>Ga0209284_10001632_pt1 | contig 33804 bp, 20 predicted proteins | sample FRY03_FD_187211 | JGI IMG/M metagenome (GOLD analysis project Ga0209284, IMG submission 187211) | Freshwater microbial communities from Lake Fryxell liftoff mats and glacier meltwater in Antarctica - FRY-03 (SPAdes) (version 2) | ecosystem: Environmental > Aquatic > Freshwater > Ice > Glacier... | reverse complement strand
CTTTGTTTCGGAAATAAATAACAATCGGAACGCCGCTTAGGTTGAAGTTTTCGCGCATTTGATTTTCTACGTATCGCTTGTAGGAAGTGTCGATGTACTGAGGCAAATTGCAGAAGAAGGCGAATGTAGGTGCCATTCCCGGAAGTTGTGTGATGTATTTTATGCTGATGCTTTTTCCTTTTGCAGCAGGTGGCGGATAACGATCTACTACCGGCAACATAATTTTATTCAGTTTCGAAGTGGTGATTTTCGCCGTCTTATTTTTATACACTTCCAAGGCTACTTCCAAGGCTTTATGCAAACGCTGCTTTGTAGTAGCAGATGTAAAGACAATTGGCACATCCGTAAATGGTGCAATGCGAGAGCGAATGGCTTCTTCTACTTTTTTGGTGGTCAAGGTATCTTTTTCAACGAGATCCCATTTGTTCACCAGAATAACAACACCCTTGCGATTTCTTTCGCAGAGATGGAAAATATTTAAGTCCTGCGCAGTAATTCCCTGAGTAGCATCAATCATAAACAAGCAAACATCGGCTTCTTCAATGGCTCTAACGCTGCGCATCACCGAATAAAACTCAATGTCTTCACGAACGTTTTTCTTTCTGCGCAATCCTGCCGTATCAATCAATAAAAAATCAAAACCAAAACTATTGAATCTTTTGTAAATAGTATCTCTTGTTGTTCCTGCTAAATCGGTAACGATGGCTCGCTCCTCTCCTATCAATGAATTGAGCAAAGATGATTTTCCAACATTCGGCTGACCAATGATGGCGATACGCGGCAATTCCGGTTCGATCACATCTTCCGGATAAAAATGAGAAACCATTTCGTCCAACAATTCGCCTGTACCTCCACCACTCATGGCGGAAACTCCAAATGGCTCTCCTAAACCCATCGCATGAAATTCATGAATATCGTGAGTACGTGCAGCTGAATCTACTTTATTCGCCACCAAAATAACTTTCTTTTTTGACCGACGTAATAAATTCGCTACTTCTTTATCCAGATCGGTTAAGCCTACAGCAACATCAACAACAAGCAAAATAATATTCGCTTCATCAATTGCCAATTCTACTTGCTTCCGAATTTCTTTTTCAAAAATATCATCAGAGCCCATGATATATCCTCCGGTGTCAATCACCGAAAATGTACGACCTATCCAATCGGCCTTTCCATAATGACGATCACGCGTAACACCACTCGACTCATCCACAATCGCTTTACGTGATTCCGTTAAACGATTAAAGAGAGTTGACTTTCCTACATTGGGGCGACCCACAATGGCAACAATATTAGCCATGGCAATTTTAATTTTATTTTATTATTGGTATCCGAAACGTTTCAACATTTTGTCATCATCACGCCAATCATCGGCCACCTTCACAGTGATTTCGATATACACTTTCTTTTGAATAAACTCTTCAATCTTTTTTCTCGAATCGGTACCCAGCTTTTTCATGGCTGCACCTTTATGTCCGAGTAGAATTGCTTTTTGCGATTCACGCGCGCAATAGATGAGCACACGCATGCGATCAATTTCCGGACTCTCCTTATACTCATCCACTACTACTTCTACCGAATAAGGAATTTCCTTTTGATACTGTTGTAAAATCTGACCACGTATAATCTCTGTAACAAAAAAGCGAACGTTACGATCACTGATGTCTTGGTCTTTGTCGAAATAGGCAGGACCTTCAGGAAGTACATTTACAATTTTATCTAGTAACACATCTAACTGAAATTTATGCAATGCCGAAACCGGCAAAACCATGGCAGGATTTAAAATATTTTTCCAATGTTCTACGGCCGCAACAACTGCAGCCTGTTCACCCGTATCCACTTTATTGATTAAAACATATAGCGGTGATAATAATCCTTGCAACTTAAACAAGAGATCATCGTCGATATTGCGATCCTTTAATTCTGTCACATAAAGCACCACGTCGGCATCCGTTAAAGTTTCCTCTACCGAGTGCAACATACGCTCATGCAATTTATAAGCAGGTTTCATAATACCCGGAGTATCCGAAAATACGACCTGATAATCTTCGTGATTCAAAATCGCCTTGATGCGATGACGGGTCGTTTGCGCCTTGGGTGTTACAACAGATAAGTCTTGGCCCATCAATGCATTAAGCAAAGTGCTTTTGCCTACATTGGGCTTACCGATGATGTTTACGAATCCTGATTTATGCGACATTGGGGGGCAAAGATAAGGAATTGAAGCGTGTGGAATGAACAAAGGTCTGATTATGTTTTATTTAGGATCTGGAAACCAATGATGAGATCAAGATTCTGAACCTATTAGCATCTAAAAAAATCTTCTGATTAAAAAACAGGAATTAGAAATCATCAGAAGTAATTAACCAAACCGAAATGAACTTTAGCAGCTCTAAATTCTATGGGATTGCTTTGCTGACTTCCCAAAGCATAGGTAAATGAAAAAATACCGAGCTTAGTATCAAATGTAATTCCTGCGCCAAAACCGTAGGGTGTATCACTCAATAAACTCTCACGACTATCATTTTCATACCATGCTTGATTATAAAAAAGCAAGAGATAAGAATTCTGTTCGAGAATAAATCGATATTCAATTTTCCCAATGGCGTATGCAGATGCGAGCAAGGAAGACTCATCGAATCCGCGCAAACTTTTTAATCCGCCGAAACGATACAATTCATTGCTAAAAATATTATTACTCTGTAACCATGCTCCTGCGATGCCAATATTAATCACGCTGCGATTAAAGATGGGAAGATAAACATCGAATAATCCTTCTGCTTTATATTGCGTGTTTCGCAAGTCTAAACTATCGTACACTATTTCATTTATGCGCGCATTTTTTTCAATGAGCCGAATTCCTGCGCCGCCACTTACATCAATAGCAAAACCTTTTCGTGGATTCAATCGATAGTCCAATCGCTGAAACTGCACTCCCAATCCGAAAGTATTTGCGCCTACGTCTGCATAAGGAGGTAAGGTGGTGATGTTCTCATAGCCTTTCGTAGAAATCAGACTACTAGTTTTTCTTCCCAGAAAAAACCGAAGCGAATTATTTGCCGCAAGGAAATATCGAAATCCTATTTGTCGATTCAATTCCAGGAAAATGGAATCTCTTTTAAATAAAGTAAGGTCTCCCTCAACACCAACGGGCAATGAAAACAAAAAGGGATAAGAAAATTTCACCTTTAAATCCTGTGAACGCGGGAGAGGATTACTCCAATTCAAATCAAACAGTTCCGCCCTACCGAATGAATTCAATAAGCGAAGTCGTACATCTCCGGTAATAAAAACTTTTCCGGAATTAGAATTATCAGGCTGTACTCCTACTACTCCATTGAATTGACTTGCCTTTTTTGCTTGCAGATACAAAACCGGTCGAGCCATATTTTCGGTAAATTCAATTTCGAAGGGCCTTGCTTCTGTTACAAAAGGAATTTCTTTTAAACGTGTAGAAACTTTGCGAAGAGATAATTCATTAAAAACAACACCCGGTTTAATTCCCAAATAATTATACAAATACGCCGTTGAAACTTTTGCCGTGCCTTTGATCAGGGCAGAATCAAGCAATATTAAAGGTCCTTTATCAATATTAAGTTCTGCTTTCAGTTTGCCATTGGAAACCGAAAGGCTATCCAGACTCACTAACGCAAAGGGATAGCCGTTATTCGTACAATAATTTAAAATTTTACTATTAAAACGCGCATAAGATTTAGGTGTAAAAACTTTATCCGGATAAATATGACCGGCACTCGAAAGGATAAATTCATCATCGGGATTCGTTTTTATATCCACCATAAAATACAGCGGGCCTAAGTACCACCAAGCAGTATTTTCTTCCACCTTGCTGATGCTATCGAGTCGTGCTTCCAAAAATCCGGAGCTATACATTTCCGACAATACACTTCGCAATTCACGAGCGATCACTAAAGAATCGTTCGACTTCTTAACTGATTTTGAAAAAGTGGAATAAAAGCGATTCAATTCAATTTGATGAGTATTTTCTACAGATTTAAAATTACTAATCGCTTGAGCGCTCAGAAAAAAAGGCATCAATAAAAGAAGCCCAGCAAAGACTGTTCTTTTATTAAAAACTTTTAGGAGTGTAAAATCAGATAGCGTATGCATCATCTTATTTCGTTCGGATATCTACATTCCAATTGATTGTTTCTTTTCCAATTGATTTTAGTAAATCATTGGCTTTTGAGAAATGAGCACATCCCATAAATCCGGTTCTGGCCAACGGAGAGGGATGAGCTGCTTCTAAAACAAAATGTTTTGAGCGATCTATAAAATCTCCTTTTGCCTTTGCATAATTCCCCCACAACATAAATATCACTCCCTCTTTCTCATCATTGATTTTTCGAATAACTCCATCTGTAAATTGTTCCCAGCCTTTTTTCTGATGAGATCCAGCCGCATGCGCCCTCACGGTTAAAGTCGCATTCAATAACAAAACACCTTGATCGGCCCATCTTTCTAAATTACCGGAAACCGGGATGGGAATCTGTAAATCTCGTTGAAGCTCCTTAAAAATATTCAATAAAGACGGAGGTTTTCGAATCCCATCTGACACCGAAAAACAAAGCCCATTTGCCTGACCTTCATTGTGATAAGGATCCTGGCCAATAATTACAATCTTCACATCATCAAAAGAAATTCGATTAAAAGCGGCAAAAACCAGCTCTTGTGTTGGGAAAATTTCTTGCTTTTGATTTCTTTCTTCTTCCAAAAATCGCATCAGTACTAAAAAATACGCTGCATTCAGCTCCTCATTCAAAGCCTTTTTCCATGATTCAGCTAGAAAAAAGCGCTTCATTTTCTTGTTTTCTGAAATAACTTGGCCACGCAACATATCTTCGAAATTAAAGCCTTTAACGAAACCGAATGCGAAAAACATATAAAACGGGCTAAATATTGAAAAAAATAGAAATAAATAACAATTTTGCATTTATCCCGTTAAAAGAAAATGTTAATAAGTACAAGATTTTTAAACATTTACCTATTATCCTATAAAAATTAGTTTATTTTGCAACGAAATAGAAAACGAAAAGACATGCGTCAAAAAACATTGCTTCTGATCCTTAGTGTTATCTTCCTTGCTGCGGCTGCTTGTAAACCAAGAGAAAGATGTCCTGCTTATGGACAACATGTTAAGGTTCAAGAACACAAGCCTTCATAAGTTTAGCAATTTCATTGCACTTAATTTTTCTAACTTTTTCATAGAATGAAATTCGCTAATTGACATAATTCATCCTGTATTTTATAAGGTCTTTCTAAGCATTCCCATTTTTAATTTTTTATACTTTACAAAGCTTCATTTTACGTGTTGTTTCCCTCTAGTCCTTTACTTACTTTTGTCAGCGTTAATAAAACAATTTGGTCAATACAATTATTGACCTTTGGTTTTTAATAATGATCTATCCTTATAAATCACATCAATTTTTCAAGCTTTATTAAAATGAAATACTCATCAAACAATAATTAGTGTTGAAAGGATGGAACTTGGAGCAGAAAAAGAATTAATTGAAAAGTTGCTGAGGGCAGGGGACAAAGATGAGTTAGAAACTCAACTGGAAGACTGGTCACCTCAGGAACTAGCACTTTTTGTTCAGGATATAAAACCAGGTGAACAGCTTCTTATTTTTTCTTGTATTGATCGTGACCAGGCCTATCAAACTTTCGAGTTATTAGATTTAAATGATCAGGTAGGATTAATTCGTGTACTACGTCACCGACAACTTCAGTTAATTTTGAATGATATGTCGGCAGATAATCGAACTGCTTTATTAGAACAGCTAAATACCGACCTACTTAATAAACTTCTGACGCTATTAACACAGAAAGAAAGAAGAGTAGCTCTTTCGCTCTTAGGGTATCCGGAAGATTCCATAGGTCGATTAATGACGCCGGATTACATTACCGTAAATAGAAATTGGACAGTTAGAGAAGCATTAAATTACATTCGCAAAGTTGGAGAGAAGAGTGAGACATTAGATGTAATTTACATTGTTGATGATTCGGGTTATCTTACCGACGACATTAAACTTGGCGAAATTTTATTAGCTGAAGATAACGTTCAAATGAATGATATTTTAGATGGACAATTTACTTCTTTGCTGGTAACTGCCGACGAAGAAGTTGCGATTCGTGCTTTCTCCAATACTACACGTGTGGCTTTGCCGGTAACCGATGCGGGAGGATTACTTTTAGGAATCATCACTGTCGATGACGTACTTGATCTTGCCAAGAAAGAAGATACAGAAGACATTCAAAAATTAGGTGCGGTAGAAGCCTTAGAAGATCCTTATATGGATGTGGGCATTGGGGAAATGTTGAGAAAACGAGCACCTTGGTTGGTTGTTCTCTTTGTCGGAGAATTATTCACCGCATCGGCGATGGGATTTTTCGAACATGAAATTGCTAAAGCAGTAGTACTCGCTTTATTTATTCCTTTAATTGTATCTAGTGGTGGTAACAGCGGTTCACAAGCAGCAACACTTATCATTCGTGCGCTTGCGCTTGGCGAAATAAAAATAAGCGATTGGTGGCGAATCATGAAACGTGAAATTGTAACCGGAATTCTATTGGGATTAATTTTAGGATTCTTAGGATTTGCTCGTGTAGGTGCTTGGAATTTCTTTACCGATATGTACGGCGAACATTGGTTTGCGATTGGTGCTACCATAGGCGCTTCCGTTATGTTTGTTGTGATGTGGGGATCGGTGATGGGATCTATGATGCCACTTTTGCTAAAACATCTCGGCGCTGACCCTGCCACTTCTTCTGCGCCGTTCATTGCAACATTGGTAGACGTAACAGGACTCATCATTTATTTCAGTATTGCGGCTGTACTATTAAAAGGCTCTCTGCTGTAATTTTTAAAATGCAAAAGAATTAAAATGTCGAATTCAGTTCTCTTAATTGACACCTTACATCCCCTCTTCATTGAGACATTAACGATGGCGGGAATAAAAGTGACAGAAGGATATCATCTTACCAAAGAGGAAGTATTAAAATGCATTGATGATTTTCAAGGAATCGCGTTACGCAGTCGTTTCGAAATTGATGCTGATTTTATTTCCAAATTAAATAATATCAAATGCATTGCACGTGCAGGTGCCGGCATGGAAAACATTGATGTGCTTGCTGCGAACAAAGCAGGAATTAAATGTGTAAATTCTCCCGAGGGAAATAGTACTGCTGTTGGTGAACAAGCGGTGGGCATGTTGCTGATGTTATTCAACAACTTAGTGCGTGCTGATAAGGAAGTACGTCAGGGCGTTTGGAGAAGAGAAGAAAACCGCGGTGTTGAATTGGATGGAAAAACAATCGGCATTGTTGGTTTCGGGCACATGGGAAAATCATTTGCGAAAAAACTTCGAGGTTTTAATGTAAGAATTCTTGTCTTGGATCCTTATGTCAAGGTAAATAATTCCGAATTCGATTTTGTGGAGCAGTGCAATGAAGATGTGTTTTTTACAGAATGTGATGTGGTCAGCTTACATGTTCCATTAACGGACGAAACCAAATTCATGGTGAATGCAGCATGGATAACACGTTTCAAAAAAGTGTTTTGGTTCATCAATACTGCAAGAGGTAAAAATGTAAATACTATTGACTTGGCAGATGCTCTTGATAGCGGAAAAATAGTGGGAGCAGCATTGGATGTTTTAGAATTTGAATCGTTCAGCTTTGAAAAGATAGAAAATAAAAATTTACCGGAAGCTTTTCGGAGATTAACACAATCGGATCGCGTGGTGTTATCTCCTCATATTGCAGGATGGACTTTTGAGTCGAATAAAAAAATTGCGCTTACATTGGCTAATAAAATAATAGAGGTGCTTTCTTGAGCTTTTTTAAATTAACTCTCTGAAAAAATTCCTTTAGATTATTAATAGTTGAAAAGAAATTCCGATTTTTCACGCAAAGGCGCAAAATTTCCATTTTATTCCGCAATAAAAATTCCGCAACAAGATTAACCATCTAAGTTGTTGTTGTCTCGCGAAGGTGCAAAGATTCATTTCAATTAAAATTGTTTGACCTTCTAAATTATTAAAATATCGCAATGAAGCAAAGATTCAAAGCTATTAAAGTAGAAATCCAATCAATTCGCAGGCTCTAAAACCAAGCGACCGCTGCGGTTGGATTCGATTTCGGCGCGATTCATTTTTTGCTTGCGCATTTTTCCTGAATTGTACATATTGCTTTGATCGCTGTAATAACGACTCATCACATTTCCGCTTTGACCGGTAGGCAATACACTTTTTGAATTCTCGATATCTGCTAAATCTAAAACGATTCGCATAGCAGGACCATACTTTACACGATACACTCCTCCTCCGGTTAAATCAAAACCCATTTGATTGATTACTTCTTGTCCGCCAGCGACAGGAAATGGACCGATATTGAACATCACATTAAAAGGCTTCTTCATACCAATCGGATGCTTGTGCTCCAAAATATGAACTCTTCCCCACTCCCAAGTATCTGTATTTTTTCCCAATTGCTTGACAAGGTCGGTTACAGTCATATCAAATGCACGTTCAAAAATAACATTTCTTGATTCTTTCACATCGCGAGAGTTCACATCATTCCACCAAACAGATGAATCATTAAGTACAAAAGGAAGAACACTGTTTTTCAATGCGTGCGTTGAAAGCAATAATTTAAAATTTTCCTGTCCCAACTCATCTTCCATCGCCATTTGCAAAACATAATACAGCAATTTATAATATACCGTTGGTGCTTGGCTTCTTAATTGATGTTCCCCATCCCACATCAATAATATTTTCGAAGCATTGATATGTGCCGCGCTCTTTTGTTTTACTTCCTGACGAACAGAATTCAAAATGATGGTCGCAATTTTTGTGGTTACATGAGAACGTACATCTAAACTTATACGATGCAAATCCTCGAGAGAAAAAATATTTTTCTCGGCAAACAAATCCACAATTCTTTCGGCACGATCGGAAGGCGTATAATAGCCGGGATAAAATCCTTGGCCGGGCATGGAGTCGGGCTGATTGTTGGCACTGTACACAATTCCGGATTCCGGATTTTCAGAATGTGGATTATTTGAAAAATCAAGATAACCTGTTGGATCATTATTGTACTTAGAACCATCAATCAACAGTACAGGATTTACTGATTTTGCTCTTGACATCAGGCGACCTGCCGCCCACCAGGCGATGTTCCCTTCTTTGTCGCCATACATCACATTCAATCCGGGAGAAATCAACTTCGACACACCGTTTTTAAACTCTTCGAAACTTTGCGCATGATTCATTTGATACGTCACTTGCATCAAATTATTAGAAAATTTTAAATGCGTCCACCACATAGCCACAGGATTATTGGTGACCTGCTTCCATTCCGGCATCACATTTTGCACTAAAGGACCGTGACGGCTATTCACTACCGTTAGTATCACGTCTTCTTCTCCTTTCACTTTAATGATTTTCTTTTCACTTTTTAATGAGTTCCATCGACCATCTGTCCAATACTTACTCGTATCGCCGGGCTTGATGCGTTCAGCATAAAAATCCAAATCATCGTTCTCGAACATTGTAAGTCCCCAGGCTCGTTCACGCGTATGACCAATGGCTGCAAAAGGAAAACCTGCCAAATGATTTCCATAAAAACTATATCCCGGATATTCAAGATGTGCTTCATACCATACGGCAGGCTGTCCAAAACCAATATGCGTATCATTTCCCAACAACACTCTTCCCGATTGTGATTTTTTCGGAGCTACCACCCAACTATTACTTCCTGTAAAAGGAGAGATGGGAATAAGGTCCAACACCGTATTGCTTGTATTAAATGCGCTCAATTTATTGACCTGAGGCATTGCGGCTGAAGAAACTGATGAGGCTGAAGAGTCTTCGGAATCTGCAGAAGGAATATAATTTGGAATTGTTAAAACACTGTCTAAATGAGCAGTGATAATATCCTTAAAATAAGAAGCGCCCAGTTTAGTATGGATGTACGACATCAGAGGATCGGTACGAAAAGCCATTGCAAAATTAAAAGCCATGAATTCAGTGGATAGATACATGTCCTTAATAGAAAAATCTTTTTTGTCTATTCCTAACATCACAAATTCCACTGGTGTAACCCCTTCCTTTATAAAATTATTTAGGCCTTTCAAATACGCATTGGCAGCTTTTTGATAAGGCAGCGTATTCTCTGACATGAATTTAGATGCGGCATCATTGGCATGTTCTTCCAAACCTAACGTTTTAAAAAATGCATCTACCTTGACAAAATCTTTCCCTAATATTTCAGAGAGTGTTCCGGAGGCCACCCTTCTTGTCATTTCCATTTGAAAAAGTCGATCCTGCGCATGAACAAATCCTAAAGCAAAATAAGCATCCTCTTCATTCTCAGCATAAATATGAGGAACGCCATAATAATCATAAATGACTTCCACTTGACTATGCAAGCCGGCCATTTTCAAAGTACCGTTATAATGTGGCTTTTGGGAAGCCAGATATATCAAGGCAACTACGATTCCTGTTAAAAGGACAACGATCAACCCGTAAAATATTTTTCGAAATATCTTCATGAAGCATACAAATTTACGATTCCTCTGCTATTAAAACTTAAAACTTTACTTTTTGTTATAAAATCCGTCTTAAAAAAACTATGCAGGATAAAAAAATACGGATATCATCTCTTTAAACGAGATCATATCCGTATTCAAGGTGTATTTAATTTATTTAGTAATAATAATTTTTTCAGCTTTCTGGCCTTGATTTGTTGCTACAAGTGCGGTATAAACACCTGCCTGAAGCATTTCAATATTTATCGATTCCATTAAACCATCTCCACTCTTTTGCAAAGACTTCGTAAAAACAACTCTTCCTAACACATCTGTCAATGTAAAATTTAATGCTCCTCTGTAGTTACCGGCCATACTCAAATTCAAATTTCCAAGGGAAGGATTTGGGTAGAATCGAACAATATCTTGTAAAATACTCTCTGAAATCGATTGTGTGTTAGACACGGAGAAGTTAGTATTCGAAATATCAAAGAATACATTTCCGGCACCTCTTACCATCACTCTTGCAGTAGTAGAGTTGATTCCCGGAACTGTAACAGTAGCCGTTCCTATGTTTGGAACTCCAGTAGCCAATGTAATCGGATACGTGTACCCACCATCAGTAGAAAGAAAAACATCAACATTGGGAGTACTAATTGGTGCAGTGTCGGTTCCTACAACATTCCAAGTAATGTTTTCTTGAGTTCCACCTACCCATGTAATATTCGTATTTGGAGCAGTTACAATAAATGGTGCTCCTGTATTTATTACATTTAGTGTTACTACCACTTCTTCATAGGTTACACCACCTCCACCGGCTTTATTATCACGAACAGTAAGACGGAATTGCATTGATCTGGCATAAGTCGGCAATCTTTCTCCTATTGAAGTACCACCGGAAACTATTGCTGATAATTTCGGGAAATAACGGATAGGCGATACCGTTGGAACGATGGAACGGAACAATGGTGCATTTCCGATAGGATTTGTTGGAGAACCGGCAGGTCCTAAATCATATTGCTCCCATTCATAGGTGATAGGATCTCCGTCGGGATCGTTGGCAGCACCTTCCAAAAGAAAAGGGGTTTGATAAGGAATAACATGGTCTGTTCCAATAGATGTAATGATAGGAGCATTGTTTCCCGTAGCTGTAACAACAGGGCATGTACTTCCATTCGATAGCGTTGAATAATTTAAAATCTCATCGAAACTTGCAGTATGAAAATAAGGATCACTAAAATTCTGAGTATTGTGAGAGCCACAAATTCCGGCATACGCCATGATGGTTGTTCCACTTCCAGGCTCAAAAGCATTTGCTGAATTTCCATTTCCCGAACAAGCGCTGGTATTGCTATTAAATGTATGATTTCCTCCAAACTGATGCCCCATCTCATGAGCTACATAATCAATATTAAAAGGATCACCTACAGGCGATGGGGATCCGGTTACCCCGCGTGCTTTATCGAGTGGCTTACAAATTACACCCAATCCGGCAATACCACCTCCTCCGGTACTATATACGTGGCCGATATCATAATTACTATTTCCAATATACCCTGCAATTGTTGCTTGATTTTGACCTAACATTGCCCCTCCATTATTATTAGAATAAGGATCAGTTGACGCATTCAAGAAAATGATGGTATCATTTTTAGGAACCAATACCAAACGAATAGCAACTTCTTTTTCATACACCCCAGTTACACGATTCAAACTTGTGACGATAGCAGAAAGTACTGTAGGAACACTTCCTCCATGAAAAGTTGAATACTCACCAGTGCATGCAATAGCACAACGGTAAGTACGTAAAGATGAACCCGAACTTCGGGCAATTTGATTTGGAATACCACCTTGTTGCACATGCATATCGATCTCAGCAGCGTTCAATTTGTTTTCTTGAGTTTCAGAATCAAAACCACATGCAGCAATTGGAGAAGAACTTAATGCTTCCGTTTTAAAATATACTTTATAAATTTCTGTTGTTGATTGATTGAATGGATCAATATAAACAGTTCCTTCATTTGAGAAGATCATAGCATGAAATCCCCAAAGTGTAACATCTAAATAAATTAAAGAAGAAGGATCTTCTACTCCTTGTCCTGCCCAAGTATTAATTCCTGGATACTTATTTTTAAGGGCATCCGGAACTATGGGAGTTTCTTTTACTGCAAATTTTCGCATGCTCCCATCTGCAAAAGGAACTTCTATAATTAAAGAATTTGCTGAAGATTCTAAAGGAGCCGAAGCTAAAAGACTTGATAAGTTTTTAAAATCCAACTCATACAAGAGACAACTTTTTGTTTGAATGGATGCCTCAATTAATGAGGATGATTTTTCAGGATTCGTAAGTTTCCAGAAATTTTGATTTGCATACAAGGCAGAATGACCAATACCAATAAGTATTAGCATTAATAATAACTTCTTCATGTTTTTTGGGAGAGTAATTGTTTGTTTCACAAATGTAAGCAGAATTCTAGATTCTTAAAGCGTATTCAATAAAAAAAGCCCGGCTAAAACAAATTAACCGGGCTTTCTTAATTTCATATATTACTCTTTTATAAAGCGGTAACTCACCTCTTCTTTGGTATTTTGAAGTTTCAAAGTATAAATCCCTGAAGCCAATGAAGGTAAGTCCAGTGGTAAAACATTGATTCCTTCATAAGCAGCTACTGAAGATTTACTTAAAACCAATCTTCCTGTAAGATCATAGACAAGGACTTGCAAAGGCTCATTCGAATTATAATCGAAAACAATAGAGGAAGATGGATCCATCAATAAGTACAAGATCTCAAACTTAAAATCTTTACCAAATCGAACAGGAACATAATTGGTCAATACATTTACATCACCATTAAAATCTACTTGAGAAAGACGATAATAATTTATACCCAAGTGAGGAGAGTTATCCCATCCTTCATAATCCAATAAAGAATTGCTATTTCCGGCGGCTTGAACTATGGCAACTTGTATGTGCTCAACAAAATCATTGGTTCGCTCCACAAAATAATAATCTGCATTTTCTTCAGTTAATGTAGACCAATTCAACTTCACTTTTTCGCCCTTCGCAACTGCATCAAAAGTTAATAATTCAACAGGCAATGGCTGATTATTGAGGGAGATGGCCCATGGATTAGAATTCCCTATAGGACCTGCATTCGCGAAGAATGGTGCTCCTTGAGCAGGCAAAATAGGCCAATCAAATGAAATTACTTTTACTGAATCGACAGTGGCCGTCACAGCACCATAGGTTTGTGAAAAGGTTGTGGTAGTGAAAGGAAAAACCAATCGAATCCAGGCATTGATTATTCCGCCTCCTTGGGCTTGACTCCTCCATGGTTGTGCCTTACCTTGATTAAAGGCACCCATTCCTAAAGGTTTTTCGAACGTAGTAAATCTAAACATTAAATCTACAAGAGGATTAACACCCGTTTTACTCACCATCCAATAACGGTCTACAGTTGAAGGTGCATTATTCGCTGAAGTGTTAGCATTGTTGATATGTGTTACACCCGGAGGAAATGGCAAATTACCCAGCGCATTGTATGTAGAAACTGCGAAATCTCCAAGATCACCAGCTTTATGTTGGAATGAAAACGGTATATAATTCGGAGAAGCAATAGCTGCATTTCCAAAGGGAATGACGCGATAACCTTGGTTCGTTCCGATATTATTCCAATTTACATACGAAACAGCATTTTCAGAAATAATAAATCCTCCCGTTCTGCTAATGGGCCCAGAAGGAAAATTTAAGCTTATCGTACTGGCGCGACCGTTATTGATGTTTAAAGTATTTAGATTCAACAAAAGTTGTCCTTGAGTTAAAGTCAAGGTATCATCCACACTTGTAGTCCGCAACAAAGTAACCGTTTGTGAAACTAAAGTTTTATTGATTTGAAGTTCATGAAAAGTTGTTGAATTAGTTCCTCCAATACTTTGAGCTAAAGCTCCACTAAATCTCACCAATGAATTTCCGGCAATAAATGAATTATTATTATTCCAATTGGTACCGGCGAAATTCATTATTGATTTTTGGTTGTTATACAATGGTGCATAACTAAAATCAGTTATTCCGTTATTATTAAAGATTCCATTCAAATTAACGATAGAAGTATCTGCATATAATGACGAAGTATTATTCAGATTACCATTGATTGTTAAATTGGCAAAACTGCTCCAAAATTTTCCTGAAACATTATTATTAACATCAGCTCCTACAGAGCCATTCATCAAAATTTGTTTTCGATGGAACCTAAAACCAATGTTAGGTCTTAAGGTAGATGGAATAAGTCCGAAGTTTGAAATTAAGTTAGGTGAAAGACTTGTCAAATTACAACCGCTCGTGGCCATGTTAGTAGATCCCAACCATATCATTGATTTTCTCGGTGCAGTGCTTGATAAATACATAAAATCATTTCCACCCGGCGTTCCGGCAGTCATGTCATAACAAATTTGCAAGAGTACATTACTCGCTCCATCCCATCTGAAATTGACAGCCGGCAATTTTAAAATTCCAGCAGTGGGTCCGGTAGAGGTATAAACTCCATTCGTAGGTGCTCCTACAATAAGTGCTGCATTGGTATAAACCGGAGTTACACCTAATATTGGATCACTCGAAACAAATTGATCTTGTATTAATGGCAACTGCATAAAAGAAATTGAAAAATTCTGATATGCTGCAGAACTGCCCCTAAAATAAAAAGGCAAATAAATGGAATCGATAATATCACCCGGAAGCATGCCCGAAGCCTGTAATTCAGAAACAGTATAAATGACCTGAACAATATTGTCCGGTGTTGTTCCTCCCCTAAATGCTTGTAATAAACCTGATGTAGTAACGGAACTTCCAAAGGTGTAGAAACTTGCATCAGAAGATATAATGGCAAATTTTCCGTTGTTATGAATACTTTGTGCAATATTCATTGTTACGGTTGTATCTGTCAATACCGTTATTGAATCGGTAGTTGCGATGGTAATATTTTTTGAACGCATCGTATCTCCAACAGCTACCACTGGGAAATAGTATGAGATGGCTGGTCGACCAGACGCAACCAATGATATCAATGCATCATCAGCAAAAGTAGGAACACGTCCACACCAATTGGTAGGATCATTCCAATCATTCGTGAAACCTAGCCAAGTGGAAGGTTGAATGGTAAGTGAAACGGGCGATGAATTTGAGCTTAAACCTGAATTCACACACAACACAACACATCTGTAAAACTCAGTAGTGGTTGCATTAAAACTATATAACTTATTCGTTGCTCCCGGAATATTTACCCAAGGGCCAAGTGCAGATGGACCATTTTGCCATTGGTAAGTCAATCCACCAAATACGGTAGAAGAATTCGGATTCAAAGTCAAGTTTATCAAGGTACCTGAACATGCTGTGGTGGCAGATGCAGCGGCTGCAAATGGGCCAGGCGTTCCGGAACATGCAGGAGGAGTGAATGGATTGATGGTAATAAAATAATCTTCGGTTTCTCCGGATCCAAAAGTAATACATGCACTTGTTGCGCTGTTTGGATTTCCACTAAAGCGAGAACGGATACGCATGCCAGTTAGTCCGGTGCCGGATGTACCTGGAATTGTGACAGGAACGGTTGCAGTACTTCCCGGCGGATTACTCACTGCCAATTGTTGCCACTCGGTGGGTTCATAAACACCATTAAAATTATAATCAATCCACACTGAAATAATACTGTTGATAGTACCACTCGTTGTAACACTAAGATTGTACGTTTGATTTTGAGTTACCGTAGTGGTAGATGTTCCGCTTGCAGGAAAAACATTATAAGCAAGTCCATTATTACTCGCACAACCGGTTGAATTATTTAACGTGTTAAATGTAACATTCGAAGTCCACATATTGTTGCAATTGGGAATGTGCAAAGGGATGCAATAACATTGTGTGATTGAATTTAGTGTCACCACAACAGGCACCGTAAACAATATAGTTGCACCGCAAGTAACTCTGCATCTATACCAGGTTGTTGCCGATTGAGTAGTTGCAAATGGATACGTTGTTGCTCCGGCAATCGTTGTCCATGGTCCTGCTACGGTTGGCCCCGACTCCCATTGCCAAGTCATTCCAGAACCTAAAGTAACTATTCCTGTAATTCCAAGGGTAAATAATTGTGAAGGACAAACGTTGGTTAAAGACGTGGTAGCAGTTCCGGCATTTGTTAAACCGCATGGAACACCCGCTACAATGTTGATGTTATAATCTTCCGTTTCACCCCAAGTATAGGTTCCGCAAGGTGGATTTGTATTATTGCCTCCTTCTCTTAAAACAACGCGCATTCGAGTCACACCCAAAGTAGAAGAAAATGGGATGACAACACTTCCGGAAACAAAAGTAGTAACTGGACTTGCACTTGTTGGTCCTGTTGGCCCTCCACTAAATACTCTTTCCGTATTCGGATCAAAAAATCCATCTTGATTGTAATCAATAAATACATTGAAATGAGCTGCAAAGAAGAAATTCCCTGAGGTAATTTGTCGCAAAGTAATCGGATAAGTAATCCCTTGAGTATAATTCTGTACAGGAACAGATGAAGTGAAATTACTATAGGTATTAAAAGCAGTAGCATTATTGGTAGTGGATCCGGGAGCTGCTGGATTCGTCATGGCGCCAAAAACCACTTGACCTATATCGGTATCTACACTGGAAGTTGCAGACGAATTACAATAACAAACAGTGGCTGAATTTAAATTTACAGTAGCAACAGATGAAAGAGTGATGGGTCCGCCGCCACAACGAATCTGACATTGATACCACGTAGTTGCAATTTGTCCCGGACTCGCATAAATCGCTTGCGTTGCTCCTACAATAGCCGTAAATGGCCCAACTGCACTTACAGTAGAAGAGAGCCATTGAAAAGTATATCCGCTATTGTAAGGAGGATACAATCCAGACAAACTCACAGAATATGGAATACTGGTGCAAACAGTGGCTGGAAAAGGAACTGCAATAATTCCTGCGGGAACACCAAGGCATGGCGAAGCTAAGTTGTAGTACAATTGAACATCTGGCCGTAAAGTAGTTACAAAACCGTTGCCTGCCGGAGGAGTATTGTCAGCTCCCCAATATTGAAATTGATTAGTACCTAAAGTGCTTCTTGTAAATATTTTTCCATTAAAACCCTCACCTCCAGCACCACCATAATTAGACTCCACAATAACTTCTAAATTGGTACCTCCTCCATTGAAATAAAAGGGACTCGTTAAATTAATTGTGACCCATGAATTAGGAACAAAAGTGGCAGAGTTCACAGTCCCATTATAACACAATGTAGCAGAACCGGAAACGGATGCATAAGTACTCGGTGTTAAACCTGGAGCTCCGCCTACCTCTCTCATGAAAATCTGCACAGGTGTTATAGGCGACGGGGCATTAAAACTTGAAAGAAAGAATGAAACTCTTGAAATTATTATTGCATTTGGCACCCCAGCTGTGGTAAGTTCGGCCGCACTTAATTGAATTTGTCCTCGATCATAACCCCAAAAAGTTCCTAAGGGACGATAATTAAAGGCTGCTCCCGGAGCCGGTCCTGCTCCGCCCCCCGGCACATTCACACTTATTTGTCCAGATGAAATAGAGCAAGAAAGAATGATAAAGACCATGGTCAATATCTTCCTTAATGACTTTACAGAGTAAAAGTTATTCATGTTGGGCTTTGTTTGTTAAGAATCGTTAAAGTTAACAAAGTAAATCTTTAAAAAAACAACTTTTACGTACAAAAACACGCGATTGCAAGTAATTTTAATACCTTTGACCCAACACTGGGGTGCCTGAGAAGGCTGAGATCACACCCATACGACCTGATGCGGTTAATACCGACGTAGGAAGTGTAGCGATGTAGTTTTTTTTCAAGCACCCTTTTATATCTGAAAATCATGTATAAATTAGCTATTAAGATTACAGTTATTTTACTACTCATTGTGCATTTCACTTTTGCACAATCAAGTTTAAATGGCACAGTTAAAGACTTCAAGGGCAAAACAATTCCCGGTGCTATTTTGCATATTGAAAATTCTCAATATACGATCAGCAGTGATGCGGACGGCAATTTTAATTTTGGAAGAATGAAAGATGGACTTGCAACAGTTCAGTGTCGCATGCTAGGATTTGAAGACAGCAGCTATTCTGTCATCATTCAGGGCAAAACAGAATTAAACATTGTTTTGAAAATTAAGCCTTATTTAACCCAAGAGGTAACCGTTTTATCTACGCGCAGCGGAAGCAATTCGGGAATGTCGGTGAATACATTGAAGAAAGAGGATATTGACAAGCTAAATACCGGACAGGATCTTCCTTATATCATGCAATTATTACCGAGTGTCGTAGTCACCTCTGATGCTGGAAATGGAATCGGTTATACCGGTATTCGAATTCGTGGGAGTGATGCCACAAGAGTGAACGTAACGATAAATGGAATCCCGTTGAATGATGCTGAGTCACAAGGAGTGTATTGGGTCAACCTTCCCGATTTTGCCAGCTCAACAGAGAATATTGAAGTTACCAGAGGAGCCGGAGTGAGTACGAATGGCAGTGGTGCTTTCGGTGGCACAATAAATATATTATCGCAACAACTCAATGATTCTGCGTTTATAAAAACTTCAAATGCAGTCGGAACTTTCAATACGACTAAAAATAATATTTCTTTCGGAACCGGCTTAATCAATGATCATTTTTCATTGGAAGGTCGCGTTTCAAAAATAACAAGCGACGGCTACTTAGATCGAGGTAAATCAGATCTCAAATCTTTTTATGTGAGCTCTTCTTTTAAAGATGAAAAAAATATTCTACGACTGAATATCTTCTCCGGAAAAGAAATCACATATCAAAGTTGGTACGGTGTTCCCGAGAGCAGAATTAATGGAGATGTGAACGCTATGAATGACTATATCGCCAACAATGGATTGAGCGAGGAAGATGCAGCGAATTTGCTCAACAGCGGAAGAAATTACAATTATTACACCTATAAAAATCAAAACGATAATTATCAGCAGGATCATTATCAGTTTTTATACAGCAGGAGTTTGGGAGATGCGACGCTCTTAAACATTGGACTGCATGCCACTAAAGGCAGAGGATTTTTTGAAGAATTTAAAAATGATCAGAACTTGAGTGATTACAATATTTCAACTGCCGGGACTCCCGACTCTTTGATTACAAATTCTGATTTAATCAGAAGAAGATGGCTCGACAACTGGTTTTATGGGGCGACATGGAGTTTATCCAATACCTCTTTTAAAAACCTAAACTTACATCTCGGCGGTGCCGTAAATCGCTACGAAGGTGATCACTTCGGCGAAGTGATTTGGGCAAGAACTGCAGGCAATTCAGAAATTACAGATAAATATTATTTTAACGATGCGAAGAAAGATGATTTCAACTCTTATTTAAAAGCCGATTGGTCCATCTCTAAAAAAATAATTATATATGCGGACATGCAATACCGTTATGTTACCTATTCCTACGAAGGACCTAATGAATTTGGCACTTTTTTACAGCAAGATGTGCAACATCACTTCTTAAACCCCAAGGCAGGTATCACGCTTAATTGTTCAAAAAACATTGTTGCGTATGCTTCCTTCAGCGTTGCACAAAAAGAACCGAATCGTGATGATTACACACAATCTACCATCAACTCAAGACCAAAATCAGAAAAGCTTTTCGATTACGAAGCAGGTGTAAAATGGTCGGGAAGAACTTTACGCGCTTCCATGAATTTCTATTATATGGATTATACGGATCAATTAATTCTAACCGGACAAGTAAATGATGTGGGGAGTTACACCCGAAAAAACATTGACGAAAGTTATAGAAGCGGCATCGAACTAGAAGCTGCATTGCAAGTACATCCAAAACTAGTATTGCAAGGGAATTTAACTTTAAGTGAAAACAAAATTAAAAACTTCACAGAGTATGTAGACGCATTCGATATGAATTTCGATTATCTGGGACAAGAAAAAATAAACTATAAGAACACAACGATTGCATTTTCACCTGCAATAGTCAGCTCAGGAATGTTACAGTACAAAGTTTTCAAAGGAGCAGAAATTAATTTCATTACAAAGTATGTTTCCGAACAATATCTAGACAATACCAAAAGCAAGAAAAGCTTAATGCCGGAATATCTCGTGGGTGATGTTCGTCTCTCCTACTCTATCCGGTTAAAAAGAATTCGAAAAATTCAATTTGATGTGTTGCTGAATAATGTGTTTAATAGTTTGTATGTTTCGAACGGATATACCTGGGGTTATATTTATGATCAAAGCAGAGTAAGAGAAAATTTCTTTTACCCTCAAGCCGATTTTAATTTGATGGGCCAGGTGACGATTTCGTTTTAACACTCAAAAATTGTTTTGAAAAATGACATTTTTATATTTTAATTCGATACTTGCCATTTAGAACCTACCTGCAGCAAGCAGGCACGGATTCAACGGATTTAGCTGGCAAATGAGGGTTTGCCATAGCTGAATTATAAAACCGATATTAATAAAAACCAATTAGCGCTTGCCTCCATGCACTTCTGTTCCTTCATGTCTCCGTGGTTTGAAAAATAATTTTCACATTGCTTTTAATCTGATTTCGAAATTCAAAAATTTAGTATTTAATCTGAACAAATTAAAACCGACAGTTGTCCCACCTGATTCACATCAAAATCAATTAATCTTTCTCCTAAACGCGGCTGTAGAACTTTTAGTCCTGATTTTTTTCTTGGATTCTTTTCGATACCGGAATAAAAGATTTCGAAAACAATTTCCGCCTTAATATTTTTAACAGGTCCGAATTTTTCAATGGTGTTTTCTTTCACAAAGGCATCAATGAATTTCCGATCTTCCGGTCTCATCCCATTCGTAATTTTCACAAAGGGAACTAGCGCTTCATTCTGCCAAAGTCCGAACGTATATTCCAAGCCTTGCCCAGAAGAATAAACCGGGCCTGTTTTTACATACATCAAAATTGCGTAAACCTTGCTCTCTTGCTTCTCCCAGTAAAATGTTTTGGAAGATGCTTCTTTTCCCGAATGAAACAATTGCCATCCTGCAATTTTGTTTGCCGAGCACTTATTTCGATATGCTTTCAAAACATCCCAGGTTGAGAAAGAAATGATTTCAGCTAAATGTAAATGTTCGTTTTGATATTTTTGAATAAATGACTCCAACTTCAATCTCCTTTCAGAGAAATTATCTTTTACTACATTCTCTCCTTCCACTTCCCAAACATCTTCTACAATAAAAACAACAGCAAATTCGTCCAAAGTTTTTTTAATGATGCTTGTTCTACTGATTCGTTTTAGTAAAGCCAATGGATCTACCGTATTATTCAATAAACATTGAACAACTCCAACTACCACCGTCCCATCCGGCCAAACTTTCAGAGCCTTTACGATTTCAGGGAACTTTGTTGAAATCCATCGTTTGTTCTCATCCCAAATATGCACTTCGCCCTTTCGCTTTACCACTTGAACTTTAAATCCTTTCTGTCTTTCTAAACAATACCAATTGTCTGCCTCACCAAGCGTTACAAGGTTCACGTCCAAAACAGGTATCATGATGTTTTCATGTGGAAGCAAAAACAATTCCTCGCTGATATCCTGATGAATTAATTCTTTTTCAAAATTCAATTTCTTGAAATCTGCATTTTCCAATCGATGATTCATAATGCAAGCATGAATCCCTGTCCACTGTGAAAAAGAATCACTCAAAACGTCCATCCCGATTTGAAATTTAAATTTTCCTGTGATGATTTTGTTGAAGATGATTCGACTTGCTGCATCATGCGATTTCCAGTAATTTAAGATGAAAGCTTTTAAATCCTCATTATTCAAATTTTTTGCCCGCGATATCATTGCTAAACTATCCGACAAAGCATCATTCATCATAATTTCAGGAGGTGGAATCAATAAGCTGATGGTCTCATCGATAGTAGGTACTTGCTTGATACATTCCTCAAACATCCATTCCTTAATTTGAACGAGATCACAAACGATCTCCTTCAAGACAACGACTTTTACTATAGATTTAATTTTGTGCCCGAGAAAAAAAGAAACTGCAATTTTCAATTCTTCCTCATTGGACTTCTCCAAATAATGTTTCAATGCAAGTACTTTGGTTGTAGCATTTGATGCCCGATTCATCTCCAAATAAAGTTCGGCGAAGTTTTTCATGATATAGATTTTCCTTTAATCATGACCCTCACCAAATAATGTTTCCAATTCATACGCATCTTTCCCTTGCTCTCTCAACCAACGAACAAACTGCTTAGTGAATCCATGCGTGATAAATATTTTTTCTGCTTCACTGGCTTCGATTGCAGTATTCAGTCCCGACCAATCGACATGGTCGCTCAAAGAAAATCCTTTCTCTGCTGATGACTGATGAATTCCTCCTCGTACATGCATCCAGCCCGAGGCAAAAGCAATATCGCAAGGCGCAAACATTTCAATCATTTGCGCAGCCGCATTCGGCGGAACAATTAAAAATGCTCCTGCAAATTTCTTGGCATCCATTTCTGCATTCCAACAGATGGCCGGAGGAAGTTGCGGAGAAAATACTCGAATCGCATCATTCATTTTTGCCACTGCGGGATGAACAATCACCTTCCCAATTTGTTGATCGAGATGTTGCAAGATGCGTTGCGCTTTGCCTAAACTATAGGCCATCATCACAGATGTAATTCCAGCAGATGCATTTTTTTTCCACCACTGGTTGATTTCAGCATATACTTCCTCCTGATTTTTCCAATGATAAATTGGCAAACCAAAAGTAGATTCAGAAATAAAGTTATGACATTTCACCGGCTCAAAAGGAATTGACAGTCCGTCATCCTCTAATTTATAATCGCCCGACACCACCCAAATTTCTCCTTTGTACTCCACCCGAATTTGCGCAGATCCCGGAACATGTCCTGAAGGATGAAAAGAAAATTTCACTCCATTATAATTAATTTCTTCTCCGTAACACAGGGGCATAGTATTGATCTTTCCCAATCGCGCATGCAACAAGGGCACACAATGCTCATGCGCTACATACAATGAATTTCCACTTCGCGCATGATCGGAATGCGCATGGGTAATTAAAGCACGTGGTACGGCATGCCAGGGATCAATGTATATATCCGCTAATGCGCAATAGAGTCCGTTTTTATTGAGTTCGATGAGTGCCATAAATGAGATGAATGAAAAATAATAAAAGCATTTCAAATCTCAGCAACAAAAACAGAATAAAATGATTCACAAGCGTAATTCTTTTCGATTGATTATTGCACCATCAAAAAATTTGCGAAAAAAAATATTAATCCATAATTTCACGCAAAGAAGCAAAGTTCGCAAAGCTTTTTGCGAGACCATTTGAAATACACGGATCAAAATATTGAAAGTAAAAATATTTGATTCAGAGAATTGGAAAATTGCGCCCCTTAGGTATCGGGCTTTACGAGAGCTCATAATGCACGAAATACATTCTAATGGCTATAATAAAAATTCAAGAGTATTTAAAAACTTTACGTCCGATAACTATCGGACTTTGCATGAAAAAAAACCTAAGGCTTCAACAACACGGCCAACTCTTCAAACATCTGCCAACTTAAGGCTTCGGCGCGTAGATCGAGATAAGGAATATTTGAAAAATCAACAGGCAATATCGGTCGCAAAGCATTTCGTAATGTTTTGCGACGTTGATTGAATCCGGTTTTTACAACAGTGGTGAACCATTTCTGCTCAACTTTCATAGCAGTACGTTCATTCCTCGTCACACGCAAAATCGCCGACTTCACCTTGGGAGGCGGATTAAACTTATCTTGATCCACGGTAAATAAATATTCAATCTCAAACCAAGGTTGCAACAAAACACTTAAAATTCCATAATCACGATTTCCCGGCGGAGAAGCGATACGCTCAGCAACTTCCTTTTGAAACATACCCACCATCATGGGCACTTTGTCTTTCGAATCTAAAATGCGAAACAGAATTTGTGTAGAAATATTATAAGGGAAATTTCCGATGATGGCGAATGGCATTTTGAAGTGCTCATCAAAATCCATCTTCAAAAAATCACCTTCAATCAAACGATCTTTCAGAGCAGGAAAATGTAAATTCAAATAGGGAATTGAATCACGATCCAATTCAATTGCATGTGTTGTGTAAGAAGTATTCTCCAACAAATATTTAGTAAGTACACCCATGCCCGGACCAATTTCCAATACATCAGTAACACCTGCAGGCATTCTCAAAGACTCAACAATCTCATGCGCAATTCCCTCGTCCGTCAAAAAATGCTGACCTAAAAATTTCTTTGCACGAACATCGCCTTCCTTTCTAATCATACTACTTCCAATAAGGTGCGGAAAGCAGTAAACTTTCCACTATAATGTTTGGCAGCATCGGCTTGCAAAGCAGGTGCAAACTCGTCACGATAACGCTCATAACTTGCCATATCGGCGCAAGTGTATTGAATGGCGTAAGTCAATCCACCCTCCTCTTCGGCAAGCACGCGGCAAATTCTTGCTTCAGTAAATATTCCAATTTTGAGCACATCATCAATATGCTTTTCCTTCATCCACTTCAACCAATCAGCTGCAACATCTTCGTCGATGTTTACGGTCACATTATAAATAATCATAATTTATTTTTTGTTGATGATTGCATCTGCAGAACATCAATTCCTAATTCAATTTGTCGCCTCGCAAAGCTCTGAAACGTTTTCTTGCATCTACCACAAATAAACTTCCCGGATACTTCGTCAATAATGTTTCGTAGAGCTCCTTTGCTTTTTCCTTATCGTTCAAAGTATTTTCGTACAAGTCGGCAATCTGAAACAAAGCATCATCGGCTAAAATATCTTCTGCATATTTATCAACGATGTCTTGCAAATAGACTATCGCTTCCGTGTAACGCTGCTTCGACTTCAAAATTTTTGCTTTCTTAAACCAAGTTTCGTCGGTTAAAGAATGATTCGGAAAGTTGAGAATTAAACTGTCCAATACCATCAATGCTAAACTGTCTTTATTCTGAAAATCCAAAAGATCTGCTCTTGAATAAGTGAGCATAGCAGCGTTTGAAGTATCTAAATTGGTATTGTCAGTGATCAACAAACCTAATGACAAAGCATCATTTGAAATGAGCTGACTCGTTGCTGCCTTCAAAACATTCAACTGATCTTTTGCCCAATCAAATTCACCCAAAAAATACGAGAGTCTGGCATTTCTAAATTTTGCCTCTCGCCCTAAAATGTCATTTTTAAAATCTTTGTCAACTTGCCCATACAACAATGCTGCATCCCAAACCAATCCATCAAAAACATAAATATCGGCCAATTCTAATTTACATTCAGCTTTGAATTGTGATTTCAAATTCGGCAAATCAATCGTTTCATTCAACAAAGAAATAGCCGTATCCGTATTGAATAAATAAAAAGCCTCAAGATGCGCATAACCACGAATGAGCGGAGCAGTGGCCACATTTTTTCCAAGCTCGTTTAAAGTATTGGTATAATCAGATTTCAATCTCAACAAATCGGCATTGGTGTACTTTCCCGACCCCGTAATTCGATCATTCATCGCATTGATTAATTCCATGCGAGCGGTGATGTAATGAATGTTTTCTTTTCCTTTATCGACAACATACTGAAAACAATTTTCAGCGGTCACAAAATCTTTATTGCTCACACAGGTTCTTCCCAAATTCAACAATCTGTCGCCTTGTTCGCCCAATCGTTTATCCAATCCTTTGGCTTGGATAAATGCCGATTCAAAATCTTTTTCTTGTAAAAACAACCATAAAAGTAATTCGCTGTATTTTGTCTCGTTTGGAAACTTCTGAATGTTTCGCAACAAACTTTGTCGTACTAAATCACTCATGTTGCCACTCATATCGTTGGCAATTTTATTTTGCAAAATAGTTTGAATATTTGGCAAATAACCTGCATTAAAGTCAATCATGTTGATGTACTCATTCACCATCTCCGGAAATTTTCCCAACTGACTGTACGCTTCTGCAATCTCAAATGAAAATGGATACGCACCCTTCAGTGCTTTTCTACCCTGCAAATAGGTTTCTACGGCATAATCAAACATTTGATTTTTCGTGAAAGCATTGCCGAGTAAATTCACTTGATTAATATCCGGCTTAATATTTTTTATCGCTTCTTGATATACCTTCTTCGCATCTTCAGATTCACCTTGCAGCTCGTACAACAATCCTAAATCAATACGAATGGAAGGATCTTGCGGAAATTTCTTTTGATGTTTGCGAATGAGCTTTTCTGCTTTGTCATAATCCTTAATCGCTGTAAGACTTTTGTAATATCCCAAATACCCATTAAACGGATCCTCATCATAAAATTTTTCAAAGTACACAGCCGCCTTTTCAAAATCGCCCGTGGTGAAATATTGGTTTGCTAGTTCGGCATTAGATTGACCCGGCTGTGCCATTGCCGGATGCATTGCAAAACCTAGGAGTAAGAAAATTACAAGAAGTGTTTTTTTCATTTGATCATATCGAATCCTGTATACGGAATTAATACTGCCGGGATACGAATTCCATTTTCTGTTTGATTGTTTTCAAGTAAGGCCGCCACAATACGAGGTAACGCCAAGGCAGAGCCATTTAGTGTATGAGCGAGAACAGGTTTATCATTTCCTTCACGATAACGCAATTTCAATCGATTGGCCTGGAAACTTTCGAAATTCGAAACTGAACTCACCTCCAACCATCTTTTTTGTGCAGCACTCCACACTTCCATATCGTAGGTCAGTGCAGAAGCAAAACTCATATCGCCACCGCATAATTTCAACGTGCGATAAGGCAATTCCAATTTTTCTAAAAGACTACAAACGTATTTTCGCATGTCTTCTAAAATGGCATAACTTGTATTCGGATGTGCAATTTGTACAATTTCCACTTTATCGAATTGATGCAAACGATTTAATCCTCGTACATGCGCGCCGTAAGAACCTGCTTCGCGACGAAAACAAGGCGTATAAGCAGTGTATTTAATAGGCATGTCTTCGGCTTTCACAATGGTATCACGAAAAATATTGGTCACAGGGACTTCTGCTGTTGGAATCAAATACAGATTATCTACTGCGACATGATACATCTGCCCTTCTTTATCGGGAAGTTGTCCGGTCCCAAAACCCGATTCTTCATTGATTAAAATCGGAGGTTGAATTTCATAATAGCCTGCTTTGTCGGCTTCGTCGAGGAAAAAATTAATCAGTGCACGTTGCAATTTCGCACCTTGTCCTTTGTACACCGGAAATCCTGCGCCGGCAATTTTATTTCCTAATTCAAAATCGATGATATCATATTTCGCAGTCAACTCCCAATGCGGCAAAGCATTTTCGTTTAGTTGAGGACTCTTCGATTCATCAATAAAAATCACTTCATTCTCCTCCGGCGTTTTTCCTTTCGGCACTTGTGGAGATGGTATATTCGGAAGTACAACTAAAGCATTTTTTAAATCCGCTTCAAGAGAAGCCAATTTATCTTCATGCGTTTTAGCCAATTCCTTGATTGCTGTACTGCGGTTGCGCATATCGTCCGCTTCCGCTTTTTTTCCGGCTTTAAACAATTCGCCAATCTGACGAGCCAAATTATTCTGCTCCGACAAAAGCGTTTCCACTTCCGTTTGCACTTTTCTTTTTTCTTGATCTAAAGCAAGGATTGCCTCGATGGGAGCCGTGGCATCAATATTTTTTATTGCTAATCTGTCGATTACATCCTGCTTGTTTTCACGGATATACGCTAACTGAATCATAAATTTTTTCGAATGAAATGCAAATGTAGCCGTTTTTCATCGTTCCGATCGCTTAATTTCGCTCCATGAACCGAGAAATTCAGGAATGCAGCGATTTTTTGAAAAAATTTTCAATTGGAAAGAATCCCGTAGGCATCATTATGGGCACCGGATTGCATCAACTTGCAAAGTCGATAGAGATCAGAGAGGCGATTAATTACGCCGAAATTCCTCATTTCCCAATTAGTACCGTGGAATCTCATCCTGGTCGCTTGATTTTCGGGACTATAGAGGGGCGAGAAGTCATTGCCATGCAAGGTCGTTTTCATTTTTATGAAGGTTATTCGATGTCGCAAATCACTCTACCCGTTAGGGTTATGCATCAACTGGGCGTAAAAACATTATTGCTCTCCAATGCAGCCGGTGCTTTAAACCTTGATTTTAAAAAGGGTGATTTGATGTTGCTCAATGATCACATCAATTTGCAAACAAGCAATCCTTTGATCGGTAAAAACGAAGATGATTGGGGTCCACGTTTTCCGGACATGAGTGAGCCTTACGATGCACACATCAGAAAAGAAATAAAAAAGATCGCTAAGGAATTATCCATCTCAATTCAGGAAGGAGTGTATGTGGCCGTGAACGGACCGATGTTAGAAACGAAAGCCGAATATCGTTTTCTGCGAATCATTGGCGGCGATGCTGTGGGCATGAGTACCGTTCCCGAAATTATTTGTGCTCGACACATGAATATGAATTGTGCTGCCATTTCTGTCATCACCGATGAATGCGATCCGGATCATTTGGTTCCGGTCACCTTAGATGAAATTATTGCTACAGCAGAGAGTGCAGATCCTGTTTTGAGTAAGATCATTAAAAAATTATTGCCTTTGTTATGAACGAATATTTCAAGTGTTGCTCTTTACTTTTTTTCACCGGTATAAAAACGGGCGAGCATCCTTCTATTTATGAAGATGGATTCACAATTGAAAAAATAAATTTACTATCGAAAGAATTTCCGGCTGATCTTGAAATTATAAAATCTGAATCTTTTACTAACGTTAACGAATGGCCGAAAAGTGAAACTCATTCAACCTCCATCGAAGAATATTTAAGCTTTCACTATTCTAAAAAATTCAGTGAAGGGTTCAGAAAAGTAATTGGAATCTTTTCATTGCCTGAAATTTTAGAAGCTAAACATCTTGAAGAAGCCATGCTCAGCATACGTCCTCTTGATTTTTGCATAGGCCCCGATAAACACGGAGGTATTTACCTTTTGGGTATGAATATTTACGAAGAAAAATTAATTCTTAATCAGCCTTGGCTCGGTACAACTATCAGCAAGTCAATCATTCGTGAAATCGGGAATCAAAAAAAAATAACTTATAAATTACCCGTGATGGGAATCGCATCATAAATTCAAATAAAAATAGATTCCTTTGCATGAATTACAAGACCCTATTATGTTAAAATTGCTCCAGAAATTCGAAGAAAACAGACCTGAAATTATTTACGAATGGAACGATCCACAAAGCGAAGCCTGCGGATGGATCGTCATCAATTCCTTACGTGGCGGTGCTGCAGGAGGCGGAACAAGAATGCGTAAAGGACTCGACCGTCGTGAAGTAGAGTCGTTGGCGAAAACCATGGAGATTAAATTTACAGTAGCAGGTCCTCCTATAGGCGGAGCAAAATCGGGAATCAATTTCGACCCCAAAGATCCACGCAAGGAAGAAGTATTGAAGCGTTGGTTCAAAGCGGCAATGCCCATCTTAAAAAATTATTATGGTACCGGCGGCGATTTATTTGTTGATGAAATTCATGAAGTTATTCCCATCACTGCAGAATTAGGATTATTGCATCCACAGGAAGGCGTCGTGAACGGACATTTTAAAAGCGTTGGCACCGAACGCACCGAGCGCATCGAAAAATTACAAAAAGGAGTGAGTCTGATAGTGAGTGATGAACGTTATGTTCCAAAAGATTCCTCTTACACCATTGCAGATATGATCACCGGCTATGGTGTTGCAGAATCGGTGATTCATTTCTATCGCTTACAGGGAGATGATGTGAAAGGAAAAAAAGTATTGGTGCAAGGTTGGGGAAATGTAGGTGCAACTGCAGGGTATTATCTTTCTCAAGCAGGTGCTAAATTGAGCGGCATTGTAGATCGCAGCGGCGGAGTATTAAATAAAGATGGATTTACGCATGAAGATGTCATTCAACTTTTTCATTCACGCGTAAAAAATATGTTTGAAGGATTTCAAAAAGTAGATGATATCCAGGAATCGTTTTGGAAACAAGAAGCCGATATATTTATTCCCGCAGCAGCTTCACGTTTAGTAAAATTCGATCAGGTGAGTGATTTATATGATGCAGGAATGAAAGTAATTGCATGTGGCGCCAATGTTCCCTTCGCGGATCCGGAAATTTTCTTCGGGCCGATTAGTCGCTTCGCCGATCATCACCTCAGTGTTATTCCTGATTTCATCTCCAATTGCGGAATGGCAAGAGTATTTGCTTATTTGATGAGTAATCCGAAAGAAGTGAGTGCAGAGGGAATTTTTACTGATGTGGCGAGAACCATACATTCTGCAATGGATAACATCTACAAAATAAATCAAGGAAAAACCGGAATTACAGAGAGCGGATATGAAATTGCCTTGAAACAATTGGTTTAAATTTTTGTTGTAAAATGATATGGATCAAGAATGGTTAAATAATTTGTATTTTGAAAATGAAGTAAGGCAATACCTTTTATTCTTAGGAATCATACTTGCCGGACTTCTTTTCAAACGCATTGTTTCATATCAATTCAGTGGATTACTTTATCGTTTTGTAAAAAGATATGTTGCCGGTGCGGAAGTGCGTCAGTTACAAGACTTACTTCACAAACCATTCAGCTTATTCATTGTTCTCATCAGCTTTTACATTGCCTGTAAACAATTGCATTATCCCGAAAGCTGGCATTTACCTACAGAAGAAAATTTTTGAATACGATTTTTTATCTGGCGAACATTTCAACTCTCCATTATTATTTCCATTAGTTGGATCATCTTAAGATGGATTGATTTTTTCGGAATTGTACTGGCTTACCGCATTGGACTTCGTCACGAAGACAGCGACGAAAAACTAGTTCCTTTTATTAGAGAAGCACTTAAAATTCTTGTCGTCATTTTAACTTTGTTCTTTTGCTTAGGAGCTGTTTTCGAAGTCAACGTGGCCTCACTCATCGCCGGATTAGGAATTGGAGGTATTGCTTTGGCTTTGGCAGCCAAAGAAACTTTGGAAAATTTAATGGCTTCCTTTACTATCTTTCTCGACAAACCTTTTGCCACCGGCGATCTCGTAAAAGTAGGACAAGTAAAAGGCAGCGTAGAGAAAATTGGTTTTCGCAGTACGCAAATCCGAACATTTGATCGCACAGTTTTTTCGGTACCCAATAAGAAAATGATCGACGTGGAGCTGGAGAATATTAGCCTCAGAAATATGATTCGGGCCAAGTTTACCGTGCTCATTAAATTCGAAACTCCCGTCGATAAAATTGAAAATTTCAGGGTGGAGGCACTTAATTTCATGAAAGGACAGGAATACCTTTCTAAGGAGAATGGACCCCTCGTTCATATTGAAAACATGAGTGATTTTGGCATTGAGATGCAATTCGTCTTCTTCGTGGAAACGGTAGACTTTGCCTACTTCATGGAAAAAAGGGAGATCGTCTTTTTGAAAATAATTGACATTGCACAGAAAGAAAATATAAAGTTAGGAAGTCGGGAAATACCAAATTAGCTATCTTTATTTTTTAGAATCTAATTATTAAAATGTTGGATTAAAACAAAAACAATGAATTATTCGGCCGTCGAAACATTTGTATTGGATTATTTAAAATCCAACTTACCTAAAAACATTCACTATCATCATGTTTTTCACACCCAGAATGTCATTGAATCTGCTGAACGTTTATGCAAATTAGAAAAATTAGACAATGAGTACACCATGCTCATTAAAACAGCTGCACTTTTTCACGATACCGGCTTTGTGAAACTTTACGAGAAAAACGAACCAATGGGCGCATTGTTCGCCGAGGAGAATTTGCCGAATTTTGGTTATTCCAAGGAGCAAGTGGCATTCATAAAAGATTTGATTTTAGCGACCGACACATCTCTACAACCCAAAGGACTTTATCATAAAATTATTCGCGATGCCGATTTAGATTACATTGGTCGTGCAGATTTTTTTTCCATTTCACAATTGCTGCGACAGGAATTATTGGAGCATGGCAAATTCATTCGTCTCGCCGATTGGTACGCACAAGAAAAAGATTTTCTTGAGAACCATGTTTATTTTACCGATGCCAGCTACGGGTTAAGAAACAAAGGAAAGCTGAATAATTTAGAAGAGATAAAAGCATTACTCCGTGAATCCAATGCCAGCCATGGCATCTTTGATACAGCCCGCGACGAAGCTGATTTTTTACAGGACAATAGAAAACATTTAGTGGCACTATTAGGCAGAACCAGTTTGTTTAAACAAGCTGATACAGTATTGTTAGAACACATCGCAAAAGTAGTAGATCGTATTTATCTTACCGATGATGAACCACTCTTTAAAAAAGGTGATGCCGGTGAAAGCATGTACATTATTGAAAAAGGAATACTGCGCGTGCACGACGAACAAGTTATTTTTGCTGAGTTAGGAGAAGGTGAATATTTTGGTGAAGCAAGTATCATCGACAATTCCCCTCGTACGGCATCGGTTTCGGCTTCTTCGGATGCGATCATTCTTCGCATAGGTGAAAAAGATTTCTTCAGCTTATTAGGTTCACATCCTTCTATGAACAGGATGTTGATGAAAGAACTGATTAACCGCTTGCGAAATCAGAACAATGCTGTAGTTAAAGAGTACAAAGACCGCGAAGAGAAGCTCACCGAATTGGTGGAGTTGCGCACCCAACAAATTGTAGAAGAAAAGCAAAATGTAGAGAAGAAATCTCATGAGTTAGAATTGGCTTTAAAAGAATTGCAGGAGACGCAACGCCTGTTAATTCATCAGGAAAAAATGGCTTCGCTCGGACAATTAACCACCGGCATTGCGCATGAATTGATGAATCCATTGAATTTCGTAAATAATTTTTCGAGTGTGTCTTTGGAATTGATACAAGAAGTTTCCGACTTAACTATTGATGAAGAAGCCAAAGAACTTTGCAGCGATTTAATCAGCAATCTGGAAAGAATTTCGATGCATGGAAAACGTGCTAGCGAAATTGTAAAAAGTATGGCGGAGCATTCCACAGCCTTGGGAAAAGCAAGAGAGAAAATAAACATCAATGAGCTGATCAACGACGCCATCAAAATTTCAAAAAATTCATGGCTTAGCGAATATCCCAACGAAAACATCATTATTGAATTACATGTCTATTCCGATGATAGTGTACCAGTATTCCGGTGAAAGTGTACCAGTGTAGATTAGTTTTAAGAACAGGAAGAACGAAGATACTGATTTAGGCTTTA
>Ga0209284_10001631_pt1 | contig 33811 bp, 31 predicted proteins | sample FRY03_FD_187211 | JGI IMG/M metagenome (GOLD analysis project Ga0209284, IMG submission 187211) | Freshwater microbial communities from Lake Fryxell liftoff mats and glacier meltwater in Antarctica - FRY-03 (SPAdes) (version 2) | ecosystem: Environmental > Aquatic > Freshwater > Ice > Glacier... | reverse complement strand
AGCCATGCGCCTAGCAGCCTGGCTTAAAAACAAATCGCTGGTGTATGATGCACATGAAATTTTTACTGAAGTCCCCGAATTGCTGCATAGTAAGTCCAAGCAACGCCTTTGGCAGTGGGTTGAGCGTGCTTTTTTACCCGGCGTGCGGCATGCTTATACCGTAAATTATAGTCTGGCTCAATGGTACGCCCAAAAGCACGGCATCCAAATGCAGGTGGTGCGCAACATGCCCTTTGCCGCCAAAACAAAAGCTCAACAGCCACACCAAGGCTTCATTTTGTACCAAGGCGCCCTAAACGAAGGCCGCGGACTAGAAGCGCTTATTGCCGCCATGAAACAATTGTCTATGCCTCTTTATTTGGCCGGAAAAGGCGACGTGGTCCCCCAGTTACAGGCGCAGGTGGCCGCCGCAGGACTCCATTCACGCGTGCATTTTACCGGCCAACTCGACCCTGAAGCCTTGCGTGAGCTCACCGCCAAAGCTTGGTTGGGCGTAAATTTACTTGAAAGTGCCTCGCTCAACTACTACTACTCGTTGGCCAATAAATTTTTCGATTACGCACAAATGGGAGTGCCGCAGTTATGCATGGATTTCCCAGAATACGCCTTATTAAATGAAACGCATGAAGTAGCTGTGCTTACGGCGAGTTTAGACCCGCAGCAGCTCGTCGCTCATATTCAAAAACTGGCCGACAATCCTGAATATTACCAGCGGTTGCATCGAAATGCCTTAGAAGCGGCACGCGTATGGACCTGGGAGCAAGAGGCCCCGAAACTCTTATCCCTTTACAAAGAAGTCTTTCTCCGGAAGTAAAACTCAAAAAGCGCTAGTTTGTATAGACTAAAAAGATTCAAACTGCCCTTTCCTGACTTCAAATAGCCTTCCATCCAAGATAAGAAAGGCGTTAAAAAAAACAATAATCCGGTAGCTTGTGCCACTTGCCAGGTGCGAATGAGTCGTATTTCACTAGCGTATTTTTGAAAAAGTGGATCAAGGCGATACAACTGCACCAGGTTTTTAACAGCCTCCCTACTTTTGGCTACAAAAACCTGATCGGTATCCAATCCCGTGTGCAGGGCGGGACAATCAATGTGCAAAACTGGCCATTTACCCGCCATCAATTGTAGTCCAAAATGCGTGTCTTCATGCCCATAACCCTTGTGTGGTTCAGGAAATTGGAGCTTATTTTTCAACCCAACAGGCATAACAAAATTCGCCGCGGTAAAGCTCCTGTATGGATGTTTATTACGTGTTGCTGCCGACTTCTCCTCTACCTTTCGACTGTATCTGGCCCTAAGTCCATTGTTGCCATCTGCTAAACTAACGATCCCTCCGCATACCAGTTGTTCTTTCTTCAAAAAAGGGAGTAATTTCTCTAAAAATGCATCAGGCAATTCCATGTCTCCATCCAAAAATAGCAAGAAATCACCTTGAGCCCCCTGCATCAAGCGATTTCGTGCAGCCGACCTGCCCAAATTCTCTTCAAAACACATTATTCGAATACCACTGTGCGCTGCGTATAGGTCGTGCCATCCAAAAGCGGTGGTATCTGCGCTATCATCTAACACCAAAACCTCCGCTGCAATGCCAGTTTCTGCAATTTGTTCTGCCAGCGCCTTCAGCAATGCTTCAGGATGTTGCCGATAAACCGGAATGAGTACCGAAAGCAGCATTTAGAACAAAATACCGCCCAAATCGAGCACCTTGCCGCCTTCACACTTAAGCAAACGGGCTGGGAAACGTTCGATGATCATATAATCGTGGGTAGCCATGAGCACAACTGTGTTTTCAACTTTGCTGATGTTAATGAGCAGTTTCATGATTTCTTGCGAGGTGTCGGGATCGAGATTACCAGTAGGTTCGTCGGCCAATATGAGTTCGGGTTTGTTCAATAAGGCCCGGGCAATCACCACACGCTGCTGCTCACCGCCGGAAAGTTCGTGCGGCATTTTAAAATCCTTGGTCGGCAGTCCCACCAATTCGAGCACTTCTTTGATGCGTTTGGTCATTTCGGCTTTGTCTTTCCATCCCGTTGCCCGCAGCACAAATTTCAAATTATCATGGACGGATCGATCAGTTAACAACTGAAAATCCTGAAAAACAATCCCTAGTTTTCGACGTAAAAGCGGAATTTCGTTGCGTTTTAACTTCGACAAAGAGGTTTCGGCAATGGTGATTTCTCCCGTCATTAGGGGCAATTCGCCATAAAGCGTTTTGAGTAAGCTGCTTTTCCCTGCCCCAGTTTTTCCGATGAGGTACACAAACTCACCCGACCGGATATCGAAATTAAGTTCTTGCAACACCAAAGTCTTCTTTTGGTAGATGTCTACCCCTTTAATACTAATTACTGCTTGTTGTAAATCAGACATGCCTCTTGCTTTATGACTACAAATAGACGAAATTTTACAAACATTTTAAGTATAAGTGCTGTCGTTGTTTAATCGAGTATAATTAATATATTTGCGTCAAACAAACTCTTTACACCTAATTAAGGTAATCAAAACACATCATTATGACTTTCTACAAATCCGCTACTTTCGTACTCCTAGCTGCGAGCTTCACCGCTGGTTGCTCGAGCAAAATGCTCAAATCGCCAGATCAAGTGACTTATAGCACCAATCCGGAGGTTTTAGAACTGCAAGGTGACAGTGTTCGTTTCACGATGAACCTCGAATTTGCACCCAAGTTTTTTGCCAAAAAAGGTGTTTTAGAAGCTACTCCTGTGCTTAACTACAGTGGAAATAGCGTTGATTTACCTGCAGCCAATTTTAAAGGTGAAAGTGTTGAGGAAGGCACTGGCAAAACCGTAAGTAACGAAAATGGCGCTAAATTTAGTCAGTCAGCTGCTATTGCCTACAACAAAGGCATGGAGAAGGCTGAGTTAAATGCCAAAGTGAAAGTTGGTGTTAAGAAAAAGTCGGTAGATTTTCCAAATGTAAAATTGGCTGATGGCACCATTGTAACCCAGCAATTGCTTAAGCAAGATTACCGTACAGCCACTTCTGCCAGCAATTGGAAGGAAGTAGCGATTGAAAAAAGCGCTACGATCAACTTTGTGATCAACCGTTCTGATGTGCGTGATTCAGAGAAGACTGAGGGTGACATCCAAACTTTAGTAAACTTTTTGCAAGCAGGTTACGACTTGCGCCAAATTGTTGTAAGCGGCTACGCTTCCCCAGACGGAGAATTGCAGTTGAACGACAAATTGGCTGATCAGCGTGCCAAATCAGCCAACGACTTTGTATTCAACGCCCTCTACGGTAAAAAAGGCATGAAGAAGGGTAAAGAACAATTGTTCGACGATGGCTTCTACCAAGAGCAAAATGGCACTGAAGACTGGAAAGGTCTTTCTTCTGCCATCGCAAATGCAACAGACTTGCCTGAGAAGGACCAAGTAATGACAATCATCAACAGCAATAGCAGCAGCGAAGAAAAGCAAGCTGGCTTACGTAAGTTGACCAAGTCGTACAGCGTTTTAGCTGACAAATATCTCCCACCATTGCGTCGTGCGAGCATGACTGTGAAAGCTGTTGAGCCTGTAAAATCTGATTCGATGTTGCTCGTTTATGCAGCTAACAAATCGGATACGCTTTCTGCCAACGAATTTGTAAAGGCTGCGGGTGTTGCTAAAACTGCTGAGCAGAAGAAAGCCGTCTACAACCAAATGGCAATTACACATCCCAACGATCACCGCAGCTTTAACAACCTCGGCGTAATGGCCATGGAAGCTGGGCAGATGGCAGAAGCTCGCTCACAGCTTGAGAAGGCAAAAGCTGCTAATGACAAAGCTGGTGAAGTAATGAATAATATGGCGATAGTTGTTGCCATGGATGGTGATCACAAAAAAGCTAAAGAACTGTTCACACAAGCTGGTAACGCTGGCGTGAAAGTAGATTATAACTTAGGTTTGGTTGCAGTACGTCAGGGTGACTGGAGCCTTGCCAATAGTAAGCTGGCTTCTGAAAGCGGCAATTACAACAAAGCATTGGCGTACATATTGGTAAAAAACTACAGCGCTGCTGAAAAAGAAACCGATAATATCGAAAACAAAGATGGTTCAGTTTATTATCTCCGTGCTTTGATTGGTGCCCGCACTGACAACCGCGATATGATGACCACTGGCTTGACCCGTGCCGTTGCAGCTGACGCCAAGTTCCGTGAAATGGCGAAGTCAGATGCTGAATTCATCAAACATTTCAACCAAGACTATTTCAAAGTAGCCATCCGCTAAGCGAAATAAAATCATTTAAAAAGGTCTGTGTAATCGATTACACAGACCTTTTTTTTTACTTTGTAATATGAATCCACCCTACGTTATTCAAGTTGCCGTGGCGCCTGTTCGGCAAGAGCCGTCGGACCGCGCTGAGCAAATCACTCAGTTTTTATATAGTGAAGGCATAGCGGTGCTAGAACGCCGTGAGAAATGGAGTTTGGTACGCTCGCAACTCGATGATTATGAAGGTTGGGTTGATAACAAGCAATACCGTGCACTACCAAAGGGCACATTTACTCCGCACTTTGTACACAGTCGCCAAGCCGCCCTCGCCAACGAAAAAGACGTTCTGTGGGTACCTCATGGTTGTTTACTTTTGCTCGATGATCAAGGCCGCAGTTTCGATGGGCGCTTTGCCGAACCAGCCGATATAGGAAGCATACTTGCACCAAGCGGCGATAGTTTGCTGCAAACTGCCCAGCAATACCTCAATACGCCCTATTTATGGGGTGGTCGCAGTCTTTGGGGCATCGATTGCTCCGGCCTCATGCAGCAGCTCTTCAGATTGCATGGCATTGCCTTACCCCGCGACGCCCATCAACAGGCCACAGTGGGTTCAGATGTGCTGTTGATTGGAGAGGCCCAACCAGGTGACCTCGCCTTTTTCGACAACAACGAGGGCCGCATTACCCATGTTGGCCTGTACCTCGGCCAAGGCCTCATTTTACATGCCTCGGGCCGGGTGCGCATCGACAAAATCGATCATTTTGGAATTTATAACAGTGAAGAAGCACGCTACTCCCACCCCCTGCGTTTGCTCAAACGCCCCGTATGAGCACCTTCATTTACAGCTCAGCCGCTATCAAAGCTTGGGATGATTTCACGCTGCTAGAACAAAAAATCAGCAGTTTGGAGCTCATGAATCGCGCGGCGGCGGCCTTAACGCATAGCTTTAAAAGAAATGTGCCAGCAACCTCTCGGATTTTATTGCTGGCAGGTCACGGAAACAACGGCGGAGATGCCATCGCTATGGCCCGTTTGCTGCACGAACAGCATTATCAGGTGCAGTTGTACCGCATGGCAGCCGACAATTACAGTCCTGACAACCAAGCCCAATGGCTATTAGCGCAAGCCGCAGCTGTGCCTATCATTTCCGAAATGAATAGTTTCCAATTGCAGCATGCCAACTGGGTGGTAGATGGTTTATTAGGAAATGGCGTCAATCGGCAGGCTACTGGTTCCTATGCCGACTGTATAAACGTGGTGAATCAGCTGCAGCTGCCCGTATTTAGCATCGATTTACCATCTGGAATGCCTGGAGCAGGGGCATTCGACCATACCTGGCCTATTGTGAAGGCGCAAATGACCGCTTGTTTGGGTCAGCATAAATTTAACATGCTGCTACCTGCTTCTGAAGCGCCTATTGGTGAACTAGAGCTTGTGGATATCGGTCTTTCGAAGCACTTCAGGCACCTGGACCGCTTGGCAGAGATAATTTCCCCTACTGCGGAGCAGCCAATTTTGCCCTCACGGACGAACTTTTCGCACAAGGGGAGCAACGGTCATGCCCTCCTAATCGCTGGCAGCGAAGGCTATTATGGCGCTGCACTGTTGGCTGCCAACGCTTGTGTTGCTTCGGGCGCGGGACTCACCACTGCTGCCATTCCTGCTCTTTTTCAAGCTGCTTTTTCAGCTAGCTTGCCCGAGGCCACAACCATCGCCACAGGTGCTCGTTTTTGGGAGCAGCCCATCGCCCTTCTCCCTTACCAAGCCATTGGCGTGGGTATGGGTATTGGTCAAGAGCATGCTACCCGCGCCGCGCTGCTCGAATTACTTAGAACCTACAAGGGTCCAGTCCTGCTTGATGCCGACGCACTAAACTTGCTGAGTACCTTAGGGCAGGATGGTCTCAGCGCCATCCCCCAAGGGAGCATACTCACACCACATCCGAAGGAATTTGACCGACTTTTTGGCGCACAACCCCATTGGTGGGCCCGGCTAGATGCTTTGCAAGCTGCTGCTGAAAAACTGCATTGCACCATCGTGCTCAAAAATGCCTACACCTTTGTTGCCGCACCGGGGAGGGCGCTGCAAGTAAACTTAACGGGTAACCCAGGCTTGGCCAAAGGAGGAAGCGGCGATGTACTTAGTGGCATCATCACTGCCTTGTTGGCGCAAGGATTGAGCACCTTTAACGCAGCTCGCTTGGGTGTGTGGCTGCATGGCACCGCTGCCGATATCGCCTTGTTAAGCAGCAGCCTAGAGAGCCTTACGCCTACAGCAGTCATAAATGCGATTCCAGCCGTTTTTCGGTCGCTACGATTGACAAAATAATCGCTTTTTAGTACCTTTATCGTTTGCCACCAAAGGCGCACACACATTTATGCATTATTCTAAACATTTAACAATGCTTGCCTTGGGCAGCATGTTACTCATAACGGCTTGTACCGACCGCACCGAACGCAGTCTCAAGAGCCAAACGCGGCCAGTGGCTCCGCCGCCAGCCATGACTGCCCCTTTGACAAATGTAGCTACCGATACAACGGCTGTGAGCAGTCCAATGCCCGGAGCCTCAACCACCATTGCACTCAATCCTGAGCACGGTTTGCCCGGTCACCGCTGCGAAATCGCAGTAGGCGCACCGCTCAATACACCAGCAACTGCTCAGCCCACCATTACTACCCAGCCCTCCGTGCAGCAGCCAGCTGCTGGTCCACGTATTGAGCAAAAAGTAACTCCGAACACCAGTAAAACCGCGCGTTTGAATCCCGCGCATGGCGAGCCTGGTCACGACTGCAACATTCCAGTGGGCGAGCCACTCAAAAACTAATCGAGACAAAAAATCCCCCAGCATTTCTGTTGGGGGATTTTTTTTGAATGTGTTTTTACAGAAAGCGTCGCAAAGTCAAGTTCAAATGCGCGAAAAGGTAAAACGCCTTTTACTTCTGAAAGGAAGGAGAAACAACCAAGTCTTTGCTGCCTGCCGTATAGGTATAAAAGCCTGAACCCGATTTAGCACCTAGGTGCCCGGCTGTAACCATGTTCACCAAGAGTGGACAAGGGGCATATTTGGGATTGCCGAGACCGTCATGCAGTACATGTAAAATGGCCAAACAAACGTCCAGGCCAATGAAATCGGCCAATTGTAGCGGCCCCATCGGGTGTGCCATGCCTAATTTCATCACTTGGTCAATTTCCTCAACCCCAGCCACCCCTTCAAACAAGGTAATGACGGCTTCGTTGATCATTGGCAGGAGTATGCGGTTGGCTACGAAGCCAGAGTAATCGTTTACTTCAACAGGAATTTTGCCCAACTGCTTCGACAAATCCATGATTTGAGCGGTTACTTCGTCGGTGGTATTGTAACCACGAATCACCTCAATGAGCTTCATTACTGGTACCGGATTCATGAAGTGCATGCCAATTACTTTATCCGCCCGCTTGGTTGCCGCACCAATTTTGGTAATGCTGATGGAAGAAGTATTGGTAGCTAAAATGGTGTGCGCCGGTGCCAGCTCATCGAGTTGTTTGAATATTTTCAGCTTCAAATCCACATTTTCAGTAGCTGCTTCCACAATCAAATCACTTTTGGGAGCCACCTGTGCAATGTCGGTAACTGTATTTAAATTGGCCAAAGTAGCCTCCTTTTCCGCTTCGCTGATACTGCCTTTTGCTAGCATGCGGTCAAGGTTTTTGTTAATGGTGGCCATGCCCTTTTCAAGCGCTTTTTCAGAAATATCGACCATGTTTACTTGGAAACCTTTCATAGCAAATACATGCGCAATGCCATTCCCCATAGTACCTGAGCCGATGACTGTGATATTTTTCATATTTCGATTTTAGCAAAGTTTAGCACGAAAATACAAATCAATGTGCCAAAATCCTTGTTTAATAAATTCGGCTCCTCTGTTGTAAAAATAAAACAGTGAAAAGAAAAAAATTCATTAAAATTAAAAGTCTTACGTGCGTTAATTAATAGCAATACTATTATATTTGCACTTTGAACTATCAAGATGCCAGACCTTATCCGTAATTGGAGGCCCCAGCCAAGTGAGGCCTTTTACAAAAAACAGCCAGAGAGCAGCGAGCTGGGCAAACGAATCATTTCTGAAGGCTTGGTATTTATGCAAGAAATAGGATTTGAAGCCTTTACTTTCAAAAAATTAGCGGAACGACTCCAAACCACAGAAGCTTCAGTGTATCGGTATTTTGAGAATAAACACCATTTATTGCTGTATTATATGTCGATATATTGGTTGTGGCTCGAATATCACCTTACCTTTGGCTTACACAACCTGCCAGAGAAGGACTCAAAATTGAATAAGGCCATAGATATGATTACCCGTCCCGACAAGTTAAGTTGGCCTTTACACGACCTATCGTTTAATCACCTGTTCAATTTGGTGGTGACGGAATGGGGAAAAATTTACTTTACTAGTCAAATAGACAAGGAAGACGAAGCAGGTCTTTTTTCAGATTACAAACGTTTTTGCAAGCGATTAAGTCAGCTCATCGCCCAATCGCATCCCGATTACCCCTATCCCAACACCTTGGTTTCTACGGCTATGAACATGCTGTTCGTGCAGCGATTTTATGCCGACCATTTGCCTTGCTTGACCGATTTAACGCAAAACGACATCCGCATTACCGATTTCATCAAAAACGTAGTGAATGGCGCCCTTCAAAATCCAACCGCATGAGACCAACGCAGCGATTTTTCAAACTGCTTTCGAACTTCAAAAAGGAGATTAGCTACCTCTATTTTTACGCAGCACTGGCAGGCTTGGCCTCATTAACCCTGCCATTGGGCATGCAGGCCATCATTCAATTTGTGATGGCAGGACAAGTAAGCACTTCCCTGGTTTTGCTCGTTCTGATGGTTGTTTTAGGCATTGCCATCTCCGGTTATCTTCAAATAATGCAATTGTGGGTAGCGGAATTTATTCAGCAGCAAATTTTTGCAAGAGGCGCCTTTGAGTTCAGTCACCGCATACCCCGCATCAAATTAGAAGTGATGCAGCACCGTTACCCTCCTGAGCTCGTAAATCGCTTTTTCGACGTACCAGCGGTGCAAAAAGGTACAGCCAAGGTGCTTATCGACTTTAGTATTGCCTCTCTACAGATGATTTTTGGTTTGTTGTTGCTCTCCATCTACCACCCACTTTTCATTGCCTTGAGTGCTAGCATGCTCTTAGCAATTTTCCTAGTGTTTAGAATTACGGGCAAAAGAGGGTTGGAAACCAGCATTGTAGAGTCGAAATACAAATACCGAACGGCCTTTTGGTTGCAAGAAGTAGCGCGTGCCATCACCACCTTTAAAATTTCTGATGAAACCGATTTATCCAATAAAAAGGTAGACAAAGAAGTATCTGCCTACCTCCTTGCTCGCAAATCGCACTTCAGGGTGTTGATGTTTCAATACACGTCCATGGTCATCCTTAAAGTGCTGGTTGCTGCCAGTTTATTGGGCATCGGCGTATTTTTGGTGATAGACCGTCAGATTAATTTGGGTCAATTTGTGGCTGCTGAAATCATTATCCTCTTGGTACTTGGCGCCGTAGAAAAGCTGATTTTAAGCATGGATGTGATTTACGACTTACTCACCTCGCTCGAAAAAGTTGGTGAAGTAACCGACCTCCCGTTGGAGGCTGAAGGTGGTTTTGCGCTGGTGGAAGAAGAATGTGTCAACGGCATCAGCATCGAAACTCAGCAGCTCAGCTTTACCTATGATGGCTACCAAAGTCCAATTTTGGATAAGCTCAGCCTGAAAATAAATGCCGGCGAAAAAATCGGCATTACTGGTTCGGCAGGCGGCGGAAAGTCGACCTTCCTCAAGCTTTTGGCAGGTTTTTATGCCAATTATGAAGGTAATATAAAACTCAACGGCTTGCGCCTGCAGGAAATTGACCGCAGCACCTTACACCGTTGGGTAGGTGAAAGCATCAGTACCGAAACCATTTTTAACGCCAGCATTCGCGACAACATTACTTTGGGCCGGGAGATTAGCGACAAACAATTACAACAAACTTTGAAGGCCGTTGGCTTAGTAGATTATATAGATCGATTGCCGGGTGGGCTTCAAACTGAATTATTGCCAGAAGGCAAAAAGGTTTCTCAAAACATCATCGGTAGAATCATCATGGCACGTGCCACTGTGCGAACGCCGGGTCTTTTATTACATGAAGATATGGGCATGGGGCTTCCAGAAAATGAAAAAGCGCAAATCAACCAAATGCTGATCAGTGGGAGCTGGACTTTGATCACTGTAACCAACGACCCACAACTGCTCCAAGCATGCGATCGTGTACTTCGACTCGAAAACAACAACCCGCAACCACTCTAATGCTTTGTTATGTTGAAATTATCTAAAAATCAAGTCGGCAGTAACATCCAGCAAGCAGACTTCAAGGCCTTCACAATTATTGGGGCTGCTCCAGGAAAACGCGTTGGTCGGGTGTTGATTGTGTTTTTCATAGTAAGCGTTGGCGTAATGTTTCTTCCTTGGACCCAAAACATCCGCGCAAGTGGCTTTTTGACGGCTTTGAGCCCTGAAAAAAGGCCACAAGAGCTTCATTCTATTATTGGCGGAAGAATTGAAAACTGGTATGTAAAAGAGGGTGACTTTGTACACAAAGGCGATACCATCTTACACATTTCTGAAGTAAAAGAGGAATACTTCGACACCTTGTTGGTAAGCAGAACCCTCAATAGGGTAAACGCCAAAAGAGAAGCCCTATCGTCCTATAAGCAAAAAGTAATTGCCTTAGAAAACCAAATCCTATCGCTCGACCGCACCCGTGTAAACAAACTTGCGCAAGCGGACAACTACCTGATACAAGCCATTCTAATGGTAAAAACAGATAGTATAGAAATTGTTGCTGCGCGCACCCGTTTAACGGTTGCCACTGATCAATTTGAGCGTGCCAAAAGTTTATTTGCCCAAGGTTTGCAGCCGCTAAACGAATTTGAGGCCCGCAACATGCGTTTTCAAGAGGCACAAGCGCGCATGGTAGCCGCCGAAAACAACTTATTGGCCAGTCGTAACAAGGTACTGAACGCCGAAATGGAGTTGATGACCTTAGAGAATGAATACCAAGAAAAACTGGCCAAAACGCGCTCCGACTTGTTTAGCTCGCTCACCTTACAGTACGAGGCTGAGGGTGAACTGAACAAACTGCAGAACATGCTTTCGAACTACCGCTTTAGAGGGGGTTTGTACTGGATATTAGCGCCACAAGACGGCTACATCACCAAAGCAATTGCAACAGGTATTGGCGAAATGATTAAAGAAGGCGAAGAAATTGTGACCATCATGCCAGGTGACATTGAGATTGCCGTAGAAATGTTCATTCGTCCCATCGACCTGCCTTTAATTCGGCCAGGCAATACGGTGCGCTTTTTATTCGATGGTTGGCCGGCGGTGGTTTTTAGTGGCTGGCCGCAGTTGTCGTTCGGTACTTTTGGTGGCAAAGTAGTTGTGATTGACAATTTTGCTGACGAAAAAGGCATGTACCGCATGTTGGTGGTGCCCGACCCTAACGACATCCCTTGGCCAGAGGCGCTGCGCGTAGGCTCTGGCGCACAAGGTATTGCTTTGCTAAGAAATGTACCTCTGTGGTACGAACTTTGGCGTCAGCTCAACGGCTTCCCGCCTGATTATTACACCCAGAAATGATGAAAAAAGCGCTGCTTCTTTTTATCGCCGTGCTGGGTTTTTACCCCGTTACAGCCCAAGATACGGCCAAGGTATTCAACGCCCGCGCCTATCTCGATTTGGTGATGCGCAACCATCCGCAGGTGCGGCAAAGTCAGATTGCCGTGGAGCGCGGTCAGGCCCAGCTACGCAAAGCGCGGGGAGCATTCGATCCAAGTTTAGAGGGTAGTTGGAACGAAAAAGTGTTCGATGGCATCAATTATTACGATTTACAGGATTACGGACTCAAAATCCCCACTTGGTTTGGGGTAGAAGGCTTTGTAGGTTATAACCGCACCAGTGGCACTTATTTTAATCCCGAAAACCGCACTCCGGCGGATGGACAATGGCAAGCGGGCTTGAGTGTGCCTTTGGGACAGGGTTTATGGGTTGACAAGCGCCGCACTGTTTTGCGACAGGCACAGGTAATGCGAGATGCCAGTTATGTAGAGCAAGAGCAGTTTTTGAACGATTTGTTACTTCAAGCAGGACGGGTGTACTGGAATTGGCAACAGCAATTTCGGGAATATATCGCTTATTTAGAGGCTGAAGTCATTGCCGAAGAAGTATTTGAAGCCGTAAGAATGGCTTATTTATATGGCGATAGGGCGGCCATAGATACGCTAGAAGCCAATATCCAACGACAAAACTGGGTGCAGATGCGGCTAGAAAGTTATTTAAAATTCCAAACGGCTGGCTTCGAACTCGAGACCTTTTTGTGGGACCAGGAAGGCAGGCCGCTTGAACTCAGTTTTAACTCCCAGCCCGACACCAGCCTAGGTGGCGCGGGGTTGCCTTTTACGCAGCCCGCACAGCCTTTAACGGCCGCCTTGAACAATCCTGCTTACCGCCTCATCGATTACCGCCGACAGCAGCTTAAATACGAAGCGCGCTGGCAGGCGGAGCGTTTGAAGCCCGATGTGCGTGTGAAATTATACGCCTTAAACGAGCCTTTCAATGTGCAAAACTTGCCCTTTCAGGGGCAGCGGGTGGGAGTAGATTTTAAATTCCCGCTTTTTATTCGGGATGCGCGCGGTAGTCTGCGTTTGGTAAAACTCCAGCAAGAAGCCTTGGTGCTCGATCAGTCGCAGCGAGCCATATCGCTCACCAATCAGTTGGCCGCCTTGCAACTTGAATACGACCAGCTCCTGACCTTGATTGCCACGCAGTTCACCCAGGTGGAGAATTTAAAATCTATGTTGAATGCCGAAAAAACAAGGTTCCAACAAGGGGAAAGCTCCATTTTCATTATCAACCAGCGGGAAGTGCAGTTGGTCAATGGCAAATTGAAGTACATCCAACTCCAAAATCGTTTGCAAGTGAATTTGCTGAGGCAGTTACACCTCACTGGCTCACTGCTGCAAGTACCTAATTAAGCCTACTGCGCGGTTAAAGTCATTTTAGCCGAGCGGGCAATGCCATCACCAAGCGGAAAAAAAGCGAGGTACCAGTCCATAGTACCTGCTTCGAGGCGCTGCAACTCTACCTCATAATAAGGAGTACCGGCAATCGACAACCACAATTTATCTTGGTTACGACTGAGGGTCCAGCGGCTGTTGCTGCTTGCAGGCTCGCTGCTGTTGCAACGCAACTCGGCTCGGTGGTGGGTATAAATGCCGTTTTTATCGAAAGTGTAATAATCATCTCGGGCGCAGGCTTCGGTGGCTTGCAGCAAATCGGTAATAAGTACCGAATCTTGTGGATGCATCCAGCCGGGTGCCACCGTAAAAGCAGTCACCTGCCAATTGCGATTCAGGAGTAATTGCTCTTCTTGGCGTACCGTATTTTTGGTACAACTCATTAATATCCAAAAGCCTAACAGCCAGTATTTCATCCGCTAAAGATACAGCGGCTCAGGCGTTTAGCAGACAAGTTTGATATAAAAACATCTTATGTTCATAAAATCAAGTCGTTTACCTTGCCATATGGGAGGCTTTGCTCGTATCTTCGTGCCTGAAAATTGTCAGTTCGATGTCCTTACTATTAGGAAAATATGTGGTAATTACCGGTGCTAGTTCGGGCATTGGTGAGGCCATGGCGCTTCATGCTGCCAGCCAAGGTGCCTGTTTAATTTTGGCAGCTAGGCGGGTTGAGGAGCTTGAACGCGTTAAAAAAGTTTGTCTCCGGCATACCGATTGGTGCGAAGTGGTAGCACTCGATTTGTCACAAGAAGCCTCCGTTGTAGCTGCGGCTACCACCATGCGGCAATTGACCCCGCACATCGACATCTTGGTAAACAATGCCGGTATTAGTCAACGTGCGCGTGCCACTCAGGCCAGTTTTGAAAGCGAAAAACACATCATGCAGGTCAATTTTTTTGGACCTGTATACCTCACCAAACTGCTGTTCCCGCATTTTGCACCCAAGGCAGGCATCATCATCACCAGCAGCGTGGTGGGCTTGTTTGGTTTTCCTACCCGATCAACCTATTCGGCTTCTAAGCACGCTTTGCACGGCTATTTCAACACCATGGCCATCGAAGAACGGGAGTGCTTGCGCATCACCATTGCTTGTCCGGGCCGCATCAACACCCCCATCTCTTACAGCGCGGTAACGGGTGAGGGCGTAGCGCATGGGCAAATGGACCAAGGGCAGGCCAACGGCATTCCTGCCGATGTATGTGCCCGCAAAATTTGGTCGGCCTACCAAGCTGGTAAATCCCTCGTGCTGGTGGCCAAGGGCGAAAAACTACTTTATTGGTTCAGCAAATACCTCCCACCTCTTTATAGATACATCAGTAGCAAAGTAAGTCCATTATGAACACCCTCCCCCTACTCACCGGCATCCAACAAATTGGCATCGGCATTCCTGATGTAGACGCTGCTTGGAAATGGTACCGTGCCGCTTTCGACATGAATGTTTCGGTTTTTGATGATGCGGCGGAAGCCCCGCTCATGACCCGTTACACCAACGGCATTGTAGAAAAAAGGCGTGCTGCCTTGGCCTTGAACATGGCTGGCGGCGGGGGTTTTGAAATTTGGCAATACACCAGTAAGGAGCCAGTGCCGGTGGGTTTTGACATCCGCATCGGCGATTTAGGCCTTTATGCCGCCAAAATGAAGAGTCGCAATGTACCCGCCCTGCACGAGCAGCTCAAAGCCAAGGGATTTCCTGTGGGCGCGCTGCATAGCGATGCCTTGGGCGAACGCTGTTTTTGGCTGGTTGATCCATGGCAAAATAGCTTTCAGGTAATTGAAGGGCAAAGTTGGTTCAAAGCTGGCGAAGGCGCTTTAACCGGAGGTGTGGGTGGTGCCGTTATTGGGGTAAGCGATATGGACGAGGCCATGAAATTTTACATGCAGGTATTGGGCCTGAGGGAGGTGGTGCTCGACAAAACAGGTGTTTTTAGCGATTTACCCGAACAAACCGAGGTGCGCCGCGTGATTTTGCGCAAGCAAGCCGAGCGTTATGGGGCTTTCAGCAAATTGCTAGGTAATGTACGCATTGAGCTCATTCAGCGGATGGATGGGACAGGACAAAAGATTTTCGAAGGCCGTTGTTGGGGTGATAGAGGCTTCATTCACTTGTGTTTTGATACCCTCGATATGGATGCGTTGAAGCTCAAGGCTTCTAAGCTAGGCGTAGAATTTACTGTAGACAGCGGGGACACCTTTGATATGGGAGAGGCAGGTGGCCGGTTTGCTTATATGGAAGATCCAGATGGGACCTTGATAGAGCTTGTGGAAACGCATAAAGTGCCTGTGTTTAAGAAATTCGGCCTGTATTTTCACCTCAAAAAGCGGGGCATGTACAAAACCCTGCCTGATTGGATGGTGAGTTTGTTGGGTATCAATAAGATCAAGGATAAAGCCTAAGCGCTTTTATCTGCCCAAATAAGCTGCCAACGGCCACAGCAAGGTAGCCAACCAAAGATAGGGCAGACCGATGATGGCCAGCACACTCGCAATCACCAGCAAAAAAACGGGATAGCTCAGCATGAGCATGCCAAAGAGCACTGCGTCGTGGTGCACGGTATGAACAGTAGTTCGGGTGGTCAGCCTTTTCAAATAGGGATAATAGGGCCAATGCAGGAGTTTGGCGAGGGCACGAAAGGCGTTAAGGTGCGTTTTTGGCTGGGGATACGCAAACTGTGCGAGGGCTTTGGCCTCACAGTCAGCTTCAATCACCAGCGGTTGCAAATGGCTGAAGAGCCGGGCGTTAAACTCGCGGTAAAAGTGGGCTTCCGTGGTATTTTCGAGTAAATCGGCATAAGGCATCGGAGTGCCCACTCTGATTTCACATTGCTTACCCAGCCCTCTAAAATGTTCATAATTAATGCCTGTGGGGATGATTTCGGGCGTTTGCCCCTGCTCATACGCTTGCCACACCAAACGGGCGGTGCCTTTTGGAAGCGGCTTGAGGTGCCAGTCGTTTTCGCAAAGTCCCTCCGAAAAAATCATCACCGAACCCTTGTTTTTCCAAATCTCCTGACAGCGGTCAAAGGTGGCGTAATTAGATTTGAGGTTGTCACGCCCTTCCTTTTCACGCCAAACGGGCAAAATGCAAAAGTGCTTCATGAGGAGGGCGCCGATTTTGCCCTTCAGAGCATCTCCCCTGGCCAAAAAATGGGTAGGGAAAGGCAATCGGCTGGCCAATAAAATGGGATCTAAGAAGGAATTGTGGTGATTTACCGCAAATAAGCGTGCTCTGGGCTCAGAAGACCATTCAGACCGCTTTTTATTGATGGCAAAATGGCTGAAATAAAAGCGGCACGTGAGCAGAACCAAAGCGTAAGCCAAATAATACAACATTGTAGGCGGTAGGAGGTTGATTTCGACAAAAGTATAAAAAAGATGGTCAAAACCGCCTTACAAAATAGCTCACCGCAAGCGAACGCAGCATTGATTTGTAACCTGCCACATCAACGAACCAGTGTTACTACAACCTGTAGTCTCGAAAGACATGGCTAAGCTTAGTCAACCGCGGCTATTTGACTGCGGCAATCAGCCATCAATACCTGAATTACTTACTCCATCAAAACTAACCCTTAGCCTTGGTTAGTTGATAGGAAGCGTGCACGCGGTACAACCTGCCCTTTCGTTTCTCACTGCGGTAACTTCTGAACTAATCCTCTCAAAATTGCGTAATTTATCTACAATGGAACAAATGAACCAGCTTTTTCCGCAGCTCGAAAAAGCAGTGATAGAAAAATTAGTCGCCAATGGGCAGCAAAAGACTTTTGCCGCGGGTAGCATATTGATGGACAGCGGTCAGTACATCAAAAACACCATGATTATTTTAAAAGGCCGGGTGAAAGTGTATCGGCAAGACGAGGAAGGGCAGGATTATTTTTTGTATTTTTTAGAGGAGGGTCAGGCTTGTGCACTTTCGATAATTTGTGCCATTCGGCAAGAAATCAGCGGCTTAACCGCCGTTGCAGACGAAGAAACAGAGGTGCTGGTTGTATCGCTCAGCGTTATGGACGACCTATTGTTGCACCACCGCTCGTGGTACCAATTTGTATTGCAAACCTACCGGCAGCGGTTCGAGGAAGTGCTGGAAGCCTTAGACCAAGTAGCCTTCAAAAGTATGGACGAGCGCTTGGTGTTTTACCTCAAAAAACAGCAACAAAGCCTCAAAAGCAATCTCATTAAGCACACTCATGAAGAAATTGCCCGCGATTTAGGTAGTTCAAGGGTCGTGATTTCGCGTTTGCTCAAAGCCCTCGAAAACAAGGGTCATGTAAAATTGTACCGCAATCAGATCGAAATTGTGCAATTAAATTTATTGATGCGCTAAGTGTAACTTAGGTGACCGATGGTGGCGGATAGATTGTTGACCTTTGTATAAATACTGGAATAAGCCAATAAGGAGTATATGTTCAATTTTATTAAAAATCTCTTCAAGAAAAATTACGAAAGTTTGTCGGCCGCCGATTTTAAAGCGGGCCTGAGCAAAGACCCTAAGGCCGTACTGCTTGACGTGCGCAGTCCTGGCGAATTTGCTGGCGATAAAATAAAAGGTGCTAAAAACATCCCTGTAAGCTCAGCTGATTTTGGCAAAAAAATAGCTGCGCTTGATAACAGCAAAAGTTATTACGTTTATTGCCGTTCTGGTGCGCGTTCGGGCATGGCTTGCAGCCAAATGACCTTGCAAGGTTTGCAAGCGTACAACCTCAGCGGCGGCATCATGAGCTGGCCTTACTAATGCAATTATGAGCAATAAACCCAGTTTCAACGACATTATCCAAGGCGACACACCTGTTTTGGTCGATTTTTCGGCCGAGTGGTGTGGGCCGTGTAAAACCCTCGCCCCTATTTTGGTGAATCTCAGTCGCGATTTAGGTGACAAAGTAAAAATCATCAAAATCGATGTGGACCGCAATCCCCAGCCGGCGCAAGCCTTCCGGGTTACTGGCGTACCCACCCTCGTTCTATTCCATCAAGGCAAGCAACTTTGGCGTCAGTCTGGCGTATTGTCGGCGCATGAACTCAAACAAATCATCCACCAACACTTACCACAACTCCTATGATGACGTCTTTATTTGCTGGATTATTTGGTGCGGGTGGCGGTTTTGCCTATTGGAAATTGATTGGCTGCCGAAACGGTAGTTGTGTCATTGGCGCAAACAAATACATCAGCATGTTTATGGGTGCGTTGCTGGGCTTGACTTTGGCGGGTGACCTGGCCCATGCCCAGCAGCCCAAGCTGCGGAACATAGACAACGCCACTTTTGAGGCTGAAATGAAAGCCAAAAACGTGGTTATTATTGATATGCGTACGCCCAGTGAAGTTGAGTCGGGCTTCATTCCTGGTGCTGTGAACATTGATGTGTACGACCCTGCCTTTCAAGACAAACTTCAAAAACTCGATAAAAGCAAAAAATATCTGGTGTATTGTCGCTCTGGGGCTCGCTCAAGCAAGGGTGGCCAAACCATGTTGCAGTTAGGCTTCAAAGAAGTTATAAACCTCGAAAGCGGCATGATTGGCTGGAAGGGTGCTGTTCAAAAGCCCTGATCCTATTTTATAGACAGCGGGGATGAACGTGTTTTGATCCTTTTTTTTGTACTTAGTCGGTTAGCTCTCGCACGTCGCCAGGCTTCATTTGGTCTATTTTGTGTTCTCCGAAGCGTACGCGTAGCAGTCGTAATGTGGGAAACCCGATGGCGGCAGTCATGCGGCGGACTTGGCGATTTTTGCCTTCTCGGATGGTGAGGGAGATCCAGCTCGTGGGGATGCTGGCGCGGAAACGGATCGGAGGATCTCGTTCAGGCAGTACCGGCTGTGGATTTAGTACTTCAGCTTTGGCGGGCAAGGTGAGGTGTTCTTTTTTATTGATGCGAATGCGGATGCCTTGTCGGATCGGCTCCAGCGCTTCATTGGTAGGCTCCCCCTCCACTTGTACCCAATATTCCTTATCGGTGCCTTTCTTAAGCATTTCGTTGTTCATACGCGGATCGTTGGTGAGCAGCAGCAGCCCTTCACTGTCTTCATCAATCCTGCCTACTGGGTACACATCTTTTGGGAAATTATACAGACTGCCCAAGCCCAACTTACCTTCTAAAGGCGTGGTAAACTGACTCAAAACACCAAAAGGCTTGTAGAGTAAGAAATATCGATACATCATGTTACAAAGTACGCAAAAAAAGGGATGCGCCTGGTGACACATCCCTGAGAATAAAAGATAAGCTTGGTTTAAAAACCTACTGCTGCTTCAAGCATAAAACCGTTGAAGGTACCGCCTGCAAAACGGTTGGCAGTTGGGAAACCATTGTAGTTTTGGCTAACATATTCGCCTTTGAGCAAAATATTAGGAGTTAAAAACCAGCCCGCGCCGATTTGAATGCGGTCGATGTCGATTTCCTGAGCAGCGGCACCGGCCAAAGTGCCAGTTACTTTATTGTAACGTCCGCCTACGAATACTTTTTCATTACCACCAAAGCGGTAGATGAGCTCGCCGGCTAATTGTTGTACTGGACGGGTATCGATTTCATTGTGTGAACGGCCATTGGCAGTTTCAAAAGTACCGAAGAATTCAAGTCCTTTGTATTTAACAAAAGGATTGATCATAATGGCAGTCACTTGGTCGTTGTAACCAGGGATGAAATGACCAGAGTAGTGCGGATTTGCAGTACTAGCCGCAATATTTTCCATCACCAAGTAATAACGTGAGCCGGCGCGGTCGCCATCATAGAGGTAATTACGGGCAGAGCTAGCAGTGGTGTACATAGAACCAGTGAGGCGCAAACGAAAATCTTCGTTCATTTGCTTATCGTAGCCCGCCTTGAGGTAAATGGCTGGTGCTTTGTTTTGATTCGGGTCGTTAACTTGATTGGGACCTGGGGTTACCAAGCCCTTGTTTTCGCCGGAAGTAACGGCAACCATGCCCAACCAGCCTTTGTTTTGGAACACTATTTCGGTGCCAATTTGGGTATCGAAGGCATCGAGAATGATGTTGCCTACAAAGGGGGAATAAATGCCGTTTCCATTATCTGAGCGACGGAATTGCGCATCGCCATAATTCATTTGCATTTGACCTGCTCGGATGGTGAGGTATTGCATGGCGTTGTCGACCACCGCAGAATTCAAAAAAGTAAGCTTATCAAATTGGATGAAGCCCGCTTTGACCCAAGTTTCGGCATGGTGGCGTGAAGAGAGGTAAGTCACCAAATTCAAGCGCACACCGTCGGCCAACTGCACGTCGATGTTCAAGTTGGCAGTAGCTAAGTTAAAGCCTGGGGTAATTTCCTTAAGTCGGTAGGCAGCATTGGTGTCGGCCATATTGCTATGGCTGATGCCTTGGAAAGTTTGGCTAAAGTGCCCGCCGACGCGAACGGCCAGCCCTTTAAATTCAACCGTATCTTCTTTAGGCGTTTCAAACATGTGGATACCCTTTTGGTCGTACGGCCGGAAATACTGTATTTCAGCTTGTTGCGCAAAGACTGGGCCCGAGGCAGACAAAGCGAATGCTGCCAATAGCACTTTTGATAAATTTTTCATAAAAATTGGATTTAGGTGTTGTTTATGGTTTAATTTTTAAGGATAATGCTGAAGGTGACTTTTACGTCATCGCCAGTTTTGATAGACCCCAAGAGGGCAGTTGGTGCTTTCATGCCATATTGCGACATTTTAATATCGTTTCCGCCCCACACTTCAACGTCACCGTTGGGAAGTTGACGGGCGTAAACGTCCATTTTGACTTGTTTGGTAACACCAGCAATTCTCAAGCTGCCTTCGGTTTTGAGTAGCGATATTTTGTTTTTTTGTTCGCTGATATCCACTTGCTTGAGGCGGTAAGTAATTAGCGGGTGTTTGTCGCCTTTTAACGCCTCTTTGGTCTTATTATCCATGATGGTTCCCTTGTCGCTTTTGATGCTCTCTACATGAGCAGTTAGGGTAGCCGTGCCAACTGAGCTCACAAAACCATTTACCAGTTCCATTTCAGCTTGGAGTTGAATATTTTCGACGCTGGTAGCCCAATCGTGGAGATTAGATGTGCCAGAAATGGACATTTGATGCGCTTTGTTGCTGAATTTCGCAACCCCCATCCAGGAAACGCTAAGCGCTACCAAAAGTAGTATTACCGAGGTTTTTGCAATAGGTCTAAATAGTTTCATGACGTTTGGTTTCTATTATGGATATAAAGGTATTAATATATACTATATAAAAAAAATAAATTTCATTAAAACATCAAAATGGGCCTGTTGGTGGCCATAGACCGTGAATAAAAATTCTGGAATTAGGAAAGCTAGGGCACTTTGTAACCTGCTATTCCTAATAGCGAGTCAAAATATACGAAAAATAATAATATATAATCCTATAAAAAACAAATAACTAGTAGCAAATACTGTTAAATCTATCTTTTAGGCACTGCACGTAAGATAATATCGAAGTCTACCTTCACTTGCGGATCTGAGCGAATAATTCCCCAAAAAGCAGCAGGTGGTGGAATATTGAAGGCTTCCATATTGAAGCCTTTACTGCCCCATATTTCAACTTCCCCATTGGGCAAAACCCGCCCATAGACATCCATTTCAATTTCTTGGCTGGTACCTGCGACAGTAAGTTGTCCAATAGTTTTCATCAAAGTAACACCGTATTTCAAATCGCGCGTGTCAATCTGATTTAAATTAAAGGTTATGTAGGGATGTTCAATAATTTTGAGCGCTTTCACCACATTTCTATCAATCATACTTGGACGTGGTGCGCTAATGCGGGCAGTTTTTACCATTAAGACAACTGGCCCTACAAGACTAATGAAACCTTTATCTGTGATTTTGAAGTCAGCGCGCATACCGATTTCTTTCACGTCTAAAGACCATGGTTGCCAGTTTGACGCGCCTGTAATGCTCATTTGATGGGTGCGGTATTCATAACGTTGCAACCCGTCAGAGGCCGCGTACGTAAGTAGAACCAGCGCCAGTAAGAGCACTTTTGCGAAAAACAAATACAGCTGCTTCATAATAACGACTTGTAGGTAAAGATATTAGAAAGATAGCATTTTCAATACGCACAACATGGCCCAGCAGCGCGTCATTTAATTAAAATATTTCACATCCTGTCCATCGGTTGAAGCATACACCATGCTCGGGTGAGAGTCGAGGTGAAAAAGCTCCCCTGAGGCACTGATGCCGATGGCGCCCGCGAAGCCATCGATGGCTTTTAATTCGTTAAAAGATTTCCTAAAAGCCTCTTGAAGGGTCATGCCATCGGTAACGCGTGTCACAATTTTAGTGGCCAAGGCAGCGCTCACGATGTCTTCCCCCACCCCAGTACAAGATACGCCACAGCTCGTGTTGGCATAATTACCGGCTATGGTAGCGGAATCAGAAATGCGACCCACCATTTCGAAGCCTTTGCCACCGGTGGAAGTAGCTACAGCCAGGGCGCCGGAAGCATCTAGGGCCACACAACCAACCGTGCCGATACCGAGGGAGGCTACCTTGGCCTCATATTCCGACTTGCGCTGTTCGGTGCGGGGATCGTAGATTTCGAAGCCAGAACGGCGAGCAAAAGCAGATGCGCCTGTTCCTCCCAGCACCCGATCGTCGTAAGCCAGCAGTTTTTCAGCTACTCTAATAGGGTTTTGGACCTGTTCGACATTGATTACCCCGCTAAACCGCTGTGTTACGCCATCCATGATTGCGGCGCTCATGCGTACGATGCCATCGCTTTGAATTTGCGAACCAGTGCCCGCATTAAAAAGTGGATCGTTTTCGAGCAACTCATTGGCAAAAATCACGGTTTCGAGGGCTGTATGTGCTTGCAAAAAGGCAAATGCTTGCTTAGCAATGCTTGCGATCGCTTGTTGTTTGGCCAGTTTAGTGGCAGCATCGGTGTGCGACTCACTGAAAAATCCTCCGTGAATAATGAGTTTGGGCAGCGTCATAAATACCTTTAAGTTACAAATTTGATGATTAAATATGAGGTTAAAGAAAAAAATAAAATTGAATAAAAAATAAAATAAATTTGACTAACTTTGTCAAATAGAAATAGTGTTATGCTTCATTTGCAACTCAAAAACGCACGTCTAAGAGGCGGGTTATCGTTAAGTGCCCTATCTGCTTTGAGCGGCATTGATATCGGCTTGCTTAGCAAATACGAAAGTAAACATCGCGTGCCCAGTGCTTCGCACGTAGAAGCACTAGGCAAATCGCTCGACCTTCCCATAGTACAACTCAAAAAAGTCTGGAATGCTGAGCGGGTATATCAACTGTTAGAAAACGAATGGGACTTCACTTCTATTTTACAAGAGGCCAAAGTAATTTACCAAGCGAGTCAACAGTTTCAGGAGCAGCAACAGCTCCATGCGCATCCAGAATTGGCAGATTTGTTACAGCAGGCCGCTGCGCTTCAGCAACAATGGCAAGCAAAACGGCCACTTGCTGGTATCCAGCTGTACAAAATGCAGGAGTATTTTAGGGGTGCCTATACCTACGAAAGCAACCGCATCGAAGGCAACAGTCTCACTTTCAGTGAAACGCACCTCGTAATCAATGAGGGCATTACCATTGCTGGAAAAAGCATGCGCGAGCACCTAGAGGCCATCAATCATGCCGAGGCGGTGGTCGTATTAGAAGAATTGATACTAAACCAAACTGCATTCAATCGCAGCGTCTTGATGCAATTGCATGGCCTTATTTTGCGTCAGATTGATCGGGATAATGCTGGCAAATACAGGCAAGTACCCGTGCGTATTAGCGGCAGCAGTCATGTGCCACCCCAGCCTTGGCAGCTAGAACCCCTGATGGATGTTTACTTCGAACAATATGCAAAGCTGCGTAATAAGCTTCATCCCGTGCTGCTGGCTGCCGACATGCACGAACAATTGGTGAGCATCCATCCCTTTATTGATGGCAACGGCCGCAGCTCCCGTTTGGTAATGAACCTCATTTTGCTTCAAAACGGCTACACCATCGCCAACATTAAAGGAGACGTACAAAGTCGCGCGGCCTATTACAATGCCTTGGAGGCGGTGCGTACTGAGGGAAGCAAGGTGCCTTTTTACCGGCTCGTTTTAAACGCGAGCATTGCTTCGCTGCAAGACCATTTAGAAATGTGCTGAAGCTTGGGCCGTCGAAAAAGGCCATCTCTCTTGAGAAAGATGGCCTTTTTTGACGGCTTTATCAGTTTATTCTACGTCGACACTTTGGCGTTCCTTGCTAATGACTAACTGGTGTGTTTCGAGGTTATACTGATCATCCTTGCTCATTACATGCACCACCAAATTACTGATGGAGATGGGGGCGCCAAGGGCTACGTCGGTGATGTTGGTATCCTTAACAGCACGGCCATCGACCAAAATAACCAGTCCTGAGCCCACGGCAAGCATGTCTGTGCCGTTTTTAATGAGCAGTCCAGTATCCTCGCCCAAGCCGATGCCCATGGCCATGGGGTTACTGACCACCGCTTGAAACAGTCGGCCAATGCGGCCCCGCTGCACAAAGTGAGTATCGATGATTACGTTGTTGATGAGGCCGAGTCCGCTCGTGATTTTCACCTCGCCCTTTAACAGTGACTCACTGGCCGACCCTTGGTAGATCATGCTGTTAGAGCAAGCTGCTGCTCCGGCAGAAGTACCTGCCAAAACGAAAGGTGTTTCGCGGTATTTTTTAAGTAGGAGGTGATGAAATTCAGTGCCGCCGAGGATGGAGGTCAGTCGCAATTGATCGCCGCCGGTAAATACCACAGCATCAGCTGCTGCAAGTCGGGCGCACAGCACCGGGTCGTTGGCTTCGTTGCGATTAGAAATGTGTAGCACTCCTGTATTGTGCGCATCCAAAAACGAAAATGCTTTTACATATTCTGCACCTACCTCTACTGGAATTTGGGAGGCCGTAGGAATGATTTCGATGCGGGCATTTAAGCCGTGCATGGCTTCATCCAGAATGGTTTTCAATATGCCTTCCTCAAAAAAATTGAGGTTATTACGGATATCTTCTTTGTAATTATTTTCTGTAAAACTGCCGGTATCTACTGCTCCGCCGATTACAATGAGCTTCCCATTTGGTATCATCAGGTAACTTTCAATTAAAGGTAGCGTAATAATAGGGCAATTTAAGCACAAGGACAACCTCATTTTTTGCACACTATGAGCTTTACATATTAGAAAAGTATGGCGCTGATTTGGATTTTATGCAATTAATTAGCTTTATTTGAGATCTTGCGCAACGCACAATTCCTTTCTTATGAAAATCCTAAAAATACAAGCCCTGCGTGGCCCTAATATTTGGAGTACCCAACGTAAAAAGCTCATTCAAATGCGGCTTGACTTGGAAGCATTAGAGCAGCAGCCGACCAACAAAATACCTGGTTTCAGTCAGCGCATTGAGCTCATGTTCCCGAGTATGTTTGAGCACCGTTGTTCGGAAGGTACTCCTGGTGGTTTTTTTTACCGGGTGGAGCGTGGCACTTGGATGGGGCACGTAATTGAGCACATAGCGCTCGAAATACAGACCTTGGCGGGCATGGATACGGGATTTGGTCGTACCCGCGAAACCAGCACATCGGGCATATATAACGTAGTATTTAGTTATGTAGAAGAACAAGTTGGCCTGTACGCAGCCGAAGCCTCTGTAGCCATTGCAGAAGCTTTGATTGCGGGCACGGACTATGACCTCGAAAAAGACGTTCAAAAAATGCGAGAAATTCGCGAGCGGGTGCGTTTGGGGCCGAGCACTGGTTCTTTGGTAGACGAAGCGGTAGCCCGCGACATTCCCTGGATCCGCATGGGCAGCAACTCGCTCATACAATTAGGCTATGGCGTAAATCAAGTTCGTTTTCAGGCCACCATCACCCAAAACACTAGCAGTATAGCAGTTAACATTGCGTGTAATAAGGAGCTAACAAAAAAAATGCTCGACGATGCCAACATACCCGTGCCGAAGGGCGACATCTGTGTGGATGAAGAAGATCTCGACGCGTCCATTGCCCGGATTGGCTATCCGATGGTGCTCAAGCCCCTAGATGGCAACCATGGAAAAGGCGCCAGTATCAACGTAAAAGACCGCGCTTCTGCTGTCGCGGGATTGGCTTATGCGCAACACTATTCTCGCAAAGTAATTGTGGAGAAATTTATTACCGGCTTCGATTTCCGAGTTTTGGTTATCAATAACCAGGTAATTGCAGCGGCACAGCGGGTACCTGCTCATGTAAAAGGAGATGGTGAAAGCACCATAGAGCAGCTTATTGAAAAAGAAAACTTGGATCCACGCAGAGGATATGGACACGAAAATGTGCTTACAGAAATTTTGGTTGACCGAGACAGTCTAGATTTACTCGAAAAACGGGGGCTCAGCCTGCAAAGTGTGCCCAAAAAAGGCGATACCATTTACCTCAAAAGCACGGCCAACCTCAGCACTGGCGGCACCAGCGTGGATGTGACCGAAATGATGCACCCCGAAAACGTGTTTTTGTGCGAGCGTGTGGCTCGGATCATTGGCCTGGATGTTTCTGGCATCGACATCATGGCACCCAACCTCACCCAACCCTTAAAGGAGAGCGGTGGCGCTATTTTAGAAGTGAATGCTGCACCCGGTTTCCGCATGCACCTGGCCCCTGCCGAAGGTTTGCCACGCAACGTAGCCGCACCGGTCATCGACATGCTGTACCCGCCCGGTAAGCCTTCGCGCATCCCCATTATTGCCGTAACGGGCACCAATGGCAAAACCACCACTACCCGTTTAATAGCGCACATGGTAAAAAACGCTGGTTTTAGAGTTGGCTTTACTACATCGGATGGCATTTATGTTCAAAACCACATGCTTGACAAAGGCGATACTACAGGTCCTTTGAGCGCAGAATTCATCCTCAAAGACCCCACCGTAGAGTTTGCCGTGCTCGAAACAGCCCGTGGCGGCATTTTGCGGTCGGGCTTAGGCTTTAGTCGCTGCGACATTGCCGTGCTCACCAACATCTCAGAAGACCACCTTGGCTTAAACGACATTGACACCTTGGAAGACTTGGCCCGCGTAAAATCGGTTGTGGTACAAGGCGTAAAAAGAGACGGCTGGGCAGTCATCAACGCGGACGATAAATGGTGCGTAAAAATTGCTGAAGATTTAAAATGCCAGGTTGCTTATTTTAGCATGGACGAGAGCAATCCTGTGATCAAGGCCCATTGCAAAAAAGGGAGTATTGCAGCTGTTTTTGAAAACGGCTTCATTACGATCAAAAAAGGCGATTGGAAAATCAGGATCGAAAGAGTAACCACCATCCCCATTACCCTCGGTGGCAAGGCGCGTTTTATGATAGAAAACGTGCTAGCAGCAGCTTTAGCAGGTTATTTACAGGGTTTCAGAACCGAAAACATCCGTTTATCGCTCGAAACCTTCATCCCTTCTGCCGCCCTAACCCCAGGCCGCATGAATATTTTTGAATTCAAAGAATACCGGGTGATGATTGATTTTGCCCACAACGCAGCGGGTTATTTGGCCATTGAGGAGCTCATGTCGAACATTGATTCGCCGCTCAAAATTGGCATCATTGCAGGCACGGGCGACCGGCGCGACGAAGACATAAAAGAATGTGGTAAAATTGCTGCACGCATGTTCGACCACATCATCATCCGCCAAGAAAAACATTTGCGGGGCCGAACGGAGCAAGAAATCATCGATTTATTGATTGCTGGAATTCAGGAAGTAGACAAAGACCTTAAATACGAAGTAGTTCCGAAGGAAGTGGAAGCGCTAAAGCATGCCATGAACATGGCCCAAGCCGGCACCTTTATTACCGCCTTGAGCGACGTGATTGAAAACGCCATCCAAGTGGTACAGAGCTATTTAGACAAAGAGGCGGGCTTGTAAAGCCAGAGGTGATGGCTAAGGTGCAAAAACTAGCTCGTTGTTTCAGGCATAAGCTTTAGCCAAAAAAAAAGCACCCTCGAAGTGGGGTGCCCTTTTTACTTGTGCATTGCCGTTAGGGCAATCGTTTTACTTTTTGCAAGATGGCTTCTAAACCATTGGCCTTGATTACCAAAACCGTTTCGAGCTGCATGCCCAATTTGCCGGGCGGGAAGCCTTTGCGCGAAAACCATTCGAGGTAATGCACAGGGAGGTCTGACAGCAGCCAATCCTTGTGTTTCCCAAAAGGCATGCGTGTACTCACCAAGCTACGTAAGATCTCCGGATCGGGTTGTAAAGCTAACGACATCCTATTTTACTGACATAGGAATAGAAACACGTGTATTTTCCCAAGCCAAATGCATCGTCAAAGGCTCAGTATCGACGCTTATTTCAAATTGTTCTTTTAAGTCCGTTAGTTGGGTCACTGGAATAGTTATGGACAGTGCATCCTTTTTAGGTTTGCGACTGGCCTTCCCGCCCCAACTTACGCCCCAAGGGTACATGCTGCTGTTCCAAATCACCTGCCAGCTTTCTTCGCCAGGAATGGTCCAGAGGGTGTAAATACCTGGCTCCAGCGTGTTTTCACCTATTTGAAGCGCCACTTTGGTATCAAAAGTAGTTGGTTCGTTGGCACCTGTGCGCCATACTTCGTTGTAGGGAACGAGGCCACCAAAAATAGAGCGGCCTTTAGCGCTAGGACTGCAGTACATTACTTCGATGCCTGGATCTTGGATGGTGATTGTTTGTTTTGGACTGTGCTTACGGGTTTCTTTCTGCATACTCCGGTAGCCGACAACACCTAAAGCGGTGAGTACAACCAGCACCGCGACGGTGATTTTGAATCTTTTACTCATCTCTATTAAATTTTATGCAAGCTACGGAGCCTGCGTGAATTTTAAGTGAAACCTATAAAAAGCTTTTATATTTGGAGCAGTTCAAACTTAAGATGTTGTTGTTTGTATTTGAATTTATTATATGAATGCCCCTCAACCTGAGCACACCGATACGTTGTACGATTTAGCCCTCATTGGCGCGGGTGGTGCTGGTATGTGCTTGCTTCAAGCGTGGCATCAAGCGGGGGTGTTGGCACAAAAGCGTGTATTGGTGCTCGAGGCCGCTATTAAATCGCAAAACGACCGCACTTGGTGCTTTTGGGCCAAGTCGGAGGACAGCATACTGCAAGCCTTTGGGCACCTGGTAAGCAGCAGTTGGAGCAGCGCTTTGGTTGGTGGCAAGGAACAGTCGTTGGCACCCTACCGTTACCATCAAATCCGCAGTAGCGCCTTATATGCTTCTGTACAAGGCCTTTTAACGGCTTACGAAGGTGTGCATTGGGTACAAACAACCGTTAGTTTGGTCACCGAAACCCCAACCCACTGTCAGCTAGAAACCGCTGCTGGCCGCTTTCAGGCGGCACAAGTGTTTGATAGTCGTTTGGAGGCAGACGCCTTTGATAGTGCTGGTTTATGGCAATCGTTTTTTGGCATGCGTATCAGGCTTGCAGCACCCCGGTTTGTGCCTGACCAGATGGAGCTCATGAATTTCGACATCGTACAACAAGGCAGCACCCAATTTGTATATGTGCTGCCCGTTTCGGAAACCGAAGGACTCATAGAACTTACCCGATTCGACTGCGATGTATTAGACCAACAACAGGCTGAAGATTTATTAACCGGTTGGATTACGTCCCGTTTTGGCGAATTTAAACTAGAAGAAGCGGAACATGGCCGGATTCCCATGCAAATGCAGCTTAACCCCAGCAAGCCGCATCATTCACCTGGAGTAAGACACATCCCCATCGGCACGGCGGCTGGCGCTGTAAAAGCCAGCACCGGCTTTGCCATTAAAAACATGTGGCAACATGCCGAAAATTTAACAACCGCCCTCGTACAGCAATCGCCTTTCCCCACACCCTACCATCCACAGCGGCATAGTTTTTACGATGACTTACTGCTGGATATTCTAAAAAAAACGCCTTCAAAGGGCAAAAGCATCTTCTTAGCCCTGTTTAAGAAAGTGCCCTTGCCCCGCATATTTCACTTTCTAGACGAAAAAAGCACCTTAAAAGAAGAATTGCCTATTCTTGGCGCCTTGCCCATTCCCACCTTTTTAATGGCCTTGGGGAGAAAATATTTACGTCAAGACCTCGTGGTATTGCTGCTTTTGGCGCTATGCGTATTGCTGCAATGGCTGCGGCCAGCGGTGAATGAGCTTTTATTACCGGTGCTATTGGCACTTGGACTGATTTTTCCAGGTATTCCACATGGTGCGGTTGATCATTTATTAGCCGTTAAGCCAACGGCTTTGCCGCTGTTTATTGCCAAATATGTAGCCATTATGCTGGCAGTGGTTTTCCTTTGGTGGCAAATGCCTTCCATTGCATTACTTGCTTTTTTATCCTACTCTGCCTGGCATTTTGGTGAAACTGATGCTAAATTGTGGGGACAAACACACGCCTTTTGGGCCTGGAGTTATGGCGTATCGGCCCTGGGCTTCCTTTTGTTCAGCCATCCCGTTTCATTGCAATACTATTTTACGGCACTCGGCACACAATTAGTAGTACCGCAGCACTTGGGAATTGCTTTGTTTTTTGGTCTGATGCTACTTTTCTTAAGTATTTTTGTGCCGTCGCAGAGCAAAACTGCTTACTGGTTAAGCTTTGCGGTGATAATCGGGGGGAGTGCCTTGCCCTTGCTCGCGGCCTTTGGCTTCTATTTTATTGGCTTGCACAGCTGGAGGGGCTGGCGTCATTTACAAAAAGGGTTGGCTATAAGTCACCGACAACTATTTATAAAAGCACTTCCTTTTTCGCTTGCGGCTTGGGTGCTTTTTATTGGCTTGGGTGTAGCGTCACAATGGTTTGATTTATCCTTTAATGGATGGGTTCCTGCCTTTTTCGTCTTTCTTGCCGCCGTAAGTGCTCCGCATATCTTATCCATGCACTATTTTTATAAGGGCCGGTGGAGTAATCGTTCAACTGCAGTCAGCATTAAATAAATTACTATATTTGGAAGGCCTACTAACCTGTCACAATATGAAAATTACATTTTTTATGAGCTGCGCGCTCTTGTTGAGCAGCATGAGCAGCTTCGGACAAGCTTGCAATGCCACCCAAGCCGAAGTAATTGTAGCCATTGTGCCAGATAATTACCCAGGCGAAACCAGTTGGTTGTTGCAGAATCAGGCTGGCGACACCTTGGCAACGGGATTAGCCAACAGCGATACCGTTTGTGTAGCCACAGGCAGTTGTTTGGTTTTTAGCATTTTTGATTCCTATGGTGATGGCCTTTGCTGCGCCTATGGTAATGGTTCGTATCAGGTGCGGGTTAATGGTGCGGTTATGGCCAGCGGCGGTACTTTCGGTTTTATCGAAACTAAATTTGTGAATTGCGCCAGTGGGCAAGCATGCAGCAGTCCGATAACGAGCACTGTAGGCAGTTACCTTGCACCTACGGCAAACAGTTGGTACCGCTTTAAACCCGATAGTTCAGGGGCTTACATTGTTTCTACTTGCACAGCGCCGAGTAGCTGGAACACCAAGTTATGGATGTATGACAATTGCAACGTGCCCGTTTTGGCGCCTGATAACATGGGCACGCTGTTTTACAACGACACCAACAGTACTTGTGGCAATTTAGCGAGGATTCATGCTTATTTAGACACTTCATTCACCTACTTGATACGTGTGGGCGGCATCAACATTACCGGCCCCATCCCTTTTAGTATTGTATATATGGGGCCGATAGCAGGTTGTTTAGATTCAAACGCTTGTAATTACGACCCCTTGGCTACCGTTGTGGGGGCCTGTTATTATGCGGGCAACCCGTTGTGTCCTCCTGGCCCTGACCTTGAACTGGTTCAAACAATTTTTGAGAACTCCTTGGTTCGAGGCACTGTAACCGCATCGAATTGTATGGTAGCCGAACAGTGTTTAACGGGCTATGGTCAACGCACCGTGATTCGATTCGACACCGACATCCGAAATATTGGGCAAACCGACTATTTTATCGGCAATCCCGCCACCCATCCCACCCAATTTAACAACAATAATTGCCACAACCATGCCCACTATGAAGGATATGCGGAATACGTACTGTATCCAACGGTTGGCAACCGCATTCCCATTGGTTTTAAAAATGGCTTTTGCGTAATGGATTTGGCTTGTCCGACTGGTTACACCGCCAAATATGGCTGCAGTAATATGGGCATCACCGCGGGTTGCGGTGACATTTACGGAGCTTACCTCGATTGTCAATGGATTGACATTACCGATGTGGTGGATGGCGATTATACCCTTGCCACCAAAGTTAATTGGGACCAATCACCAGACGCTTTGGGCAGATACGAAACCAATTACGCCAACAACTGGGCCCAAGTGTGTATTCAAATTTATACTGATAATTTAGGTAAGAAACAATTTACCAAATACCCCAGTTGTGCCCCCTACCTCGACTGCAATGGTACCCCATACGGCAATGCGCAAATTGATTGTGAAGGCAACTGTGGTGGCAGTATCTTGGCTGGAGATTTAAATCGGGACACGGTATTGACCACGGCCGATTATGCGGCATACATTGCGGGATTGCTGCCCGACACTTTAAGTTACACCGTTTGCAAGGACCTCAGTGGCGACAGTGCTTTAACCCTTTGGGATGCTGTGCTACTCGGCAATTGTTTGTTGCAAGGCGGAGGAGCTAGTTGCGATTTCCCGCGAGGCCTTTATAACAATCAGCAACAAGTTGCTCTTCAAATTCAGCAAATCGATACCGTACAGCGGTTTATCGATCTAGTGCTGAGCAACGGTGCCTGTGAATTAACAGCGCTATCGTTCGAAATTCACGGCATTCGTCCGAGTGCTGTAATGAGTCTGTTGCCACCAGGCACCCCTTCCATGAATTTCTATCAGCATTTAAATGGTAAGATCATGGCCGTTGTTCAAGATTTAACCACCTCGTTAAACCGCTCCAGCAGTTTGCGGCCTGCCCTGCGGGTGTTTTACAGCGCTACAACCGACAGCTTTATCTACCTAAAAAACGCCGATGCCGCCGTTAACGAGGTGTATGAACGTGTACGTTTTGTGGCCGACAGCAATCAGTTTCCTGTACGCATGACCACTTTAGCAGTTAACCACCTGCATCAGCGCCCTACTTTCAGCGTTTATCCAAACCCCAGCAACGGTATTTTTCATTTACAGGGAGTTGCTGACAGCGAGCCGATTAGCTTGCGGATTTATGACGCCTTAGGAAGATTGGTATTTGTACAAGAAGGTGTAGATTTTAGCCTGGGACAACACCTGTTACAACTGCAACAAGCCAAGGGTTTGTACCATTTGGTTGTAAAAACCACTTATGGGCTTAGTAGTCAGCGAATTGTTTTAGAATAATCGCAGCCGATATTGCTGTAGCCGAATCTCGAAAGCAAAGACTTATTTCACAATTCGCAAACTGCCTTCAAATTGCTGTTGGTTGAGTAATATGCGTTTGTAGTAATAATTACCTCCTGTATTGTTTACTTTCACGATACCTGGAATACATCCGTCATAACCCGGACCACTGTAAATTTGAATTTTTGGATTGGCGCCGCAGCCATTGTCATAGGTGTCGAAAACGACTTTAAGTCCG
>Ga0209284_10001625_pt1 | contig 33897 bp, 18 predicted proteins | sample FRY03_FD_187211 | JGI IMG/M metagenome (GOLD analysis project Ga0209284, IMG submission 187211) | Freshwater microbial communities from Lake Fryxell liftoff mats and glacier meltwater in Antarctica - FRY-03 (SPAdes) (version 2) | ecosystem: Environmental > Aquatic > Freshwater > Ice > Glacier... | reverse complement strand
AAAAGGGTCACGCCATTCTTCCAGTCGCTCGGATGCGCGAGACGCCTTTTTTGAGAACATCGTGACGACTGCCCACAGGCCAGTGGTGATGGCAATGAAGGCAATGATCGGAAGCAGTGTTGTAATATCCATCGAACCATTCCCATGACGCAGGAAAACGGATTGAGCCAGGAGCCGGAGAACCGGCGTCTGCAGGCTAATGCCACTCACTTTGGAAAGCAGCAGCCACTTTCCAAGTGCCGTAGCCCTTGAAAACTCGCGAATTGGCGGACGGCACACGGAGTGTGCCTGCTACTTTTTGGTTAAATCGAGTGCCATTGGTCTGCAGGCCGTGGACTGTGTGAGCCCGACTCAGACCTTAATGTTGATGATCTTCTTGATAACGACAGCCCCCAGAATCTGAAGGAACACCGCCACACTGATCATCTGCCGTCCGATCTCACGATTGAACAACAACATGACGTAATCCGGATTCAGGTAATACACCGTGAAGAACAGCACAATCGGAAGGGCCATCAGCACGATCCCGCTGATTCGGCCTTCGCCCGTCAGTGCCTTGACCATGCCGAGAATTTTAAATCGCTCGCGAACCAGATAACTGATTTTGTTCAGAATCTCTGCGAGGTCACCGCCGGCCTGACGCTGAATGGCTACGGCCGTCACAAAGAACTGAAGGTCCAGATTCGGGACGCGGACCAGCATGTTCCGCAGAGCCTGCTCGATCGGAATGCCCAGGTTCTGTTCGTCATACACAGTCCGAAATTCGACGGAGATTGGGGCCGGCATTTCACTGGCCACAACGTTCAGTCCGGATGCCAGACTGTGACCGGACTTCAACGCACGGGCCATCAGCTCCAGCGCATCGGAAAGCTGCTTTTCGAATCTTGCAAAGCGACTGCGGCGTCGCCACCACAACCACATCCATGGGCAGGCGAAGCCCATCACTGCGCCGACAGGAATCAACGGAGTCGGGGCTCGAAGAATGGTGGTCAGCATCGCGCCCAGCGCCGCGGTGCCGGCACAAAGGATTAGAAAGTGGTCGATTTTAATGGGCGAATCGGCCTGCCGAAAAAACAGAGGCAGCTTTCCGAACCGCCTTATGACTCCACCGATCAGTCCCTGGGCTGTGGACAGCCCGTCGCGCATCAATGCTTCTGTGGTTTCTTTTCTTGACGGCTGTGCAGCGCCGGTAAAGGCGGCCAGACGAGCCTCAAGCGTCGAATCCGATTTGCCCTGCAATGCGAAGCCGACCCCAAACACCAGCGCGAGGACGCCGATGAATGCGGAAACCATAATCAGAAGGGTTGGATCCATAAATGCCTCACGGAGAATGATCAATGACTAAGCCGCAATGACCAATGACTGGCATGGGCGATTACCATCTGCCAGTCGCGGTTTGCCAGTGACCTGATCAGGGAGAACGCATGATTCGCTGAGCGAACAGACCGTTCGGAAGACGGACGCCGGCAGATTCCAGATACTCGATGCACTTGGGTCGGACACCGGTGGATTCGAAGTGTCCGAACGCTTTGCCGTTTTCGCCAATGCCCTGCTGAATAAATTTAAAGATGTCCTGCATCACGATCGTATCGCCTTCCATGCCAACGATTTCGGTGATGTAAGTTACTTTTCGAGGCCCGCCCTGCAGACGGCTGGCCTGAATGATCAGATGAATTGAGGACGCAATCTGCTTTCGAATGACCGAAAGAGGAAGTTCACTGCCGCTCATGTTGACCAGGGTTTCAATACGCGAAACCGCATCGCGTGGATTGTTCGAGTGCACCGTCGTCATGGAACCGTCGTGGCCAGTGTTCATGGCCTGAAGCATGTCGAGTGCTTCGCCGCCACGGCATTCGCCGATGATGATTCGGTCAGGACGCATACGCAGAGCATTCCTGACGAGATCTGTCGCCGACACGCGGCCTTTGCCTTCGATGTTCGGCGGGCGTGTTTCCAGTCGCAGCACGTGCTCCTGCTGCAGCTGAAGTTCGGCCGCGTCTTCAATCGTGATAATTCGATTCTCGTTGGAGATGAAGCTCGACAGTGTATTCAGCAGTGTTGTCTTGCCGGAACCCGTGCCTCCGCTGATCACGATGTTCAGACGAGCCTTCATGGCTCCTTCCAGAAACATCACCATTTCCGGTGTGAAGGCACCGAATTTCAGAAGGTCTTCCAGAGTCAGCGGGCTGGAGCCGAAACGGCGAATGGTCAATGAGGGGCCATCCAGCGCCAGTGGCGGAATGATGGCGTTCAGACGTGAGCCGTCCGGCAGGCGAGCGTCCACCATCGGCGATGTTTCGTCGATACGTCGACCAACGCGGGAGACGATGCGGTCGAGAATCTGCAACAGGTGATCGTTGTCGCGGAAGGTCACGTCCGACTTGATGATGCGGCCGTTCTTTTCCAGAAACACATTCTTCGGGCCGTTGATCATAATATCGGCCACGCCCTCTTCCTTGAGCAGCAACTCAAGCGGGCCAAAGCCAAACGCTTCGTCCAGAACCTCTTCGACCAGCCGCTCCCGTTCCGAACGATTCAGCAGCGGGTTTTCCGTATCACACAGATGCTCGACAACCACACGAATTTCACGGCGCAGAGAATCGCCTTCCAGTTCCGACAGGCGAGTCAGGTCGAGTTTCTCGACCAGCTTTCCGTGGATGTGGGATTTCAATGCTTCGAAGTCGTTCGAGTTTTGTCGAGAAGGTTTCAGGGGGGCAATCATTTGCAATCACTCCGGATGCGCAATACTCCGTGCTCGGACGATCGGGCTGCAGAATTACGAACCCAATGTCCGACCTCGGTCCTTGTTGACAATAGGTCATGATTTCTGATCATGCGGGAAGGATCAGTCCGGAATGTTGCACAGTTTCCACAAATGCAGCCGAACGTCCGCGTAAACCTGTGTCGGTTGTGACGATCCTTTCATTCGTGACGCTTTCGAACGTGACGCTTTCGAACGAGTCCAAAATCGGCGAGCGATGCTGATCCCGTTTTGAAGATTACGCTCAGGCACTTCTGAAGATGACCCCGTGACGATGAAGCGGGGCTGACGGCTTTTCCTCAGCCGTTTTTTACGGTCCGAACAGCGCCCGTCGCTCAGTTGTGTCGCTGGACGCCTGGGGAAGGCCGACTTACCATGAACCGCCTCACCAGTATTTTCCTCCACCGGATCCTGCCCATGTTCAAGTCGATAGTTCTCACCGCCGTTTCTGTCACTGTCACTGTGCTTTTGCCCGCGACTGCGGTGGCCCAGCAAATCACGTCGGCTCAGCGAATATGGACGCAGAAAGTTGAACTTCAGCCCGTCCTTGAACGCGGGGCCGCGGAGCCCGTTACTGAACAGCGCGGACCGGAAATCGCCGATTCCGTTTTTGCTTCAGGCACGACGCCAAAATGGATCTGGGGCCCAGATAACAATTCACAATATGTCCTTCGCAAGGCCGTCGACCTGACAAAGGTGAAGGCCGCTCGACTGAAGGCTTCCTGTGACAACGCGGGCACAGTCTTCGTCAATGGCAAGCGTGTTGGTGCCAGCAGCGAATGGCAGCAGCCGATGGATGCGAATGTCGCGGCAGCTCTGGTCGAAGGTGCCAACATCATTGAAGCTGAGGTCGAGAATCAGGGCGGCGTTGCGGCCTTTGTTCTGAAACTGGTGGTCCAGCTGACGGACGGGACATCAGTGGAAGTCGTCACGGATGAAACATGGGAAGTGGCCACAAAGCGTGGTGAGCCAGCGATCAACACCGACGGAGCTCAGCTGCGAGGAATGTACGGTGAAGGTCCCTGGGGCGCTGTCTTCAGCAATTCGGCGGTGGCTGGCCGAGTTCCCGCAGGCACGTTTGAAGTGCTGCCAGGATTTCAGGTCGAGAAACTTTTCACCGTGCCAAAAGAAGAACTGGGCTCATGGGTCTGCATTGCCTTCGACAACAAAGGTCGACTGCTGGCGAGCGATCAGGGGGACAAAGGGATTTATAGAATCACACTGCCACCGGTTTCCGGGCGAGCGGCAGGGCGTCAGCCCTCCGAGGCAAGCGCTGGTGGCAAACCGGAAAGCACAGAATCGCAGGAAGACACACGGAGGGCTGACGCCCAGCCACTCGCCGACGGAGAGACCAAAGTCGAGCGACTTGATTTTTCGAAGTGCGAATACAAACCAACCGGTGCTCAGGGAATGTTGTGGGCGTTTGATTCGCTCTACTTCAGCATCAACGGCGGCCCGGGCAGCGGTCTGTATCGAGCGCGCGACAAAGACGGTGATGATCAGTTCGACGAATGTGTGAAGCTAAAAGAATTCCGAGGCGGCGGGGAGCACGGTCCGCACGCTCTGCGGTTGTCTCCAGACGGCAAACGCATCTTCGTCATTTGCGGCAACCATACTCTGCCTCCGTTTAATCCGGGCGAAGAATTGACGAACAAGGATTTTTCCAGCCGAGTCCCCACGAACTGGAGTGAAGATCATCTGCTGCCTCGCATGTGGGATGCCAACGGCCACGCGGTTGGAATTCTGGCTCCGGGCGGATGGATCGCCAGCACTGATCCGGATGGCAAGACATGGGATATCTGGTCAATCGGTTTTCGCAATCCGTACGATATGGCGTTCAACGTTGACGGCGATCTGTTTGCCTACGACGCCGACATGGAATGGGACGTCGGGATGCCGTGGTATCGACCGACGCGAGTCGTCCACGCGACCAGCGGCAGCGAGTTCGGCTGGCGCAGTGGCAGCGGAAAGTGGCCCAATCACTACATCGACAGCCTTCCTCCACTGGTCAACATCGGCCCGGGTTCACCGGTAGGCGTTGACTTTGGCTACGGTTCTCCACTGGCAGCCGATTCTGAGATTGCTCGTTCGGCTCATGCAACGGTGCCAATTGGCAATGACGGTAAGCTTGTCTACGCGCCGCTCAAATTCCCGGCCAAGTATCAGAAAGCTCTCTACATCTGCGACTGGACGTTCGGCACGATGTACGCGATTCACACCGAACCCAACATGAGCAGTTACAAAGCGACGAAGGAAGAATTCCTGTCACGAACTCCGCTGCCTTTGACGGATGTGGCTGCGGGGCCGGACGGCGCACTGTACTTTTCCGTGGGTGGTCGAGGGACGCAGTCGGAACTTTTCAGAGCGACTTACATCGGCAACGAATCCACGAGTCCAGCCGGGCTTCATGAAGCCACCATGGCAGGGGCTCGTTCGCGTCGTAAAGTCCTCGAATCAGCTCATGCTGGCATTGGGCCGAACGGACGCCAGTCGCCGATCGATACGCAAGTATTCCTGAGCGGTGTTCGAAACGATGTCCAATCAAACGATCGGTTCCTCAAAAACGCGTCGCGAAACGCCTTTTATCACTCATCCCTTTTTGACAACATCATGAATCCCGCCGCTCTCAAAGATGCGGACTTTTCGAAGTCAACGCCGGAAGAAATAATTGGCATCATAACCGCCTTCGCAAAGTCTCCGCTGACCTATACCGGTCTGGCTGACGCTGACGCAAAGTCGCTGGCTCAGGAACTTCAGGCGACGACTCTCAAGAGCCTTCGATCACTAAATCCGACCAGCCTTTCCAGTGATCATAAGCTGGATTACATCCGGGCGCTCAGCCTTGTCTTCATCCGCCTCGGACCACCAGACGATGCCGATCGTGCAGACTTCATCAAGAGTCTGGATGGCTTGTTCCCCTCCGACGACGACGACCTCAACCGCGAACTGTGCCAGATGCTGGTCTATCTCAAATCGCCAACCGTGATTGAGAAGACCGTGAAGCTGCTGGAAGCGCCGGCGAAGCCGACTGTCACGGATGACATGAAAGACCTGCTCGCGCGAAATCGGGGCTATGGCGGTTCGATTGCGGAGTCGCTCAACAAGGCTCCGGATCAGCAGCAGATCTGGTATGCGTTCTGTCTTCGCAACATGAAAGAAGGCTGGACGATGGATCAGCGAAAGGCTTACTTCGCATGGTTCGAACGAGCCCACACGTGGGCCGGTGGTGCCAGCTTTCATGGATTCCTTCGCAATATCGAAAAGGAATGCTTCGAAAATGCCAGTGAGAAAGAACGACTTCTGATTGAAGCCAGCGGAGCTCGCAAGCCCTACACGCTGCCTGAGGTTCCAAAACCCGCCGGACCGGGCAAAGACTGGACGCTGGAAGAAGTTCGATCCCTGGCCGCAGAAGGATTCAAGGATCGTGACTTTGAAAACGGACAAAAGATGTTTGCGGCCACTCGTTGCGTGATCTGCCACCGATTTGGCGGAGACGGCGGTGCGACGGGCCCGGATTTGACTCAACTGGCCGGCCGTTTCAATCTCAACGATCTGACCGAAGCCATCATGGTGCCGAGCAAAGTGATCAGCGACCAGTACAAGGCCAGCACGATTGTCACAACCGACGGCAAGGCTGTCAGCGGTCGAATTCTGTCCGAGAATGATGACTTGATCGCAATTCTGACAAGCCCGGAAGATCCCACAAAGATCACAGAAATTCAGAAAAGCGACATTGAAGAAATTCAGGCCTCAACGGTTTCCATTATGCCGGCCGACCTGCTGAAACCTCTGAATCAGGACGAGGTCCTCGACCTGCTGGCCTATTTGTTGTCCCGCGGCGACAAAGGGAATGGAATGTTTCGCCGAAAATAATCAGACAAAATCCGGAACGCTCGGCCTCACGGCACCACTCGCTTACACGAAATGGCGTGGACTTAAGGCGAGCGGGGGATGTAAATCCCCTGATTTGTTGCGGTTGCTGGAGAAATCCGGGCACTTACGTACCCGGCTCGCCGTTGGAATTCCTTAAGTCCACGCCATTTCCGTTTTTCCTGGTGGTGTCGTGTCGTTTTCTGGGAACCGTTCGTCCCCCTGTTGGCTTCAGGCTTGTTTAGCTGGGCAGCGCCATGTCTGATGAAATGCCGTGTTTTTGAATCATCAGCCGAAACGCGCTAGCGTCCGGTTTTTAAATTTTCCCCCTGCATAAACCGGGTGCTAGCGCACTGCGGCTGATCAACACATGGTGCTGTCCAGTTAGACAGGCTGCCTGGGTAACCGTATGCTCCGCATCTTCTGCAATAATATTCGCAGTTCATTTCACACGGACTGCGGTTCCGACGGAACTTCAGGAAGTAGCCGTCGTGTCACACCCTGGAGCCTCGCGTTGCAGTTCTGTGTATTCGTTTGGCTGCTGCTTTTGATGAGCACCTGCGGCGCGCAGGAGCCGCCTCATGATCCGCCAGGACTGCATCATTTTCGCCAGGCGGCTGCGGGAGTTTTCCTTGGCAGTGAGCCCAAAGGAGAAGCAGCGTTCGCCAGCCTGCAGAAACTCGGCATCACAACCATCGTCAGTGTCGACAGTGCGGCTCCCGATCTTGCGCTCGCGAAGAAATTCGGCCTGCGATACATCCATATTCCGTTTGGCTACGATGGAATTCCTGAGGACGCGGCCAGGTCGCTCAGCCGAGTCGCTCGGGATATTCATTCGCCGGTCTACGTTCACTGTCAGCATGGCAAACATCGCGGACCAGCGGCTGCCGCCATCGTTTGCCTTGCAGCCGGATCAATTCAGCGTGAGGACGCTGTACGGCTGATGACCAGGGCGGGCACATCAAAAGATTATGACGGGTTATGGAGAGACGTCAGAAAATTTCAGCCACCGCTTGCCAGCGAGCCACTTCCCGAACTGGTAGAAGTGGCCAACGTAGAATCTGTTGCATCCGCCATGGCAAAGCTGGATCGTAATTTTTATAACATTAAGCGTTCGGCAAAGGCTGGCTGGAGACCGCCGCCCGATCATCCTGACTTGAGTCCTCCGGCGGAGGCGTTGCTGGTTCAGGAAGGATTGCACGAGTGCACACGAAATCTCAACGAATCGCACAACGAAGAATTTCATGTCTGGCTAAAGGATTCCGAAAAACTGGCAATGGAACTCTACACGGCTGTCAAAGCCGATGACCAAGTTTTGGCAGGGCGATTGCTGACTTCGCTCGATCAAAGCTGCATGCGCTGCCACGCCAAATATCGCAACCACTGATCTCGCAATGCTCGATCGCCTAGCCTGCTGACCAGCCTTCGTTGCTGATCACCGGCGGCAAAAACTTTTCCGTGAGGTCAGGTTCCTGAAATGCTTGCCTAAAACGAAGACTAAACAACACCTAAGTGTGACATCGAGCCGAGCGCGGATCGAATCCACGAATAAATGACCGCAAAATCACAAACCGCCCTTTCTTCGAAACCAGAAATCTCTACCAGGCCCTATTGATATTACCCAGCTCTCCGCGACAATGCGACCCGGAGAGTTTCCGCGATTGTTGAATTGATCGTGACGCGGAGCCTGAAGGACAATTGTCTGGAACAATTTCTTGACCGCGTCCCGTTCATGGGGCATTTGTTTATCAGCAGCCGATCTTTTGTGTTTGTGAAGAACTTCCAGTGGATCGCAGTTGAACCACGTTTCAAGGCCGAAGGCCGAAAGGGTACACATGAAGACATTTGCAAAGTTGATGACCTTGTGCGCGATTATCGCGACCAGTGCAGTTCAGGCGGGGCACCAGCTGACACCGGTTCCGGAAGCTCAGATAATTTACCATGAGTCTCAGATGCCAGAGCACGGCACCTTTGTTGAATCTGTGGCTCAGCCGCTCTACACCAACGTGAAGTACAAAGATCTTGACGAAATGTCACCTTGTGCGATGCCAAAGATCATCGCTGTGAAGGATCCTTGTGACGATGGCTGTTGCGGACCAAAATGCGTGTACATTCAGATCTGCGTTCCAACATGCGGCTGTGAACTGATCAGCTGCAAGCGAAATGGCGACCGTATTCGTTACGACTATGGTGAGTACGCAATTGACGTTCGCGTCAAACGTAATCACATTGAAGTGGATTATCAGGACTAGTTGATAGCTGGATCGCTCTCAGCAGCGTGAAGGCATTGAAATTCGAAAGAGGGCAACGGTGAAATCCTGTTGCCCTCTTTTTTTGCGCGCGTTTCGGGAACTCACATGCGTAAAATGGTCGTCTGAACACTGCAATCCTGCCAAATAAGGCCAGTGAAATTCCGCGGCGACGAAGCCTCCCGCTGTTTTTCAGAGCCTCGAGGAATTTCTGCGGCCTGCCGAACCTTACGATTCCTCTCAAAGCGTCTGTCTTCTGCTGAAAAATATCCGGAACGTGCCAGGCGGGGTCGTTTACTCATCTGGCAGCTCCGCAAGACTCCGACTCGCCCAGAGGCAGTCGGTGTACTAGAATTCTGGTGTTGTCCGGTCTTCGAAAACACTTCATCGCTGAGTCCTGCTATGTCACTCCCTACGTGTCCGTCCTGTGGTCAGTCTGTCCTGGAAGACAACGTAGTGGATTGTCCATTCTGTGGAGCAGCCATGGATGGGTCTCGCGGAGCCAAGAACACGCCTCGGCCCAAGGTCGGGCCGGTCGTCAATCGTCCGGGTGCCCGCAAGTATCCGGATAAACCGGGGGACCCGACGGCACCGACGGCCGTCTCAAAAATGCCGGAACCACCAAAGCCTCCCGCGCGTCCAGCGGCTGGGGCTCGAGGCGGAAAGCCGGTAGTGGATGAGGATGATCCATTTGGCGTGGGCAGTGCCGCCGCCGCGGCTCAGGCGATTCAGGCCTCTGCCAAACCTGAAAAAGGTCGGCTGCATAAAGTCGTCTGTCCGATGTGCGAACAGGTGGGCTTCGTTCCTAAAACGGCCGTCGGAAAACCAGTTCGTTGTGCGAACGAAAAGTGTATGGTCCCTGTGTTTACGGCCACAGATCCGAACGAACCGACGTCAGCACGAAAGCCAACCCGCTTGTCGGACGAAGCGGAAGCCGCCAGAAAAGTGGCAGATGCCTCAAAGCCCGGAAAAAAGAATCCGCTGGTGATGTATGGGATTGTGGGCGGCATCCTTTTGGTTCTGACCATCATCGTACGGCCGTTGCTGACAAAGGCTCCCGATATCGGCGATCTAGATAAGCCCGTCACATTTGACCCGACAAAATTTGGTCCGGACGAGGAAGAAATAGAACGCCTGGCCAAGGAAAAGGCGGCCAAAGAGCGCGCTGTGGCGGATGCCCTTAACCCTGTTGTGGAAGCCGCAGCCCATACACGCCGCATGATCAGCATGGCTCGTCAGCCCAATCTTCGTGACAAAGCCTGGGCACGCCGAATGACGGGCGATCTGTATTTGCGACAGGCTGATGTGACCCTCGCCGCACAGGAATTTAATCAGCTGCTTGTGGTTGATCGGTCCAGCAGCTTTTATCGAATTGATCCGCAGCTGCGGCATTACTGGCGAGCCGTGGCGGCCCATGATTCTGAAACAGCAAAGAAAGCTCTGGAAGAAGCACTTGGCGAAATGCCAATAATGCCAAAGACCGGCCGGCTTGGAATCGATGCGGCTCTGGGACTTTCTGCAGCGCTCGTCAACGACGGAAAGATTGACCAGGCGAAGCAGTTGATCGCCGCTCGACAGCTGGACACAACGATTCCGCACAACCGGGATGCGATGGCAGCGACCGCCTGGGCTTTCGTGGCATTTCGATGTCGAGACGCCAGTCTGGAATCGCCCGCCGTTATGAATTCACTGCTTTGGATCAATCCCCTGCACGTGGCGGTTGCGATGGATCTTGCCATCCATGAGCGATGGGCAGAATCCATCGCGTGGTCGAAAACAGCGAGTGATGCTCGCGCATTGACCGATGCCCTGATAGCCGTTGCGGAAGTTGCGGGTGCCAGAAAAGCATCAGCCGAAGTGTTGTCCATGATCGAAGCGGCAACCAGCGGCAGTGATGCCGTGAGTTCCCTGCGAGTCCGCGGGGCTGTTGCGGCGGCGTCAAAAGATGGTGCGAAAGTGGATGCCTGCATGGAATCTCTGGCACAGCTGGCCGTCAGCACGCCGGTTCCATTTCCCACTACTTCGCAGCTTGTTCAGGATGATATTCGCGATCGCATGAATCTGGTCTATCAGGCCATCGCGATTTCAGAAATCGTTCGAGCGGCTGTTGCTTCCGGAAAGAAGGAACAGGCGACCGCAGCAATGACGCGAATGCTGTCGGAACTTTCCGCAGTTGCTCCTTCCACCGCGCTGGTGCGCGGACCGCTGAATCAGATCGCCGCCAATGAAGACGCTTTCCGAAAGCAGCTGGCAACAGAACTGCGAGTCAGCAATGAGACACAGTTTGGAAAGATGTTCAGGAATTACCGGCGCCATCTGGAGCAACTGGCGCGAGTTGCAGAAGACCGAAGACTGGTTGAAATTCTGCTGCTTGCACGTGTGGTTCGTGCCGGAGGCGTGGCTGCCGTGCAGCAGGCTTTAGCTTCCTCCGCAGAACTAAAGCAGGATATTTTTCTGGATGAACTCAGTAGTCTGCTGGCCATCTCGGCACGTGCGACAGGGCCGCAGTTTCCGGAAGTCTTTTCTCCGGACGTGTCGCTCAGAAGAGGCCGGGCGATGTTTGGAAATGCAGCCCTTCTCGTTCCAGTCGCAGCGAAAGCCGGTCAGGCCTGGGCCAGTCGAGATCAGAATCTTGCCACGGGCCTGACGGATCTGGAAAGCGGTGCAGGAACCGATCTTCCCGGCATTCGTCAGGCGTTTGCGAGTGAACTGGTGGAGTCGGCTGCGAATGGAGCTCAGGATCCGGTCTATGTGCTGACCGCTGTTTCTAAGATGAAGAACGGCGTTTGGAGGGAAGAGTGCTACATCATTGCCGGTCGAGTGTTTGCGGATCGGAACCTGGACAAGAAAGTCGAAAGCTGGATGACCGGGGCAAAGATTCCACCGATGGAACAGATCAGCCTGTTGTACGGAATCTCGCTCGGCATTCTGGAACGACCCGTCCCGGCAGCAACCAGGTCCGGCGACACTTCAGCCGCAGCAAAAAAGAGCGCGACCGGGGTTTAGTACTTCGACCGCCCCAAAAACGAAACGCCCCCGAGCTCGTCTCGGGGGTTCATATCGACTCTGCACTACCGCATGAGCCAGGTGAAACTATTCCCGCCTGCTCAGGTCGCGAGGGCCTGAGTACCAGTTTCAGCACTGGCCGTCTGCGTCTCGGCCGCGGTCACGGAGTCAACAGTCACTCCAAAGACCCGTGCGTAGAGCAGATAGAAAGTCGGCACCAGCACAAGAACCAGAACGGTGGAAGTCATCAGGCCAAAGCAGAGACTGGCGGCCATGGGGATGACCAGCTGAGCCTGAAACGAAGTCTCCGTAAGAATAGGAGCGAGCCCGGCGATCGTTGTGAGCGAAGTCAGAAGAACCGGCCGAAAGCGTCGGGCACCTGCTTCAAGAACTGCCTGGTTCAGTGGCATTCCCGATCTGACCGCGCTGTTGATGAAGTCTACCAGAACGATCGAATCGTTGACCACGATGCCCGTCAGCGCCACAAGCCCCAGTGTGCTGAACAGAGTCAACGGCAGGCCCATCGCCCAGTGACCCAGAATGGCGCCAACGATGCCAAAGGGAATCACCGCCATCACGACCATCGGTTGTCCATAGGACGTGAACTCCATTGTCAACAGGACATACATCGCCAGCAGAGCGATTGCCAAACCAATTCCCAGACTGCGAACCGATTCCTGATCCTGCTCCTGCTGACCTTCCCAGCGAACTCGGAGAGCCGGATATTTCTCAAGCAGAGCGGGCATAAATTTTGCCTGAAGGTCTTTCACAATTTCCTTGGCATTCCCGTCTTTCTCACTGATGTCGGAGGAAATTGTGATCGATCGCTTCTGGTCGATTCGGTTAATTTCCGAGTACCCTCGACTGACGGAAACATCAGCCAGCTCGGTAATCGGTCGCTGAATTCCGTCACCCCCATCGACGCGAATGTCATCAAATCTCGCCAGCGACTTGCGGTCCTCCTCGGGGTAGCGAACCATCAGCTTGACTTCATGACGGCCTCTTTGAAGTCGCATCACCTCTTCGCCGTAGTAGGACGCTCGGACCGTGCGGGCGATACTTTCCAGCGGGACACCCAAAGCGACAGCATTTTGTTTTTCACGTAGCTGCAGTTCCCATTTTCCCGGGCGAGAGTCATCGGAAACATCAAATACACCCTTATAAGTGGCCAGCTTTTGCTTTGTTTCTTCGACAGCCTGCTCGAGATCTTTCATATTAGTCGCTGATGCAAGCAGCTTGAATTCGATCGGCTTTCCGCCGGGACCACGCGACTGCGAACCGAACGTGAGTGTTTCCACACCGGCGATTGATCCCACACTGTTTCGCCATTCCTGAACCACCTGTTCGCTGGTGGCATCTCGCAGACCGCTGTCGACCAGCTGGGCATAGACAGACCCAACGTGGCTGCCTTCGGTCGTCTGGCCGCCGCCAGGAGCATCATCCTTCACAATGCCCACCATGCGATGCGTCGCGAGAATCAGAGGCCGACCTGGGGTTGAGTATTTCTGATTGATCGCGGCGATGGCTTTTTCCACACGTTCCGTAGCGGCTTCCGTGACGCGGCTGGGTGTTCCATCCGGAAAAATAACTTTGGCCATCACCTCCGGTGCATCCAGCTTGGGAAAGAAAATGCTGGGCACCTTTCCGCTCGTGACCAGGCTGGCCGCCAGCAACAAAACCGAAATGGAAGAGCTGACGGTGATGGCCGGATTACGAACACAAAAGACAACAAACGGCTGATAAAGTCTGGTAATGATCAAGTTCAAAACCCAGTTCGTCATTCGATTCAGTCCAGACGTGAATGGCGATGGTTTTCCAGAACCATGAGCCAGGTGGCATGGCAGAATGAAGGATGCCTCCAGCAACGATAGAATCAGAATGGCGATCACCGCCAGCGGCATCACGGCGAAGAATTTTCCCATCACGCCGGTGACAAAGAACATCGGCACAAAGGCGAAGACCGTCGTGGCCACGGAAGAAAAAACGGACGGTACAACTTCCACGGCGCCATCAATGGCAGCACGCAGCGGTGGCTTGCCCATCTGCCGATGAGCGTACACATTTTCGCCGATCACAATGGCATCATCCACAACAATGCCCAGCGCGATCAGAAATGAAAAGAGCGACAGCATGTTGAGCGTCTGGTCAAATTGCCACAGCACTGCGCAAGCGCCCAGAAGCGAAATCGGAATTCCCAACGCCACCCAGAATGCGAGCTTCAGATCCAGAAACAGAGCCAGAATCACAAAGACCAGAATCAGGCCCTGCATCCCGTTGCGGACCAACAGGTCCAGACGGTCTCGCACCTCAATGGATGAATCTCCCCAGATCGCAAAGCTGTAGCCCGATGGCAGTTTTTTCTCCTTCACATAGTCTTTTACGGAATCAGCCATCGCCAACAAATCTTCGCGCGAGGCTGCGTTCACATCAATGGCCAGGCCGGGCTTACCGTTGATACGGCTGATGGAGGTCGTGTCCACAAATTCATCTTTAACTTTCCCAAGGTCGCTGATTTTCAGCACAACGCCGTCGGGACGAGTAATCAGCGGAATGGATGAGATCTCTTCGCCAAGCACACGCTTGTCCTTGCCGCGCAGCAGATAGGTTTCGCCCTGATCGCGAATGGTTCCGCCGGGAAGTTCCAGATTGCGGAGACGAATGCGGCGTGAGACGTCAGTCAACGTCAGGCCATACTGACGCAGCGTCTTTTCGGGGATTTCAACGTCGATCTGATACTTTCGCTCGCCCGTGATTTCCGCTTGCGAAATCTGAGGAATCAGCAGCAGATCGTCGCGCACCTGTTCGGTAATTTCCCGCAACTGCAGTTCTGCATCCGGCGCATCTGAATTTTCCTGAATCACACCGACCGTAATGGCTTTATTACGAAAAGTGACCTGCTGCACTTCCGGTTCTTCAGCAAGATCCGGGAAGCTGGGAATGCGGTCTATCTGCGACTGCACTTCATTCAGCACCTTCTGCACACTCGGCACGTCACTGCGAAGTTCGATCACAACATTCGCAGCTCCTTCTGCCGCGACGGAGGTCACCTTCTTGATTCCATCCACAGAACGAACCGCTTCTTCAATCTTCTGACAGATGCCGCTTTCGACTTCATCAGGACTGGCGCCCGGATAGGGCACTGTCACCAAAACAATTTCGAGTTCAAACTGAGGGAACACTTCGCGCCGCAACATGAACGCGGAGAGAACTCCGACCGCAAGGACTGCCACGAGAATGGTGTTCATCGCGGGAGTGTTTTTGATTGCCCATCGCACCATTGAGCCGCTCATTGCTTTTCCTTCCCGGCATCTGCAGCCTGAGTTGCACCAGTCTGATTTTCTTTGGCCTGAGGTTCACTGGCCTGGGTGTTCGCAGCGGGCGGCAACTCCTGAACGTTGACCGCCATTCCTTCGCTGATCGACGCCAGAGGCGATGTGATTACGCGGTCTCCTGCCTGCAACGAAGCGCCCTCCTGACGAACAAGGGTGGAGTCTCCGTCAACACGAACAAGGGTGACGGCGATAACTTTCAGTTTGTCATCACGAACAATCCATAACTGCCCGCCTGGGCGAATGGATTCTGCAGGCACCTGAAGCAGGGGCACTGGTGAATCGATGGGAATTCGTACGGTCACATACATTCCGCTCAGCAATGTTGGAGGCGAAATTCCGGTCTGGCTGTTGGACGAGTTGACACGTGTTTTTTCTGGTTCGTCCACGATCACGCGGCTGGGAAACATGCGCGTGGCACGATCTATTCCGGTGCCTTCGTAGCGAGACAGATAGCCGTCCCAGATCGTTTCAACGCCCTCAAATTCAAACGCGATTTCGCAGGGAACTTTCGGCATCTTGAATGGATCGGCGGTCTTGCTGTCGTCTGAAGCAGCGGCTGCAGAAGCAGACTCTGAGGTCGCAATGGGCTGAGAATCCAGTTTCTGGCCATGCTGCCAGATCCAGGCCAGCTCCTGTGCTTTAAGACTGCATTTGATCTCCATGCGACTGGAATCGCTCACGTGGACCAGCTCGTCGCCTGGCTTGACGTAATCGCCTTCCTCTCTCATGTCGTCCACAACACGGCCGGTGATCGGGGAAACGACGGTACATCGCTGCAGATCAACTCGAGTTCTTTCAAGTTCAGCCTGGGCCAGCCGCAGCGACGCCTGCCTGGTTTTCTTTGTCTGCGTTAAAGTATTCAGCTGGTTCTGCTGCATCTGAACCGCATTGCGAGCCGTCAGTTCGGCTCGAGCGGCATTGTCCATTTCCGTTTCAGATGTTGCTTTGCGTGTGAAGAGCGACTGGACACGTGCCAGATGATCTTTCTGAAGTTCGTTGTCTTCCTGGACCAGCTTGAGCAGCGCTGCGGTATTTTCCATGTCGACTTCGATTGCCCGAAGTTCTTCTTCAGCCTGAGCCACGCGTGCCATCAGACGCTGTTCATCCAGCTGATAATTGACCGGGTCGATTTCAAACAGGACATCGCCCTTCTGAATGAATGTTCCGCTGCGGCTGAGCTCGGACTTCTTTCGCACTCGTCCGGTCACTTCGGCACCCACCGTCAAAATGCGGTAGGTGGACGCTTCGCCGTCAATGTCCAGATGAAACGGTTGGTTCCAGGACTTCACTTCGGCCGTTTCCACAAGCGGGGCCACGCTGGCAGCGTCCTGCCGCGACGTGTCTATAGGCACCTCCGGGCTGCGTCCAAAAAAAAGGAGTCCGAAGACACCCAGGCCAAGAATCAGAATCGCGCCGACCACATTGGCAACGACATGCCACACGCCTCCGGTGGCCGGATCCTGTTTCGCGGGAGAACTCTGTGCTGAAGAACCCATTCGTATAATTCCAGTTGTACCTTTGACCGTTCTCACTGCGAACGAAACGCCCGACATCGTACCCGTTGCTCACCGGACTCACTGCAGTTCACCGACCCCTGCCGGCCAAACCATCGATTCCCATTCACACCTGATCCACGCAGAACAAATTTTTTCTGCTTAAATTCATCACCGCTCCACAAGACCATTCAAAACTATGTTGACGAGAATGCTGACGTATTGCTCTGTTGAGTGACCTGTCGGGTGATGACCGAGTAGATCAGTCAGCATGGCCGGACCATGAAGCGCGCTCAACAGCATGGTGGCGACGGCGGGAAAATCCGAGCTGCGGACAAGGCCTCGATCCGCAGCTCGCTCAAACCATTCCGATAAAATTCGAATATCGACAAGCGGAGGAGGCTCGTCCTGACCGCTCATCAGGTCACGGCAGTCGCTATGGCTCCAGCGGAGAACCGCCATTCGACGGGCCATTTCCACAAAGAACACAGCCACATCGTTGAGCAGTTCTGTCAGCTGCTCTTCCAGCGGACGATCATCCGGGCCGGAATGCAGCTGCGGGACGGACGAAGCCAGCGTTCCCGGCTTCACAGCCGCAAGCATGAGATCCTGCTTCGTACCAAATCGCTTCAGCAACGCCTGAGGCGAAACGTTCAGCTGTTGGGCAATGACTTCTGTTGATACCGACGGCCCATGCTCCAGAAAACACTGCAGGGCAGCATCCAGAATCTGTTCGTCGGAGACTGTCTGAGGTCGAGCCAACTGAGGGCCGCTCCACAAAATGCAAATCGTGCTGTTAGTTGTTGGATAGTAACTAACCTCTCTCGTCTGGCCACCGGAATTTTTGAAAGATTCCCGCCGCTGGCACTGGAGGTCGTCTTTTTTTTAGAAAGCCTGTCATCCACTGACCAGGCGGACAGGTTCATCGACCGGAACGGTTTGAGTGAACTGGCATTCGATCGAGCATCCTGAGACATTGCCGTCCGGGATTTCCAGCCCACCGCCAGCATTCCGCTTATCTCTCAATTCGGCTTTCGGCTTCTATGAGCACTTCATCTGCTTCTGAATTTCTTGATCGTGCGTCTTCGCCTGTCCAGGAACATGCGTACCGCAGCGGCCCGCGAATCGTGGCTCTGGAAACCGTCATTCCGCACGATGTCATGCCAGGCCTGCTGGCTCTGCGTGTTCACACGGATGCAGGAAGTGTGGACGGCGTGCCGGTCATCGGGCATGGAGAGACCTATTACATTCCCACGGCGGCAGCGGCTGTCATTCATGACTTTATGGCGCCCCGGCTGCTGGGTTCCGATGCGCGGGCGATCGAAAGTCACTGGCGATTTCTGTACGAAAGGATGACGGCCTTTGGTGGCACCGGCGCGGAAATGCGGGCTCTGTCGGCAGTCGACCTTGCCCTGTGGGACATCGCCGGTCAGCTGGCGAAGCAGCCTGTCTGGAGATTGCTGGGTGGCCCCGTTCGTGATGCCGTTCCTGTTTACAACAGCTGCGGCGGGCCGTTCTATGGACGATCGAATCGAAAGACTCCCTCCGCGTCCGGCTGGCCGGGCCACGGAGATCCGGGGCAGCCGGGGCCGCTGGAGGACAATTGGTCCAGCATGAACGCTCCCGAGGATCTGGCGGAGGAACTGGTGTCGCTGGGATACAAGGGGATGAAGCTGTGGTCGTTTGATAACGTCTACCGTCGCCAGGGCGGACATTATTTATCGCGTAATGATATTCGTGAAGGTGTCGCGCCGTTTGAAGCTATTCGTGAACGCGTGGGCGACAAGATCGAAGTGATGCTGGATGGTCACGGCTTCTTTTCACTTGCCGCTGCACGTCGCATTGCCGAAGGAATGAAAGACATCCGTCCGATGTGGATGGAAGACATCCTCCGGCCCGATTCCATCCACGCCATGGCCGCGTTTCGAGCCGAGATTCAGGTGCCGGTTGCGGTCAGCGAAATGCTGATCATGGCCGACCATTATCGCCAGGTTCTTGATGGCCGTGCGGCCGATTATGTCATGATCGATCCGACGTGGGTGGGCGGCATCAGCGCGACTCGTCGCATTGCCGAGCTGGCACAGATTTACAACGTGCCCACGTTGATGCACGACTGCACAGGACCGTTCACGCTGCTTTCGGGTGTTAACGTCGCGGCCGCCAATTCCGGAGTTGCGTTTCAGGAAACTGTTCGAGCCCACATTGCAACGCTTTACCCAGCGTTGATTGATGAAACCATCAGGGTCAGCAACGGAGAAATTCCGATTCCGCAGCGCGCCGGCATCGGGGCTCGCTGGCTGCCGGAGATCTTTGATGCATCTCATCCTGGCTATCGACGGTCGGCGTTAAGCACCCACGCACAAGTTATTGGACATAATTCGTTTAACGGCGAGCCGGAGGCGTAGGCAAATTAAGTCTCAGTCGATCAATAATTGTCGCCTTTCGTTCCGCGAAAATAGCGTTCTTTCGCGGAGCGAAAGGCAACGATCAGACACTTATTGATCGAGCGATCCTCAGGGAAAACCGACGCCTTCGGCTTGCCGTTAAACGAAGAAACAGAAACAGAAATGCCTGCTCCCGAATTCAACTCCGCAGAGTCCTCCTCGCTTCGTGACTGGGACAACGCTCACGTCTGGCATCCGTTTACTGCGATGTCGGCCTACGTCGGTGAACGCGCGCCGATCATTGTGCGAGGTGAAGGCTTTGAGCTGATCGATGCGGATGGGCAGCGACTGCTCGACGGAATTTCCTCGCTGTGGTGCAACGTTCACGGCCATACGGTCCCGGCGATTGATGAGGCCGTGCGTGAACAGTTGAGTAAGGTGGCTCATTCCACTCTGCTGGGCATGTCGAACGAGCCATCAATACGCCTGGCGCGCGCACTGGTTCATCGTGCTCCGGCTGGACTCAACAAGGTGTTTTACTCCGACAGCGGTGCCACGACCGTCGAAGTCGCTTTGAAAATGGCGTACCAGTATCACCGTCAAAAATCGGGCGGGCCCGAAGATCGTGACACGTTTCTATGCATGGGTAACGCGTACCACGGCGATACGCTGGGAACGGTGAGTGTGGGCGGCATTGAACTTTTTCATCGCAGCTATAAACATCTTCTGTTTCCGACAATGGTTGTCCCTTCCCCGATAGCGACACGCGTTCCGCAGGGCCAGACGCGAGAATCGTGGCTGCAGTTCTGCTTCGACGAGGTGGCCCGACTGATGCGAGAAAACCATACTCGCCTAGCCGGCTTTGTGATGGAGCCGATTGTCCAAGGAGCAGCCGGTATCCTCGTGCATCCGGCCGGCTTTCTGCGGCATGTCCGCCAGCTCTGTACCCAATACGATGTGCCGTTAATTGCGGATGAGGTGGCGGTCGGTTTTGGACGCACGGGAACTCTGTTCGCCTGCGAACAAGAATCTGTCAGTCCCGATTTCCTATGCGTGGCCAAGGGAATCTCGGGCGGTTATCTGCCGATCGGCGCGACGCTGACCACCGATCGCATCTTTGAGGCGTTTCTGGGCGATCCGTGGGAAGGCCGCACTTTCTTTCACGGTCACACTTATACGGGCAACGCGTTGGGATGCGCGGCCGGACTCGCGTCGCTGCAGCTGTTTGAAGAGCAGAACGTTCTTGCGAATGTGGCGAAAAACTCTCAGCTGATTTGCGAAAAACTGTCGCCCCTGCAGCAGCATCCGCATGTCCTGGAGATTCGTCAGAAGGGCCTTATGGTTGGCATCGAGATGGTGCGCGATCGCGAAACGCAGGAACCATTCAGTCCACAACTGCGGCTTGGGCATCAGGTCACTCTGGCAGCGCGTCGGCGCGGTGTCATTCTCCGTCCGCTGGGTGACGTCGTTGTGCTGATGCCTGCCCCGGCGATGCCGTCAGCCCTGGTGGCTCGGTTGTGTGAAACCGCTATTGAATGCATTGACGAGGTGACTCGTCTGGCATGCGGCGCAGCTTCATAATGGCGATCTGGTACGCAGAGCGGCTGTTTTGGAATGCCGACCACGTTACCCGCCTGGTCTCGCTTTTGTCGGAACAGCCTGCGATAGGTCGCGTGCGAAATGATGGAGAACGCAGAACAGAGTTTTCAACCACGAAAGGTACGACATTCACGAAAGGAATCGCCGGGAGAAGAGTAAGGGGAAGTAAATCGCGATTTTGTCCCGGCAGTTCTGACAGGCGTTCTTTGTGCATTGCCACCTTTTCGTGTCTTTCGTGCCTTTCGTGGTTCCAACCTGCGATTCCGGCCGCCTCGCTGCTGATCGCTCAGACGACAGAGACCGACGTACGAATACCGGGCTTTTGAGCTTGAGAGCATCGTTACCTCTGTTCCCTGAACTGGAAGCGCTTGTCTTGCATGTGCGGATGGATCGACATCATGACGACGTGCTACCTGTCCGATACTAGACTCTAAACCGCTTCCTGGCCCGCTAGGGAAGCGATAAGGGGACATTCTATTTTCCCGATAAATCACAATGTCCCCTTTTTGCGATTCCTGTCCATACCCACGGAATCATTGTCGAAGCTGGACATCCTGCTGACAAGACCTGGAACGTCATATCCCGTGGACGAACTCCGGACAGCCGCATCAATGGTCTGCTCTGGTCCAATCTGCTGCGTCATTCTGCGCTCGGGATCACACTCATAGACCGTGACGAGATTCAGGCGCCCGCCGGACGGAGCGGCCCAGTCAGAAGGAACACCAGAGGCCGCCGATGTAAGCACCCATGCACAAGTTAAATGGCAAAATCGCAGGAATCACAATCAGGGGACTAACGTCTACTGCTCCCCTGGAACTCGGCGAGCCGCGAGACGTCAGTCTCCGGATACTGTTTGCGCAATCGATTGTTATGCCCCAAAACTTACCAATGGGTGCTCACCAACGTCATGAGTCCTTTGTCCAGTCTTATGCTCATCCCGGATTCGGACATAAAGAGCTGCCGGAAAGGATTTGCGCCGTAACGCGGACTTGGTGTGCAATTTGTTCGGAATTGCAGGCTGGCTTGAATCTTCACCTGCACTCAGGTCGCGGAAAGGCCGCGAAGTCCTGCCCGGCAGGCAGGACCTACATGAACAGCTGCCCGGCAGGCAGGACCAGCATAAATCGCCGACTGCACCTTCACGGACATAGCGATCCACTGTCGTGGTGAAGTGGGCGCGTAAAAAAAGCCTGTGAGCAAAAAACTCACAGGCTTTTTAAAGCGAGGTCGACGGGACTTGAACCCGCGGCCTCCAACGTGACAGGCTGGCGCTCTAACCAACTGAGCTACGACCCCTCGCTTGCCTTGCGGCTGAACTGACGGAAGACTACAAGCTTTGCCCCGTCTTTTCAAGAACTCCACGCGACAATTTCGGCAGACAGTCTCCCTTCGCTGCAGCGGAAGACAGAGAATTCCAATTTCAGGTTCGCACCGAGCCCTGAAAGTGGCCCAATCCGCTCCTAATCTGCAGATAAATCCACTTCTCACGAAAGAGACTGTTGCAGGATGCGGCGATTTTGCGATTCGCCTGTCTTTGCGTTGCCCGGATCGCAGACTCTGCTTCCGCAAGGGGCGGCGAAGTTAGAAGCAGCCTTCCGGCGGATTTCGATCTGCGGACACCAGGGTACAGCCAAGGCTGCCCAGAATTCGGGAGCGGGCGGGTGAAGACCGTCACAAAAGAAGACCGTCACAAAATCAGTTCGCGGCGTTACAATCCCGCGCGCCAGGAAGACTCCGCCTCTGAAGTCCGCAATTAAAACCCAGCACGACTAAAACCAAGTACGACACCATGGCTGCACAAGATCAGTTACTCAAACATTTCGAACTGGCACGCCGCGACCTGCTGGACTTGACGACAAGCAATCGTCTGCTCGCCACGCCCCGCGATAGAGAGCAGGGAAGTTCGATCGAGATCCTGGAGGAATCGGCGAACGAAATTTTTCGCATGCTGGTCCACGAAGGCCAGGCCATGCCGTTTGAGGAAGGCGTCGTTGTCGCCGATGCAGGCTCCTTTGGATCTGCAACGGCTGGCGCAACTAGCGCGGAATCCGCCGAGACAGCAGCTGGGGGAAAAGCTGAATCCGCTGCACCGCGTGCGAAATCCGTGAAACGTCGAACATCGAAAAAAACGGCCGCAGCGCCGACTTCGGACGATTCGGCTGCAGAGGAAACTCCGGCATCGCTGCTGGATTCCGCAGCATCCGGGAAAAAAAGTTCCCGGGAGTCCAGCGCTGCCAATGTCTCCGCCACGGACGACGTCCTGCACACGATTTTGTCGGCGGAGGATCTTGATCGCCGCCTGCAAACTCTGATGGATGATGCGTCAACGCTGATGCAGGAACAGGGCGTCAACGTGCTGTACCTGGCGATGGGCTTTCTGCGCTGGTTTGAAACCGACGTCCCGGAAACCGCCCGCAATGCACCTTTGCTGCTGGTCCCGGTAACGCTCGAACGAGGCCGCGGTGGAAAGCGATACTCGCTGGCATGGACCGATGGAGAAATCGAAACCAACCTCACGCTAAAGGTCCGTCTGAACGCCGACTTTGGGATCACTCTTCCCGACGTCCCGGCGGCCGATGATCTGTCGCCTGTAACTTACTTTCAGGACGTTCAGAAAGTGATCACCGGGCAGCGTGGCTGGGAAGTCCGGCCGGATGACATCGTCCTGTGGTGTTTCTCCTTCAGTCGCCTGTTGATGTATCGCGACCTGGATCCGCACAACTGGCCAAAGGACAAACGTCTGGAGGATCGGCCGCTCATTCGAGCTTTGCTGCAGGATGGATTTCCGCCGGTGGAACCGCTGTGTAAAAGTGACGACGACATCGATCTGCTTTTTGATCCGGCCCAGACAATGCATGTCATTGACTGTGACAGTTCACAGTCGCTGGTGATTGAAGAAGCCGCGCGCGGACGAAATCTGGTCATTCAGGGACCTCCGGGAACTGGCAAGTCTCAGACGATCGCCAATCTGATTGCCGCTGCTGTGACATCCGGCAAGACGATTCTGTTCGTCGCGGAAAAAATGGCGGCGCTTGAGGTTGTGAAACGACGGCTCGACAATATTGGCATCGGCGATATGTGCCTTGAGCTGCATTCAAAGATGACCAACAAAAAAGTTGTGCTGCAGGAAGTGGATCGCACGCTGAAACTTGGAAGCCCCAAACTTCCAGCCGAACTGCCCGACACAATTCGACGTCTCAAAGAGCGGCAGCAATCGTTGAATGGTTTTGTGACGGCCATGCATCGCCCGTTCGCCCAGTGCGGTTTGTCTCCTTATCAGATCCTGGGCGAACTGATTGACCTGCGAGCTGCATCGACGCCGCTTCCCGATTTTCAATTGCCCGAAGCCGCCGAATGGAAAGCCGATGAGTACTCAAAAAAACTGGAAGCGGTCACCGACCTGTCGAAGGTGATCGCCACGATCGGCGATCCGATGCAGCATCCGTGGCGCGGCTCCACGCTGGAGCAGATTCTGCCTCTCGATCTGGAACGCCTGCTGACGACGGCACCGGCTCGTGTTGCCGAGCTTGATGCGCTGACGGAAGCCGCATCGAAGCTGAGCCAGCGTCTGGGCGATGATTTGCCGACCTCCTTGTCACAGATAATTCGCCTGCTGCGCACCGTTGAGACACTGATGAAGGCGCCGGAGATGGATGTTCGGCCAATGGCTGGAATGGTCTGGGTCGACCATCGTGAAGCCGTCAAGGAGTTAGCCGAGCATGCACGAGCCATCCTGGCCGCAAAGGAAAAGCTGACTGGAAAAGTCACTGAGGCAGCGTGGGATCTGGATGTGGCGGCCGATATTCAGGCTTATTCGCGGTATGGCAAATGCTGGTGTCGAATTTTCCAGTCATCGTACCGCAAGGCTCGGCATACTCTGAATACCGCTCTGGTGGGGCCGCGGCCGAAAACATACGACGAGCGATTTGCCATTTTCGATCTGTTGAATCAACGTCAGACGGCAAAGAAGAAGCTGGCGGAGGCCGGATCGTTTGGTGAAAAGGCATTTGGTCGGTTCTGGATGGGGCCGCAGACAGACCTGAAGCGGATTGTCGCGTGGGAGGCGTGGGATGAGGCCTCTGTTCGCTCCGGCGTGTCGCCTCGTTTTCGTGCGATGCTGTCGCTGCTGGATAAAAAGGATGACATTGTGCTGCTGGCAGCCGATGTCTCCAGAAAGCTGGACACATTTATTGCGGGCTACAAAGCCTTAGGTGAAACGCTCAAGCTGGATTTCGCAGTTGCATTTTCTGTCCCCGGATCTGCGTCTGCGTCAGGACGTGCCGAGTCCGTCCCCGCTGCAGGAACAAAGTCAGTTGCACAGTCTGGCGGCACCTTACCAGGCGTTGCACCGCCGTTCGCCGCGGCACCGCGAGCTGACAACAAGGCACCGCACGAGGTAAACGCGCCGGTGGCTGCGGCCTTGATTGCCGATGTGCGGGAACGGCTGGTGGCGTGGTCGAAGAATCCTGAAGGTCTGCAACAGTGGCAGACCTATCGCCGCTCGAACGCTGCTGTGGCTGCGATCGGCAAAGGCGTGTTGGTGGAACAGATCACGTCCGGAAAAATCAGTCCTGGCGATGGTCCGGCCGTGTTCAGGTTTGCGAGGGCAGAATCGCTATTGCGAGCTGTTCTGAAAAAGAATCCGGAGCTGGAGAGCTTTGAAGGAGGAAAATTTGAAGCGATGATCGACGACTTTTGCGGCCTTGATATTCGTCGGCTGGAGCTCGCTCGTGCCGAAGTGGCCGATGCCCATTGGAAGGGAATCAGTCGATCACGGGGCGGCAATATGGCCGAAGCGGTCCAGTTGCTGAAGCACGAAATGCAGAAACAGCGACGTCATTTGCCGCTTCGTGAACTGCTGTCTCGAGCTGGCACGGCGGTGCAGGCGGTGAAGCCGGTGTTCATGATGAGCCCCTTGTCCGTGGCTCAGTATCTTGAACCAGGAGCATTGGAATTCGATATGCTTCTGATCGACGAAGCGTCTCAGGTGCGGCCGGTCGAATCGCTGGGCGCGGCCGCTCGCTGTCGTCAAATGGTTGTCGTGGGCGATGACAAACAGATGCCGCCCACACAATTCTTCAGTAAGGTCCTTGGAGATGTAGCGCCTGAAAAGGATTCGCCGGAAATGCAGGCGGGCGATGTCGAAAGCATTCTTGGCCTCGCGATTGCCCGCAATATGCCGCAGCGAATGCTCCGCTGGCATTATCGCAGCAAACACGAGTCGCTGATCGCCGTTTCGAACCGGGAATTTTATGACAACCAGCTTTACGTCATTCCGTCTCCTGAACGCACGGGTGAGCTGGGCGTGAAGTGGCACCGTGTCGAAGGCGGCCGGTTTTCAAAGGGTCGGAATGATGTGGAGGCCAAAGTCGTTGCCGAAGCCATCATTCGTCATGCCAAGGAACGGCCAAAGTGGACCTTGGGCGTGGCCGCTTTTTCCGTGTCGCAACGGGATGCGATTCTGGAAGAACTGGCCCGGCTGCGAAAAACCAACACGGATCTGGAATCTTTCTTTGATCCGAATGCCCCTGATCCATTTTTCGTCAAGAACCTGGAAAATGTTCAGGGCGACGAACGCGATGCCATTTTTGTGTCCGTCGGATACGGTCCTGGCGAAGACGGAAAAGTGTCGCTCAACTTTGGACCAGTGTCGGTATTCGGTGGCGAACGACGTCTGAACGTGCTGATGACGCGTGCGAAGCGCGTGCTGGAAATGTTCTCTTCAATGACAGCAGAAGATATTGATCTGACTCGTGCGACCGGTCGAGGCCCCGCGGTGTTTCGTGAGTACTTGCGCTTTGCCGAAAAAGGTGGCGACAATGATACGGCCAAGGAACAGACAGCGACTGATCGGTTTGTGGCTGTGCTGGCAAAGCAGCTGACGGAGCGAGGCTACTCGGTCAAGGCCCAGGTCGGCATCGCCGGGCTGTATGTGGATCTCGCGGTGGTCGATCCAGGCAACCCCAATCGCTACGTGCTGGGGATCGTTGTGGATGGTGATACGTACCGAGCCGCTCGATCTGCTCGAGATCGAAATCGGACGACGGATGGAGTTCTGAATGGTCAGGGCTGGATCATCCATCATCTCTGGAGTCTGGAATGGTTCAAGCGTCCGACCGAACAACTCAATCGTCTGATTGAAGCCATCGAATCGGCCCGCGCGGGTCGTTCGGCAAAGAAGGACGCGCGACTTGCCAGCACGGTTTCCGAGATTCCGCGTCAAACAGGCGGCCCTGATCCGTTGTCGATGGCCATTTCCGAAATCGAAGCCCTGCCACCGGCAGCCACTCGACCGGCCGATCCGGCGGCCCAGGGCAGCAGTCTGACCGACCTGCTGACAAAGGGGCTGGAAGTGGGAGCGGCAGTGCTGATTGCAGAAAAAGGCAAAGGCCTGAAGGCTGCCATCGAACAGCTCGGGAAGAACGGCAACTCGTCGAGTAAAAAATAAACATCGCAAGCGGTCACATCGCGTAACCGCTTCTGTTGTCAGGAAAAATGTTTGTGTGAAGGCTGCTCTGTGGTCTGTTGAATGCGAGTGGTTCAAAAGTAGTGGCGGCCAGTGACGACGCGGGCGGTTATCGAATCCGGATTTCGGCGCTGCCGCTGTTTCCTTTACGACTTGCGGCCGAATCATTGATCTGCAGCCACAGTTCCGAGTCTTCTGTGGCTGTCAGCTGGCCGCCTGTGCCGACAGGTATGCGACGCGGGGCAGACCGGGAGTCGGCAGAAATCAGCATGGCAACAATCTCGCCCAGCGGTCTGCCGAGGTGGTAGTCGATCGTAATTCCCTGAGGTTCGGCGATCCATGGCTTCGGATCATGATGCACCGTGTATCGGCCCGAGCATTCCAGCGTAACTGCCTGACCGGCCTGCAAAGTCAGACCGGCTGGCTGCCAGCCTTTGTCGGCTGCGATTGAAAGCGTGATGGGCGTTGTACGGCTGGCCGACGCGGGCTTGTCAGGCACTCGGAGTTCGGGAAACGATCGTTCCGAATCGAAGCCTTCGACAAGACTGTCCAAAAACAGGGGCCAGACACGTTCCAGACGCTGCCATCTTTCTGATCCCAGCGTGCGTTCGGCAGCAAGAAAATCCTTTTCAGTCCGAACACTGTTGAAAACCTGATGGTCGTTCTTCAGCTCCGGATGATTGCGCAGAAACCAGACCAGCGCCCATGCCTGAGCGTACTGCAGATCCGCATGAAAGGCACTGCTGGCCGGATGACGAAGATTGCCGAGCGACCAGTTCTCGGGGTTGTCCGAACCTGCTGTTTCCGGTGTCCTCAAAGTCCGCTGAATCTGTGTGATCCGGCCCCATCCTTCGAACTGGTCGATGGTCGGAGGCAGGATGCCGAACTGACTTTTGGTGATGTCTTTTTCGAGGGCGTGAGTGGCAAAGACTTCGGCAATTCCTTCGGTGTACCAAAGCGGCGGAATGTCGCGCATGCCGTGTTCGCACATTATGAAGCAATGCACAAACTCATGCAGCAGCAGATGGCGGCGGTAGTAGGGCGATGTCTGATTGTTCATCCAGAACTGATATCGCATGTGACGACCGTGCCGAAACGCAAACTGCTCGGGAGGCAGCAGCCCGGCCTTATCGAAACGCTCCTGAGCGTCCATCAAATACCCGGTGACCTGAAACTCCTTGCCGGCGATGTCCGGCGCCAGGGAACCTAGCTGCCGCTGTAACTCGTCAAACAGCGCATCTGCCAGCGCAGGAAGATCCTGCACATCCGCCAGTGGCACATCGGTCACCAGAATGAGGTGACGGGATTCCAGAATGTGAAGCCCGCTCGCTTTCAGTTCTTCACGGTTCAATGGCGGCCGGTCGTCCGCCAGTCGGATGTCGGCCGCCTTAAGCGACAGGGCTGACTGACTATGAAAGGCGCCAGTCGCTGCCAGCAATATGACAGGCCCAAGGCAGCGAGTGGCAAACAACAGCGCGAACCTGAGGCATGAGACCACAGCCTGAATGCGGTTCTCAAGACCTCTGGAGCGGTAAGCGGTGCTGCACTTCAAGCGGCTCATTCAGGCAACGGCTTCCCTTTGGTTTCGGGAGCAAACGGAAGAACAAACAGGCCGATCAGGAACACGGAGCACATCGCAACTCCCGCGTATCGCATTCCATCCTGATAACCATTGGCTTCAGTAAAAACTTTGCTGGTAAGCAGCCCCAGGGCAAAGGGGCCGGCAGCCGCCACGTATCGTCCGACGTTGTAGCAGAAGCTGATTCCGGTCGAACGCAGTCGTGTCGGAAACAGTTCGGGAAAATAGATGGCGTATCCTCCAAACAATGCCAGCTGACAAAAGCCCATCATCGGGATCATCCAGAAGATTTCACTGAACTCATCCAGCGTCCAGAAGACAAGGGCGGTGCTGAATATTGCGGCCACGAATGAAACGGCGAAGGCCGGCTTTCTGCCAAAGATACTGGTCATGTGGCTGTAGGCATAAATACCTAAGAAACCGCCAATGTTTTGCATGATGGAGGTAATGCCGACCCATGTGGCTACTTTTCCGTCGACTACGTTTTTGGCCAGTCCCAGAGATTCAAAGTGCTTTCGAAAAACGGGAGACAGCAGGTCAAAGCTGAAGAACCCAATGCCCCAGAGCCCGACAATTCCGGACGACGCGAGCGTCAGTCCTATCAATGCGTTCTTACGGTAAACAGGATTGCTGAATAACTCGCTGTAGGAACCCAACTGTTTGCCAACGCCCGCATCGGCCTGAGCTTTCCAGGTCTCCGGCTCTTTCAGATTTCGTCGGATGAAAATGGCCAGCAGAGCAGGAACAGTTCCAATGATAAACAGAATTCGCCATGCTTTGACCGGAGTATCAGCAACGGCCAGATGTTCCAGCCCGCCAGCACTCTCAACCTGGCCAAGGGTGATCATCATTAAGGCGGCTGCGATATTTCCGACGGCCGACAAAGCCTGCAAAAGTCCCAAAGCAAATGGACGGGCCCGATTGGGCATTACCTCAGCAACCAGCGAGACACCAACAGCAAACTCACCGCCGACGCCCAGACCGGTCAGGAAGCGGTAAAAGGCGAAGTCCCAGAAGCCAACGGAGAACGCACTCAGCCCGGTGCAGACGGAGTAGATCAGAATCGTCCACATCATCACTTTTGCACGACCGATTCGGTCGCCGAGAACTCCGAAGATCAATCCTCCGGTCGCCCAGCCGATCATAAAGATCGATGTCGCCAGAGGGCCATAAAAGTCCCTCAGTTCTTTAGCGGGCAGCTGGCCCGGCTCATGCGGCAGAAGTTCGTTCATGGCGGGGACACGAGCAAGATTGAAAATCTGCTGGTCCATTGTGTCAAATAGCCAGCCCAACGCGGCAATGGACAGCACAAACCAGTGATAGCGGTTCAGCTCTTTATACCAGGGGCCCTTGAACGGAGCCGAGGGATCGTCAACAGGTGGAGGTAGTTCGGCGTGCAAGAAATGTTCTCCCACAGACGGCGGTCGGCCGACAAAATGTCTGAAAAGGCGATGGCTCTCGTGCAAATTCAGGCAGGGCGGCGGCACCTGGTTTCCGGATGCGTTCGATTTTCTGTTGACCTGGTGATCTGATTTGCTACGAAAGACCTTCTGGTAGAGGCTGGGACACCCGGCACTCTGCCAAATCAACCGCCGCGGTTCAACCCACGAGAGCCCTGCAAACCGATTGCATCCGAAATTGGCCAGCTCGCCCCTGAGCGTCAGCCGTTACAATTCACCGTAAATCACTCGATTTGGCACGACGGCAAAAATTTCGAGACACTTCTTTGCGATCACATTGGAAATTGAATACAACTAAGATAGAATACAAATAACTACGCAGGGGCAAAGAATTTTCAGCCCAAGTATAGGGAGATCCCCGCTGCGGAATCGGATAATTTGAGATTTTCTGTTGCACCTTTCGGTGGAAACCGCGAATAAACTTCTGGAGGATTCAGAAGGATGTTCGATACGAGAACAGCTGAAGCTGATCGGTCAAAGTAATCTGCCGGTTGGAGGCGAAGTGCCCCTATGGATTCTGACTTTCCACCTCACCATCGCGACTCTCTGATACTGGCGGTCCTCGTCAAGGAAGATACCACTGCATGGTGTTTTTTCCCGGGGGATGTTTCTCAGGACGCTTGTTGCTCGGTCGCCGCTCTGGAACTCTGGAATTTGCCACGAACTGCAGACGAAAAACTCTGTATCGGATCCTGCAGCCGCAGTGCGATCGCTCAGGCAATGACACTCCAGGGAGTCAACGCCGAGGAATTTCTGACCGGGCTGTCGTCGGTTTGCAGCGGTCAGCATATCTCCACAATATTGATCCGTCGCGATCTCCACAAGGTTCAAGTGGAAGTGACCGGAGTTGCGGATGGTGATCAACTGTTGGGTCATCTCGTGCGTTATACGGAACCGGCGGACCCCAGTTTCTTTGGCTCACTGATGAACGAAATCACGGCCGCACAACGGCAGCTGGAAGTTCTTTCACCCCGCGAACGCGAAGTGATGTATTTTGTTTACGAGGGACGAACGAATAAATCGATCTCGATCGCCACGGGAATCAGCGAAAAGACGGTCGAAAAACATCGCGCCAAAATGATGCAGAAGCTGGGAATCAACTGCACCGCACAGCTGTTTCGACTTGTTTCCAAAGCGTGGCTGCTGTCTGATATTCGGTGAGTTCCCGCTTCACACACCCATGTCGCCAATCACGGGCCATCACTTTCCAGAAATCTGCGACCGCCGCTCAGCTACGGCGACACTTAAACTCGTAGCTTTACCACGCGTCGTCGTTTCCTCGCCAGCACATCCCGTCGGATGTTAACGGCCGGAAGATCCCGCAGGATGGTCGGAATCAAGGAAAGCAGACTTTCGATGCTCTCGGTCTCTGACGCACTGGATCTGATCCTTCGGCAGGTCCACGCAGGCTCCTCCGAAACAATTTCGCTGTCTGAAGGTCTGACAAGAATTCTTGCCGACGACCTGTTCGTCCCCGAAGATTCTCCACCGTTTGATAAATCGCTGATGGACGGATTTGCGGTCCACATCGATGAAAGTGGCTCCGCGAACGCGGGTGGTCCCTCCACCGTCGAACTGAAAATTGCGGAAACAATTACTGCTGGAAATTTACCCACTGCCGCTGTTCGAACAGGGCTGGCCTCGCGAATCATGACGGGAGCCCCGCTTCCCGATGGCTGCAACTGCATCGTTCCCATTGAACAGACACAGTTCATTGAAACGCATCCGCACACCGTGACGATTCCGCGGACTGCCCTGGTTTCAGAGGCCCATCTGATGCGACGCGGAACTGCTGCAAAGGCTGGCACGACTCTGCTTCGGCGTGGTACGCGTTTGCAGCCTCAGCAGATTGCCGCTCTGGCGGAGTTCGGATTCGCTCAGATCAATGTGCAGAAGCCGCCAAGTGTTGCAGTGCTGGCAACCGGAGATGAATTAGTGGCCGTGGATCAGCCGGCAACATTCGGACGCATCAGAAATTCGAATGAGCCCATGCTGATCGCCCAAATCGCCGCCAGTGATGCGCGGCCAGTGTCGCTGGGAATTGCTCGTGATGAAGAGTCGCAGCTTCGCGAACGAATTCAGCGAGGTCTGCAGCACGACTTTCTGCTTCTGACCGGCGGTGTCTCGGCCGGCTTGCTGGATCTTGTTCCGCAGCAGCTTCGGGCAGCCGGCGTGACTCAGGTGTTTCATGGCGTGCATATGAAGCCAGGCAAGCCTCTGTGGTTCGGCGTGCTGGAGGAAGCCGGGCGACGGTGTCTGGTGTTCGGTCTTCCCGGCAATCCTGTCAGCAGTCTGGCCTGCTTTGAGCTTTTCGTCCGGCCGGCGTTGCAGAAATTTTGTGGCTCCGCCGTCCCGACCACGCAGCCCAAAGCCCTGTTGACGGAGCCCATCAGCGTCAGAGGAAATCGTCCCGTTTATCAGCCCGTGGCGATTTCGATCGTCGGCAATCAACTGGCGGCACAGCCTGTTCCCTGGAGCGGCTCATCGGATCTGAAAGCCACGGTCGATGCCAACGGAATGGCGTTGCTGATGCCGGACAACGGACGATACGCCGTTGGCGATTTGGTCGATGTCTGGCTGTGGGGCGACAGACGGCTGGTGTGATTGCGCAGCGCTGAATTATGACTCCAGCGCTTTCCGCAGATGACCGCAGCATGCGGTGAGTTCGTCCCGGGCGGCGGCTGGAGTCATTTGTCGATTGTGAGCGACGATCGCCGTTTTCACCTCGCCCTCGCATTCGGTCAGCAGGCGGCGCGCTTCGACCGGAGAAAGAGCGGTGAGTTCCGAGACGATTCGCTGCGAACGATCGCGGAGCTTTTCGTTCGTTGCCGTCAGGTCGACCATCAGATTGCCATAAGTCTTGCCAATCAACACCATCGCGCCGGTGGTCAGCATGTTCAGCACCATTTTTGTGGCGGACCCGGCTTTCAGTCGAGTCGATCCGGTGACAACTTCGGGCCCCACCACTGGGGCAATCATGATGTCTGACAACGCGATCAGCGCCGAGCCATTATTGCAGGCGAAGCCAATCGTGGAGGCTCCGACTTCGTGAGCGTATTTAAGTCCGCCCAGGACATACGGTGTTCGGCCGCTGGCAGCGATGCCCATCACCACATCAACAGCGGTCAAGGTAATCGCCTGCAGATCGCTGGCACCCTGATCGTGAAGATCTTCTGCGCCCTCGATGGCCGATGTCAAAGCTGCCGGGCCACCAGCGATCAGGCCAATCACCATAGTACGCGGAACGCTGAAAGTCGGCGGGCATTCGCTGGCATCCAAAACACCCAGCCGGCCCGACGTCCCGGCTCCCATATAAATTAACCGGCCTCCATTTCTGAAGCACTGGGCCACAACATCAATGGCCTTCGCAATCTGCAAAGACTGGCTGCAGACCGCCGTCGCCACCTTTGCATCCTCGGAGTTCATGAGTTGCACGAGTTGCAGGGACGACAGGCTGTCAATGGCCATCGACGCGCCGTTGCGGGATTCAGTCGCAGCGGCTGGCGGAAGAGGAACTTGCATAACTTGGGAGTGCCTCTAACAGTTTATCAGAGCCATTCGGACATCAGTCGATCTCAGTCCACGAACATAAATTCGTTCGAGCACATCAGCACCTGCGCCAGTTGTTCCAGCGGCGTCAGTTTCTGGATCGTATTGCGAGGGAAATCGTTTTCCGAATTCCAGACCGTCGCGGCCGC
>Ga0209284_10001618_pt1 | contig 33990 bp, 32 predicted proteins | sample FRY03_FD_187211 | JGI IMG/M metagenome (GOLD analysis project Ga0209284, IMG submission 187211) | Freshwater microbial communities from Lake Fryxell liftoff mats and glacier meltwater in Antarctica - FRY-03 (SPAdes) (version 2) | ecosystem: Environmental > Aquatic > Freshwater > Ice > Glacier... | reverse complement strand
AGGGGTCGATAGTTGAGAGCTTGGATGAAAATCCAGGCTCAAATTGTGAAGAACCCCAGCAACCGGGATCATCATTGCTGACATGACCGAGTGAGCTGAAATCGGCCGGGGAAATGGGTTGAGCGTGCAACAAGTGGACAAACAAGCATGCGGTCATGCAGTTGCCCCCTGCCCACGTTTGATACGGTGGTGACGCCGCAGTGGATGGCCGACCAACGGGCGATGAGCAGCGCCGCCAACGTCAGCCAGCAGTGGCGCAGGCTTGACGGAAAGCGTGCGCTGGGAATAGTTCACGAGACGACGAAGACCTTTTTGAAGGAATCCGATGTACCCACACCATGATCAATCTGTCAGCCAGTTGCACCCTGACCCCGTTTTCCCGTTTTCCCTTGTTAAAGATAGCGTTGCTCTCAAACACTCTTTACTGTTAGATGTTCAAACTGTTCGCCGAACCAACCGAGCCGAGGCTACACATCGTGAATGCATGAAGATCGGACTATCATCACAACAGAGCGACCTTCCGATGTGGGGAGGTCTGATTGTTGTGATGCTGCTCTTCTCAGTTCATGTCATTGGTCTTTCGATTGCGCTTCTTGGACTTGATCCTTGGGGCAGACCACTGAACTACCAGGCATCGTATCGACAGTATGAAGAAGCGCGGCAGTATTTTACCCAATTTGAGGGACCTTCATTGGAGCGCCGCCGCGACCGACGGGAGCAATCGGATTTGGAACTTCGGGACGAACTCGTTGGACTCCGAAAGGCTTACGCGAAGCTCGCTTATGACAAACTCTTCGCAGGACGCACCATTCATGGCTTGATTAATCGGCTTCCAATAGTCTGGCTTGTTTTGATCTCAAGCATTTGCTTCTTCATTTCTCTTTTCACCAGCATGTTTGGCGCTCACATCCTTCGGTGCGTGTGATCATCCCATTGACGCCATGACTCGAACAGCCATCGACAACCCAACGGCGAACCCTCAAGTTAGCTTTGAATCGGGCGTTAAAAAGTGTGGATGAGGTTTTGAGGGTCGCCGCCCGACTTCAAAGGTAGCGGTTGTTGAACAAGCCCGTGGTGGAGCCGCCACCGCACTCCGCCGAAGCGTTTGTCTCTTTGCGTTTTGCTTTGGGGGCCGGGTGGCGCGCACGCTGTTGCCGGCTGTGTTTCGCCGTGTCTCTTGGATCATTCCTTGGTCTGCTGTCTGAGCCGCATGAAGATTGCACCACTGCTGCGGTGGTTGATCGGCCCTTTCGCTCTCTTTTGGACTCGCTCTCCACCTTCCAAGACATGGCGTGGCCTGCTCCGCTGCTGGTGGAGTTTTCAAATCGAGCGGGTGGCTCTTGGCGGGGGCTTTTCATGGGCTGGATGCGGCAGGTGGGGCGCGCGCGGGCAGGTAGAGCCACTCGCGCGGGGGCGGTGGGATGATGCGCAGCAGCTCCATGTCCTTGCCGCAGCAGGGACATTTGAGCTTGGGCGTCTCCAGCGGCGCGGGCTTGGGTGTGGGGCGTGTGCCGAGGATGTGGTGCAGGCGCTCCCATTTCTTCTTCGCGGCGGCGCTGTGCAGGCCGTAGTGCCGCACGCGCACGAGTCCCTTCGGCAGCACGTGCAGGCTCCAGCGCCGCAGGAACTCGTCGGGTGTGAGGTGGTGGATGCGCCACTTGCCGGTGTCGCTGTCTTGGCAGTTGCGGCGGAGGTTGCCATGCGCGTCGTAGCCTTTGAGCCGTGGCTCGCTCACGGCGCTTTTGTGGACGTAGCGGGCGAGGTAGCGCAGGGCGCTGCGCCCACGACCGACGGCGCGGGCATCGACGATCCATTTCTTCTGCCACACTTGCGGGTCGATCTGGGTGTGGTGGCGGGTGTGCTCGGTGCGGTCGCGGTGGCGGATGGCTTTGTCCAAGCGATGCCGAAAGGCGGCGGCGAGGGCGGCGATGGGAAAGAGGTAGCGCTTGGCTTTGCTGCGCCGCACCCGCAGGCCAGCGGTGCTCAGCGCGATGCCGGGGATGATCACATGCAGATGCGGGTGGTGCTGCATTTGACGTGTCCAAGTGTGCAGCACGGCGGTGAACCCGGGCGTGCCGCCGAGGTGCTTGTCATCGTGCGCGAAGTCCATGAGCGTCGCGGACGCGGCTTTGAACATGGCGTCATAAAACCATGCCTGGTGCTGGTAGGCGAAGCGGCGCAGTTCCTCCGGCACGGTGAAGGTGAGCATGAAGTAAGGGACGCGGGGCAGGAGCTTGGCTTCTTGTGCCTGTGCCCATTCCTTTTGCTCACGCCCGCCGCACTTCGGGCAGGCGCGGTGATTGCAGGAGTGATAGACATAGCGCCGCTGGTCCGCGCACGCACTGCAGTGCTGCACCTGCCCGCCGAGCGCGGGCGTGCGGCAGGCCATGACCGCACGCGCCGCTCTGTAATGAGCGGCGGTGAGGAGATGACGACACGTGGCGGCAAAGCGCTGCCAGTGCGTCGTGAAGATCGACGCGAGGTCCATCGAAGAGTTCTCTCTTCGCGGTTAGCGGCTCACGGCTGGCTTTGGCGCGGGTGGGATGACCTCGGTATAGAGCGTGTGCAGGGCCTGCTGTGCTTTGGTCTCGCTCACGGCGGTGAGGTGCAAATACTTCGCGGTGATCTCGATGCTGGAGTGGCCGAGGTAGCTCTGAAGCTGGCGGACGCTGACGCCTTCCTCCAGCATGTGCGTGGCGTAGCTATGACGTAGCGCATGGCAGTTGATGCCCGGCTTGGGCAGGCGCGAGGTGAGGATCGCGGCCTTCATCGCCTGCTGCACGCTGGCCTCGCTCATCGGCTGCTGCGCTAGGCGCATCGCGGTGAGGTTGCAGCCATACTTCTCCTTCCACGCGCGGCCCACGCCGGGGAAGAGGAAGCGCGGGTTGCGATGCGTCGCCCACCATCGCCGCAGCCGCACAAACATCTCCGGCGCGACGGGCACTTCGCGGTTCTTGCCGCCTTTGCCATTGATCACACGCAGCATGCCACGCTTCGAGTCGAGATGCGTGACCTCCAGTCGGCACACCTCGCCCAGTCGCAAGCCGCAGTGATACATGAGCGAAAACACCGCACGAAACCGGGCCTCCTTCACCGCGGTGAGTAACGTGCGCACCTCCGCGCGTGCCAGCACGGTGGGCAGCGGCACGCTGCGTTTGATACGGATCTGCGACCAGCAGGTCCAGTCCGCACGACCCAGATGATCACGGAAAAAAAGTCGCAGGCCGCACACGCATTGGTTGAGCGTGCTGCCCTCATAGTTGTGGTTTTGCTGAAGGTGGTGCAGAAACGTGAGGACCTCCTCCTGCGAGAGCAGCGACGCACAAGCCACGCCGCCATGCTTGGCGAGTCGCGTGACCCAGCGCACATACTCTTGCTGAGTGCGCAGCCTGGAAGAGCGGAGTTGAAGGAAGCGAATGAAGGTGGATAATGAATCAGGTGTGTGTTGCATAGGGTCGCCAGGATCGTCTGCCTGCGGCCCGCACACCGACTCTCTTCAACACCCAACGCCACACGCTCCGATGCCATCCAACGCACCAATCCTTGGCGACTCCCGCGTAGCGGCTTCGTTCAACCATGCGCTGCAGCGAACGAGCGCGTCTGTCACGGAGCGTGCTCCGAGCAGCACGCTCCGCGCCAGCCACTCTCATCTCTGATCTTATACGTTAGGCCAATGAGAGCGTCCACTTGTTATATGTGCGATGAACCCGCCACCAGCCGGGAACACGTTCCGCCGAAGTGCATCTTTCCAGAGGACGCCCACCTCCGAAAGAACCTCATCAAGGTTCCAAGCTGCGATGCCCACAACCTCAGAAAGAGTAAAGACGACGAACTGTTGCGGCACGTTCTTGCGTGCGCACCCGCAAACAACGACTTGGCCCTGCGCGTCGTCGAGAGCGGCGTTATGCCCTCTTGGGATCGACGTCCACACATTCTCGAAACCTTCCTGCCGAATCTCACCCCACTCAAATTCGGCGACTACGAAACGGCATCTTTTACCATCGATGTCCCTCGATTCGAGTCGTCCATCCGGGCCATCGTTCGTGGTCTATTCTTCGCAGACACCGACAAGAAACTTTTGCACGAACTTACCGTTGCGTGGGGCGCGCTGCTATCCAAGGACTACTCAAACGCGCCTTTTCTTGAGATAGTCAGGCGGGGCGAGCAGACCTTGCCGCCCATGCAACGCGGCACGAACCCAAAAGTATTTCGATACGACTTCCACGAATCCAAGGAGCGGACAAGCGGCCTCTGCCACCTACGTTTTTACGAAGGACACCCAATCTATGTCACTTGGCGAATGGCCTAACCCTCAAGTTAGCTTTGAATCGGGCGTTAAAAAGTGTGGATGAAGAGCCAAGTGTCTGTCCCTCTATTGGTGAATCAAAACACAACATCGCGGAGAACCCAGCCAGCCGGGGCCGGCATTGAGCGGCGTGAGCGGGTGGCCTGACAGCGCCCGCAGCGTGCTGCCGCGACCAGTTCAACTTCAGCACCAGCGACAACGGCACGATCCGCCTCGTCACCGATCTCCATGCCACCGGGCCGGGCACGTTGGCGGTCCATTTGAAGTCGAAGCGCAAAGGCTTGTCGGGGGCAAAGCCGCGGACGCTGCGTTCGGCGGCGAGGTGCAGCTCGTGGGTGCCGATTTGTAGTTTCGCGGTGCCGTTGGATTGCCAGGCCTTGCCATCCCAGCGATCTCACGCGCCCCGCCAGAAAACTGCGAAACCGCGCCAATCCCAGCTCCGCCAGTATGACATCGCCATTCGCGATGGCTTTGCGCAATCCCAGCCGCCCCGGCCATTCAATCGGCTGTGCCAGCGTCACCGCATAACCAACGCCGATCGAAGTCATGTGCGTGGGATCGCTGTCGGACAGATTGACCACTCGCATGCGCCCGCTGTCGGTGCTGAGTTGCGGATTGTCCGGCTTGCCCGCGACTCGATGCACCGCCTTCGCCGCAAGGATTTCCGCCTCGTAGTATTGGAGTTCGGGATTCAGCGCCAGCGTCATCGAGACGAGATGCTCGATGGATTTGGGCGCGGGTTTGTCCTCCGCCATGGCGGGCAGACAGAGGCAGAGTGAGAGAAGAGGAATGAGTGATTTCATAAGCGTGAGTTTCAGATGCAGGCAGTAGGCACGGCAAACAGCCGTGATGACGGGTGGTGAGATCAATCCCGCACAGCACATCACCGCTCGTTGGCGGCAGGCGCGGGCAGATCTCAAGCCTGCAGGCACGCAGGACCACGCACGGGACATGCCGTGCTGGCCAGAAACTCACACAATCGCCCTCGCGGTGGCGGCGCATATTCCGGCAGCCACGAGATCGTCGCCGAAACCACGCTGGCAGCGACCGCATCTGGCACGGGCAGCTCGGATTCGAGCCTGAGAACCACCGGATTCACGTCCACGGGCGAAGTCAACGTCGTGCCATCTGAGAGAAGATCGCAGACGCAGCCATCATCGGTCGGGCAAGAGGTTTGATCCGCACTCTGATCCTCCATGTAGGCACCATACTGGCTCATGGAACAGTGCGCCCAGCACTGAAACAGGAGAAGCAGGACGTATGTCGGCAGCGATTTCACAACGGCGTGGCTTAACGTGGCGCGGCTCACGGGCGTCAAGACGTTTGCTGGCGGGCGACCTTGCCAAACCGAGCGTACAAGGCTGGCAGCAAGAATAGATTGAGCAATGTGCTGGTGACGAGACCGCCGAGGATGACGAGGGCGAGCGGACGTTCGATTTCGTTGCCGGGAACGTCACCTTTGAGGACGAGGGGCAGCAAAGCGAGCGTGGCGGTGGCAGCGGTCATCAAAATCGGGATGAGCCGTTCTTCACTGCCTTGCAGCACGAGCGGCAGGCCGAAGGTCTGGCCTTCTTCCTGTTCGAGATGGCGATAATGACTGACGAGCAAGATGCCGTTGCGCGCGGCGATGCCGAGCACGGTGACGAAACCGACGAGCGAACCGAGTGAGAGCACGCCGCCGCTGAACCACGCGGCCATGACGCCGCCAATGAGCGCGAACGGCAGCGTCAGGGCGATGAGCACGACGAGTCGGGGGGATTGGAAATCGGCCAGCAGCAAGGCGAGAATGCCTGCGAGCGAAGCGAGTCCGAGCCAGCCGAGCTGGCTCTGCGCGGCCTGGCGTTCGGCCCATTCGCCGAGGATCTCGGGGTGGTAGCCCGCTTTGAAGGGCACCTTGGCGATGCGCTCTTCGATTTCGCGGGCGACATCGCCGAGTGCGCGGCCAGTGACGTTGCAGGTCACGTCGATGCGACGTGAAGCGCCTTCGCGTTTGATCGCGTTCGGCGTCGGCACGATGGCGAGATCGGCCACATCCGCGAGGCGGACATGGCCGCCAGAGGGCGTGGCGATGAGGAGTTCGCGCAGCGTGGTGAAATCGGCACGCACCGTGGGCAGACTCCAGACGGTGACATCATGCACGCGCTGATCCTGATAGACCTCGCCGACCTTGCGCCCGCTGATGAGCGTGGTCACGGCCTGCCGCACCTGCCCGGCGGTGAGACCGTGCAACGCGGCCGATTCAGGGCGCAGTTTGACCGTGATCTGTGGCACGAGCACCATCGATTCGACCTTCAAAGCACTCACACCGGACACGTCTTTGAGCACGCCACCGACTTCAGCAGCTTTGTCGCGCAACTCATCGAGATCCGGCCCGAAAATGCGCACCACGATGCTGGCGCTCGCGCCGGTGAGCACTTCCTTGATGCGTTCGCGCAGGAAGGTGAGCAAATCGCGCGTGAGGCCGGGATAGCCGTCCACAACTGCCTGCACCTGCTTGATCGTGCCGTCGTAATCGGCTTCGGGAGCGATGCTGATCCACAGTTCGGTGAAGTCCGGGCCGACGACTTCATCCGCCACCTCGGCGCGGCCGATGTGCGCGCCCTGATTGCGCACGCCGTCCACGGCCATGAGATCATGCGCCGCCGCCTTGGTGATGCGTTTGCTCGCTTCGACGCTGGTGTTCGGTTTTTCGAGCCAGTGCATGAGGAAATCGCGTTCCTTGAAGCTGGGTAGGAACTCTTCCTTCAATTGTGTGTGCCAAACCCAACCCGTGCCGGTGAACGCGAGCAGTAGGAAGAGAATCGCCATCCAGGGGCTTTTGGCGAACACCGGCAGGATGGAGCGATACACCGCCTTCACACCGCGCGAGACCAAGGCGTCGCGGTGCGCACCCTGTTTGACTTTGAGCAACAGCAAACACAATGCCGGAGTGACGGTGAGTGCCACAGCGAGCGAAGCGGTGATGGCAAGGATGTAGGACATCGCGAGCGGTCGGAAAAACGTGCCAGCAAGACCCGGCAGGAAGAACACCGGCACGAACACGAGCACGATGATGACGCTGGCGTACACCACGGCGCTGCGCACTTCGAGCGAGGCTTCCAGCACGACCTTGAGACGCGGTTTGTCTGGATGCTGGCGCAGGCGGCGCAGGATATTTTCCACGTCGATGATGGCATCATCCACCACTTCGCCCAGAGCGATGATGAGACCCGCGAGGATCATCGTGTTGATCGTTTCACCACGCCAGCGCAGCAGGATCAGCGCGATCGCCAACGATAGCGGAATGGCGGTTACGCTGATGATCGTGGTGCGCCAGTCGCCGAGGAACAGCGCGAGCACGATCACGACGAGCAAACAGCCGAGCCAGAGCGCTTCGGTGAGATGATCGATGGAAAGCTCAATGAACGTCGCTGGCCGAAAAATGGTGCTGTCCACCGTCATGCCTGGCAGCGCAGGCTTCATTTCTTCGAGCATTTTTTCAACGCCCAGCGTCACATCGAGCGTGTTACCCCAGGGCTGCTTTTCGACGATCAAGAGAATGCCATCACCATCATTGATGACTGCATCACCGATCACTGGCTGATGGCCGATCTGCACCTCGGCGACATCCCCCAGGCGAATCGGCGCGCCATTGCGGAACTCGACGACCGTGCGCGCCAGATCCTCCGGCGTGCTGATCAGCGCGAGTTGCGCGACGCTGAGGCGCTGGTTCGGCGTATCGATGAATCCGCCAGCGCTGATCACGGCCGCATCGCCAGCGGCCTTCGTGATCGCATCCAACGTCACCCCGGCGGCACGCAGACGTTGTGGATCGACCAGCACCTGAAACTGCCGGTCACGCTGGCCCCAGATCGCCACATTGGCGACTCCACGCACGGACATGAGCCGCGGACGCATCGTCCAGCGGGCAAGTTCACTCATTTCCATTTGCGACAGTGTTGCCGACGTGAGGCCGACTTTCATCACGCGACTTAGCGACGAATACGGTGCCATCAGCACCGGTGGCCGCACGACGGTGGGCAGCCGGCTCTGTGCGAGGTTCAGCCGCTCCTGCACGAGTTGCCGCGCTTTGAGGATGTCCGTGCCGGTGTCGAAAATCATCACGACTGACGACAAACCGAGCACCGACTTCGAGCGCAGCGTTTTGAGGAACGGCAGACCGTTCAGCGAGTTCTCCAGCGGCACGGTAACGAGAGAATCAACCTCCTCGGTCGAAAGTCCCGGTGCTTCGGTCTGCACCTCCACCAGCGGCGGCGCGAACTCAGGAAACACGTCTAACGGCGCGTTTTTCGTGGCATTGATGCCGACAAACAGCAGCGCCACCGCCACCGCGACGACGAGCACGCGCATATTCAGCGCCCAAGTGACGATGGCGTTCAGCATGATGGGAAATGTGGCTGGAAATTGAAGTGGCGGCGCTTAGAATGCAGCATGACAACCGCTGAGCAGCCCATCCCAAAGAACTTGAAGCAGCAGCTTGTGCGATCGCTCGACTCCTTTGAAGAACCGGAGTTGGTCTTTGTGCATCGTGTCATCTTGGAGGTCGAGAAGCGGCGGCTGTGGAAGAAGATCAGCGAAAGGGCCGAGATCGACAGACTCGCCGGAAAGTGGGACGACCTGGATGAAGTCATTCGCGATGTCCGTGCCAAGCTCCGCGAGTCATGACGGTCGTCCTCGACACGAACGTCATCTTTCAGGGGCGCGGTTTCGGCCATCCCTATTATTGCATCCTCGACGCCTGCGTGGATGGTCGCCTGAGTTGGGCCGTGTCCACGGCGATTCTTTCGGAGTATGAGGAAGTCATTCGTCGGAAAGAACCTGCCTCGTCCTGGCATGACCTGAAGATTCTGATGGATCTCATCATGCTGACTCAGGGAACTATAATTCACGTCAATCCGCAGTTTCGCTTTCACATCATCAATGCTGATCTGGATGACAATCCCTTTGTGGACTGTGCCATCGCCGTCCATGCGGATTATATCATCACTGATGACCGACACTTTGCGCCGCTCACCAATGCGGGTTACAAACCGCAGCCGATCACGCCGCTGGAGTTTATCGAGCGGTATCGTGGGATTCATGTGTGAGGCGGTGTTCATTTTCCGGTCATGAACTCTGTGCCAAACAACTCCGCAGAGCCGTCAGTGACGATCTTGGTGCCGACGGGCGGTCCGCTGGCGAGAACGGCCTCGTTTCCGGCGATGCGGGCGACCTGGATGCGTTTGCGCGTGTAGGTGTGCTCGGCGGTTTGCGCATAGACCCACTGACCGCCGTGGATGTCGTGCAGCACGGCGTTGAAGGGGATGACGAGGCTTTCGATCTTGCTCTCAAGCGTCGGGATTTCGACCGCGACGCGTTCTCCGGCGCGAAGCGCGGTTTCGGCAGGCAGGGCGTAATACCAATCGACCGTGTTGGCGAGCGCGTTGGCCGTGGGTGGACCGGCGACAGGCTTGGCGCTCTGCACGTTGTTGGCGGAACCGAGTGTGCGGATGGCTGCGGCAGATTTGGCATCGAGCAGCGAGGCTTCGCCGCTGTAGATGGCAACACGGACCCATTCGCGCTTGTTGCCGCCTTGTCCGACGGTCGCGCCGAGCAGATCGCGCTGGGCTTTGGAGGTGGTCATGGCTGCCGCTGCGAGATCAAGCGCGGTTTTGGCCTCGTCCACGGCACGCGCGCTGCCGGCTTCGGCACTGAGCATTTTCTCGGCGCGTTCGACAGCGATCTTGGCGGCGTCGATTTGGACTTGAGCCTGCAGAATGCGGCCATCGGCGGCGGTTTGCAGATCGGCAAGGCGCAGCACTTCATCCAAGGTGCCGCCGAGCACCGGGGCGACGGGCATTCCCTCGGCAGCGAGTGGCGTGACGACTTCGCCGGAGAACAATCGCGTCGCGGGCATGCTGCGTTTATCGACGGCGACGACTTTGAGGCGCAGGCTTTGCTCCGCTTCCGGTTTGAGCGTGAGGATGACGAGATCGCCCTCTTTGGTGATCGTGGCAGGCGCGGAGCCGCCGGAATCAGCGGCGTGCAAGGTCGCGGCGAGCAGGAATGAGATGATGAGCGGCTTCATGATGAGGATTAGCGCAAGGTGGCCTGCATGGCGTCTTCGAGCGCGCCGGCTGCGGTTTGGGCTTCGATGTTGGCGGCCATGAGCGCGACATTTGCCGCGCTGGCTTCGATTTGCCGACGAGTGAATTCGAGCGCGGAGACTTGGCCGGCATCGACCATGCGCTTGGTGGCGTCTGATGAGGACGCGGCTTCTTGGGCGAGTTGCTCTGCGGTGGAGGCTTTCGCCTTCGAAGCATGGTAAGCGGCGAGCGCGATGTCGAGTTCGCCTTGAATCGTGTTCTGTTGGGCGAGGAAGCGTTTCTCCGCCGTGGTACGGCGTGCGTCGGCCTGGGCGATTGGGCCGCGATTGCGATTGAGCGGCAAATCGACCATCGCACCGAGTTGCCAGCGGTTTTGGCCCTGATTGTAATCGAAACCCGGTCCAAGGCGCACATCGGGATACTGCCTGGCGATTTCCAAGCGCAGCGCCGACTCAGCCGCTGCGTAATCAGCCAGCAAGGCGAGCAGATCAGCGCGCTGCGTGAGTGCGCGGCGGCGCCCAGCACTCGCGCTGACTTCAGGAAGGCGATTCAAGGAGGAGAAGTCGAGGTTTACGGCACGAATCGCAGTCAGCGGCATGCCGATGGCTGCGGCGAGTTTGGCTTCGCCCGTGGCCGCGAGGCGCTGGGCGTCCTGCAAGGCAAGCCGCGTGCGATTGAGCATCAGACGTGCCTGCGTGAGCTCGAAGGGCGAGACATCACCAGCCTCCATCTGCGCGGTGAGTTTCTTGATCGCTTCATCGTGAAGTTTTTGCTCCGTCTCGATGAGGCGCATGTTTTCGCGGGCGCTGTGGAGTTCCAGCATGGCGGTGCGGACGCGGGAGCGTGCGGCCCAGGCGCGGGACGACACGCGCCAGCGCGCAGCCTCGGCGGCGGCGAGCGCCTGTTCGGTACGCCGCGATCGTTTGCCGGCGGTTTCGATGGGGATGAAGACGTTGGCGGCCATGAACCACGGCGTGATCGGATTGACGCGATTGCCAGCGAACTGCGGGCCGAAGGTAAACACGGGATTCGGGCGCATTTCGGCCGTTTTGATCGCAGCAGACACTTCATCGGCCTCCGCACGCGCCAGGGCGACATCCGGGTGGTAGTAGGCGGCAGCGAGCGCGAGTCGGTCCACGTTCCAGGAGCCGCTCGATGCCTTTTGTTCGGCCAGAAAACTCTTCAAGCCGGAATCACTCAACGAACGATGAGAAAACTCCGCACTCGTCGTCTCTGGCGACAAGGGTCTTGGCGTGTAGTTCACGCAGGAGACCGCGCAGAGCGGGAGCAGGAGGCAAGTGATCCAGGAGGGCTTCATGAGAGGCTGGGAAATCGCACGGTGAGGCGGGTGAGTCCATCTGGAGTGACCTCCATGACGATGCTGCCACCATGCGCACGGGTGATGGATTCGGCAATGCTGAGACCGAGACCGCAGCCTTCCACGCTGGTGGAATGCGCCACATCACCACGGAAGAAGCGCTCAAACACACGCGCACGCAGTTCTGGCGGCAGCACGGAGCCGGTGTTGCTGATCTGCAACAACGCGTGCTGCGCTTCGGCGCGGAGTGACAGAGTGACGTGCCCGCCCTGCTGGTTATGCTTCACCGCGTTATCGGCGAGATTGAGCAGAAGCTGGCGCAGACGCATGCGGTCGCCGCGCACCTGCACGGGCTGGCAGTCGGAGAGGGTGACGGTGATTTCCGCGCCGGCGGCCAGGATAGACAAATCCTCAGTGATTTCTCGCACCAGCTCGTCCAGGGCCAGCGGCTCATGCTCGATAGCCAGCAGCCCGGCATCGACCTTGGCAAGGAAAGCGAGCTGGCCGACGATGCTGGAGAGACGCTGCACCTCCTCTAGCATGGAGCTGGTGCGTTCGCGATGCACCGCAGCAAGCGCGGGATCATCGAGCATCTGCTCCAGCGTGCCGTGCATGATGGTGAGCGGTGTTTTGAGCTCATGCGAGGCGTGCAGGGTGAACTCACGCGTCTGCGTGAAGGACACGCCGAGGCGTTCCTTCATGTGGTTGAAAACAGTGGTCATGCGGTCGAGTTCGTCGCCATTGCCGCTGCGGGCCACCGGCTGCGCCAGATTGGAGACATCCGTTTGCTCCAGTACTGCGGTGAGATCCTCGATCGGGCGCAACACTCGGCGCATGAGCAGGCGGACCCCGATGACACCCAGCAAAATCGCGGGCAGGCCACCGAAAAGGATGATCTCGATGGTTTCCACCAGCGGGCTTTCCTTGGTGGCGGCGGCCACCCCGCCTTGCAGCATGATTTCGCGTTGCTCGTTGAACTCAAACCAACACCAGCCGGCCACGATTACGAGCGACACGCAAAGCGTGGCCGTGTAGTGGCAGAGGATGCGGCGGCGGAGGGTCATGGCTGGAGTCGCATGGCATAGCCGAGACCACGCACGGTCTGGATGAGCGGCACGGCGTGGGAGCGGTCAATTTTGTCACGCAAGCGACGGACATAGACATCCACGAGATTGGAGCCGGGATCAAAGTCATATTCCCACACGGTGGCGAGGATGTCCCGACGGCTGATGACGCGGCCCTCCGCACGCAGCAGGCACTCCAGCAACAGGTTCTCACGGCTGGACAGCTCAAGGCGTTTGCCGTCACGCCGCACCTCGCGGGTGGCGGTGTCCAGCGTGAGATCGGCCAGGGTTAGCAGGCTGGGCTTGAGCACCGTGTTCCGTCGCAGCAAGGAGCGTAGCCGCGCAAGTAGCTCAGACATGGCGTAGGGCTTGGGCAGATAGTCATCCGCGCCGGCATTGAGTCCCTCAATGCGCTGCTCCACCTCGCCACGAGCGGAGAGCATGATGACCGGCGTTTTGCGACCCTGTGCGCGCAAGGCGGCGACGAGGCTGAGGCCGTCACGTTTCGGCAGCATGATGTCCACCACCAGCGCGTCGAATGCCTCATTCAAGGCCAGTTGCAGGCCGCTCTCGCCATCGGCGGCATGATTCGTCGAAAAGCCCGCCTGGTCGAGGGCGCTGACGAGCAGCGCGGCGGTCTTTTTGTCATCTTCGACGATCAGGAGATTCATGGGGCGGTTGCCGATGGCGTCCGCAGTCAACGGGAGCAAATGAAGATGCTGTCATGTGCGCAGCGTCAGTCGGCGAAGATGACAGCTTTTTCATCTTCATGGCAGCCCTGTCATTCGACAATTCCTTCACGGGCGGCATGATCCTGGTCCATGCCCACGACTGCAAACTCGTCACCTGCCAAAAAGCCTTTTCATCATTACCTGCGGCCACGCTCGGTTCTGTCCAGAGGCATGATGGTGCTCACCGCGTTGTTTCTCGCTATCGCCTTGCTCACACGGGTGGCGCTGATGATTCAGGGAAGAAATGACATCGCGTGGGATGCCTCGCTGCTGGGCGTCTTTTCGTGGGGGCTGTGGTATGACCTGCTGGCGGCCTGTTATGCGGTGGTGCCGTGGTTTTTGCTTGCACTGCTGCTGCCAGCCGCGCTTTGGCGTAGCAAAGCCGCCCGCTGGGTGGTGGCGGTGCTCCTGTGCCTCTACGCCGTTGTGCTGATCTTCATCGGCGTGGCGGAGTGGTTCTTCTGGGATGAGTTCCAGGTGCGGTTTAATTTCATCGCGGTGGATTACCTCGTCTTCACCCAGGAGGTGATCGACAACATCCAGCAGTCCTACCCGATGCCGCTGATCTTCACCGGCCTCGGGGTCGCTGGCGCAGGCGTGGCCTGGTTGGCGTGGTGGCTCGGTGCCGTGCGCTGGGTCTGTGCGGGGGATGCCGCGTGGAAGCATCGCATCCTGCCCACACTCGGCATCGCGGTCATCGTGGTGGGTATTTCCAATGGGTTCTCGCAGTCCCAGCTCCCGCGCTTTGCCGATGAGTTCAATCGCGAGCTGGCGAAAGACGGCCCGTATGCCTTCTGCGCCGCGTTTTGGGAGAGCGAGATCGACTTCGAGCGCTTCTACCTCAAGCAGGACACGGACACGGCGCTCGCCCGCGCGAAGGAGCTGCTCACGCTCTCGGACACGCCGCCGATCAGCGACGATCCACACGATCTGCGCCGCCTCATTCAGCACGATGGCACGGAGAAGCGGCACAACATCGTGTTTGTCTCTGTGGAGAGCCTCAGTGCGGCCTTCATGAGCCACTTCAAGCTCAACTTCAAGATCCGCTCCTACCTCACGCCGAATCTCGACCGCCTCGCTGACGAGGGCATCTTTTTCTCCAATCTCTACGCCACCGGCACACGCACCGTGCGCGGACTGGAGGCGCTCACGCTCAGCGTGCCTCCCACGCCGGGGCAGTCCATCGTCTGGCGGCCGAAAAACGCCAACCTCTTCACACCCGCCTCGCTTTGCCGCAGCCGTGGCTACGACACCAGCTACGTCTATGGCGGCGACGCCATGTTTGACAACATGCGCACCTATTTCTCCCGCAACGGCTACCGCGTGATCGATCGTGGCACGAAACCCAAGAGCGAGATCACCTTTCAAAATGCCTGGGGCGTGGCGGACGAGGATCTCTTCCACTGGGCCACTCAGGAGGCGGATGCGAACCACGCCGCGAACAAGCCCTTCTTCATGCATGTGATGACGGTCTCGAATCATCGCCCGTTCACCTTCCCTGAAGGCCGCATCGACCTGCCGCAAGGCTCGCGTGATGCCGCCGTGAAGTACACCGACTGGTGCATCGGCGACTTTTTGGAAAAGGCGAAATCGAAGCCCTGGTTCGCCAACACGATCTTCGTCATCGTGGCAGATCACTGCCACGGCAGCGCGGGCCGCATGGAGCTGGACGTGACCAAGTACCACATCCCCTGCATCATCTGGAGTCCGCAACTCGTGCAGCCTCGCGTCTATGAGCACCTGTGCAGCCAGATCGACATGGTGCCCACGCTCTTCGGCCTGATGAACTGGAGCTACACCACGCGCAGCTTTGGCCAGGATGTGTTTTCATCGGGTTACAACCTGGATCACGAGCGCATCTACGTCTCGAACTACCAAAAAATCGCGTACATCACACATGGTGACTTTGCCATGCTCAAGCCCAAGCAGGAGTCCACCCTCGGCAAGGTCGATCTGAAGGCTGGAACGATCACCCCAGACGCCACAGCACCGCTACAGCATCATCTCGACGACGCCATCTCGCTCTACCAATCGGCCTCCTGGCTGTACCGCAACGGCCACCTCGGCGCTGACACGAGCAAGCCGTGAGGTTTACTTCCCGATGCGCAGCGGGCCGCCGCTGCGCACCTCGCTGAGCCTGCCGTCACGGATCACCACGCCGCCGTTCACGATCACATCGGTGAAACCTTCGGCGTAGTGGTGCGGATCGTTGAACGTGGACGGGTCAGTGACCTTCGCGGGATCAAAGATGACGATGTCCGCATGTGCGCCGACCTTGATCAGGCCGCGATCCTTGAGGTAAAACGTCTGTGCGGGCAGCGAGGTCATGCGGCGCACGGCCGCGGGCAGGCTGAGCAGTTTGAGGTCACGCACATAGCGGCCAAGCACGCGGGCGTTGTTGCCGTAGCTGCGTGGATGCGGCACGTCTTCGCCGAGACGACGCGGGCCGCCGTCGCTGGCGATCATGGTCTGCGGGTGCTGCAAAAAGGCCTGCAAATCGTCCTCGTTCATGCCGTGAAAAATGGCGCTGGCACCGCCCTGCGATTCGAGATCGAAGATCAGTTCGATTTGATCGTCGAGGCTGTCGGAACCGCGTTTGAGCTTGGCCGCTTCGGGAACGCTCTTGCCATTGAGAGTGGGGTCGGGCCTGAACTTGGCGATCACCGCATAGCTGTAGTCTTTGCGACCCTGACGCTCGCGAATCTCGGCCATTTTTGCGATAATCCCGGCTTTTTGCACCGGATCAGCGAGGCGGGCGATGAAGTCCTCACGCGTGCCTTCCAGGGCGCTGTCTGGAATCGTCTGCCGCAGGCCGGTGCTGGAGGCGGTGTAGGCGTATTGATCGTGCGTGATCTTCAAACCCTCAGCGCGTGCTTTATCGAGCACGGCGAGTACTTCGCTGGCCTTGCCCCAGGCCGTAGGGCCAGAGAGTTTGATGTGAGAGACTTCAGCGCGGATTTTTGCCTCTTTGGCGATGCGGATGATTTCATCGAGCGCGTCAAAGATGCGCACGGTTTCGTAGCGCATGTGGCTGACGTAGATGCCGTCATGCACGGCGGCGGCTTTCGCCAGTTCGACGATTTCCTCGGTCTTCGCGAACGATCCCGGCACATAGATCAAGCCGGTGCTCAATCCCACCGCGCCATCCTTCATCCCCTGCTCGACGAGTCCTTTCATCACTGCGAGCTGCTCCGCATTGGGCGCACGGATGAAGCTGCCGCCCATGCCCTGCTTGCGCACTGAGCCGTGGCCGATCAGCGTGGCGACGTTGAGCGCGACCTGCGCTTTCTCGATTTCCTGGAAGAATGTGGCCACATCCGTGCGCGAGCTGCCGCAGTTGCCGGTGATGATCGTCGTCACGCCCATGCGCAGGAAATTTTCCGCCGCCGGGATCTGGCAGATGTCTTCCGAGTGCGTGTGAACATCAATGAAGCCCGGCGCGGCCACCTTGCCGCCCGCATCAATCACCACATCAGCGGTGCCGTCGATCTTGCCGACCGCCACGATGTGCCCCCCTTTCACCGCGATGCTGCCCCGAGTCAGCGGCACGCCGCTGCCGTCTGCGATTTGCGCATTCGTGATGAGAAGATCAAAATCCGCCGCCGCAGCGGTGACGGCGAACAGAAGAGAGAAAAGGGCGCAGCGTTTCATGGTGTGAGGAAAAGACGTGGCGCACGGCACGGGCCTTGCCAGGAATCCTTTGCCAATCTGCCCGCCGCATTCCATATCTGCACACCATGCTCGACCTTACGAACAAGAACATCGCCCTGCTGATGGGCGGTCCCGGCTCCGAACGCCTAGTCTCGCTCAAAACCGCCGAGAGCGTCGCCGAGGCGCTGCGCAGCAAAGGTGCCATCGTGACCACGGTGGATGTGACCGGGCCGGAGTTCGACGCGCCGCTGGACTGCTTCATCGCCATGAACCTGATTCACGGCACTTTCGGGGAGGACGGGGAGATTCAGGCGATCCTGGAAACCTGCGGCGTTCGCTACACGGGAGCTGGTGTTCACAGCAGCCGCGTGGCTTTCGACAAGGTATTGAGCAAGGAGCGCTTCATCGCCGCCGGGGTGCCGACGCCGCGTTCGCAGACTTATCCGCTCGATGGCAGCCAGCCGTTGGAGATCGGCTTCCCGCTCGTCGTCAAACCACCGCGTGAGGGTTCCAGCGTGGGCGTCCACATCTGTCACAACCAGGCCGAATTCGACGCCGCAATCAAGGACGCGAATAAATTCGGCAAGGACACGCTGATCGAGGACTATGTGGCAGGCAAAGAACTGACCGTCGGCATTCTCGGCGACCAAGTGCTGCCGATCATTCATATCGAGCCGGTTGAAGGCTTCTACGACATCAACAACAAGTATCCGTGGATGGGTGGCACCGGGCAAACGAACTACCATTGCCCTGCCGAACTCAGTTCCGAGGTGACGCAGGCCGTGCAGGACGCCGCTTTGAAGGCATTTCGTTCCTGCGGCACCGAGGTGTATGGCCGCGTCGATGTCATATTGCGCGACAGCGATCAAGCCCCATTCGTGCTGGAGATCAACACCATCCCCGGCATGACCAGTAGCAGTCTCTTGCCAAAAGCCGCGAAGGCGGCGGGCATCGAGTTTCCCGAGTTGTGCGCACGCATCATCGAATTGTCGATTGCGGTGCGGGGGTGATGTAGGACGGACTTCCAGGCTCTCGGCTTGAGGCTTCCAGCCTTCGTCTGAATCAAAGGCGGGACGCCTCGATCCATTGACAGGCGGGACGCCTGTCCTACTTGGTTCAAAGCGTCTGAATAAACCGGTCGGCCTCGGCGATGGAGTGGTTCATCTGGTCCAGCAGGCGCTGGATGTCGCCCTGGATGTTGTCCGCCGTGCCACGCAGTGAGCTGATGGCGGCGGCATTCAAATTGTGCTTCAAATAGAGCACCTGATCGCGGAACTGTCGTAGAACGGGTTCCATCGTGGATTCGGCGGAGTGCAGCGAACGTGACAGCGGTTCAAAGCGGCTGCGGGTGTCTGCCAGTTTGCGCCGACTGTCGGCGGCGAGAGATGGATTTTGATACTCGCGGATTTCACGTTCCCATTCGCGAAAGAGATCACGCGCTACCGTGTCCACTTCGCGAATCTGGCTGCGCACCGCCGTGGCTTGGGCTTCGCAGTCCTCGTATTCGCCGTTGAAGCGGTTGTAGGCGGATTCGAGGTTGCCGCCGTTGTAATTCGTCAGCTTTTTGAGCTGCGTCAGTGCGTCTTGGAACTGCTCACCCGCCTCCTTCTGCTCGCCACGCGTCTTTTTGACCGCGCTTTTGAGCAGATCCCGTTTCTCGTAGCCCAGCTTTTCCCAGGCGGCGTAATAGACCGTGTTGCAGGCGGCCAAGGAAAACGCCAGACCAAGGAGGAAAAGCCGGGAACGCATGGTTAATCAGTTCACAAATTTCAAGGTGCCCACTTGGCCGGCAGCCATGGCGACGTGCTGGGCGTCGGTGCAGGCGGAATTCGTTGGCGCATCGGCCGGCGCGTCGTTGGTGGCGAGCAGGCCGTTGTCATTCATCCAGCGCTCGACTTCCTCGCCGCTGATGTCGGCGAGCATGGTGCCGTTCACTTCGACGCAGGGGGACAGCGGCTGGCCGCTTTTTTGTTCCATCTCCCAGCGGAAGGCCGGGTTCTTGATGATGTCCTTCTCCTCGAATTGGAGATCGTATTTGCGGAAGATGGCACGGATGCCTTCGCTCCAGCCACAGTAGGTTTTCAGGTAAGCGGTGATTTGGGGTGTTTGCATAGCGCGTTGGGGTTTACGCCCGGAGCGTAGCGGACGATACAGGGAATGCAACCCTGCGGGTCCGGCCTAGCGGCGCTGCAACATTAAGGGCAGATAATTTGGCGCGGTGATCAGGAAGGGTGTATGTTACCTCCCTATGACTCCTCCAAGGCGCTCCGCCTTCATCCGCCGGTCCGTCGATCATGTCACTGATGAACTGGTGATTGCTTTGGCAGGAGGGGAGACCATCGAGTTCAAGCCGCTGTTCTTGCGGGTGTTTGCGGGATTGAAGCGCCGGAATGCCGTGAGTGGGGGCGAGGAAATGTTACGCCTGCGCTGCTACGAAAAGCTGTTGAAACTGGCGGGTGGCGGCTTGGTCCAAAAAACGGACAAGACTTATCGGGGGTTGCCAGGACTGGAGCAGGCCTCCAGTGTGTTTCGTCTCGCACGCACCGAGGCAGCCATCGCCGCCCGTGTGGCCGCAGTTGTGGCCGATCTGACCCTTATCCCAAACTAGAACGCAAAACCATGGCAGCACCCAATTACTCATTCGAAAAGCGCAAGCGCGACAACGCCAAAAAAGCCGCGAAAGAAGCCAAGAAGCTCCGCAAGCTGGAGAAAGGTGCCACCAGCCAGGGGCCCGTGATCATCGAGCATGTGATCGTTCCTGTTGAAGGCGAGGGGGATGCATCCACTGAACCGCCAGTGGCATAGCACCAACCGCTATTTCCACCCGAGCTTCTCTTTGAGAAACTCAAACGTGCCCACGCCGTGGATGGTGTGCGGGCCGTCGAAGTGTTCGATGGTGGTGCGGTCGCCGATGAGCAGCTTGTTGTAGAGGCGGCGGATTTTGGCGAACTCATAGTTCACCCATTCGTCGCTGCCGACGCCGTCGTTGTGGCCGCGCTCGACCATGAAAGGACGTGGGGCGATGAGGGCGCCCATTTCGGCGTAGTTGAAGGTGCGGCCCATGTTCCACTCCCAGATTTCGTATTCGCCGGTGTGAATGTAGCTCATCGGCAGGTCGCTGCTCACGCACTTGCGCACCCATTCATTGAAGTCGCCGCTGCAAATGCTCAGGCAGTAGTCGGTGAGTACGGCAGGCGTGCGCATGGCGGATTTCCCGCCGTAGCTGAGGCCGTAAAAGGCGATCTTGTCCGGCTGCGTGAAGGGCTGGGCCTTCAGCCACTCGAGAATGCGCTGATGCTGGCCGTTGATGACGCTGTAGAGCGTGAGGCCGAGCGGATTGAGCTTCCGCTGGAGCGTGCGGAATAGATCCTTGCCACGATATGGATTGTGCGGCGCGAAGGTGACGAAGCCCTGCTCCGCGAGGCGTAGCGCGAAGGCTTTGTAGGCGCCGAAAGCACGCACGGAGGGATCATCGTTGATCGTGTCCTCGGGAATGCCTTCCAAACCGTGCTGGCAGACGATGACGGGCCGTTTTTCGCCGGGCTTGAGGTCTTTCGGCAGGCACAGCCAGCCCCAGGCGAAAACACCATCCCACACGTCCATCGTCACTTCATAGATCGCCACTTTGTCCGTCTCGCGTACGAGGCGGCTCTTGGCGTTCATCGGCAGATTCGGATCGGGCAGGCGGCCGATGACTTCGTTCCAGAATCGGTCCCGTTCACCGGCGGTGTGCTTTTCAAAATCGGCGACCGAGGTGAGCGGCAGCTTCTTCCAGAACTCGTTGTTGCGCTCGATCTCGGTGCTGACGAGCAGGCGTTGCGTGAATGCCTCCAGCTCACGCACCATGCGTTTTTGGCGTGCGGCATCTACCTGCACGCGCTGCTCGTTCTTCTGCGGCATGATCGGCTCGATGCGCTGCACGAGCTTGTCGGCGACATCCGGCGGCAGAAGATGCGCGACGACCTGCTTCAAGCCATGCTCCTCGGTCGCCAGCATGAGCCAGTCACCGGACGCGAGCACTTTCGCGCGAGCGACTTCAGCCTGCACGGCTTCTAGCGTCGGTTTGGTGATCTTTCCGGGCGCGGCGATGCTGCGTTCGCCCTTCTTCGCCTCGGGCGGTCCTTGGACATTTGGGAAGCCGAGATGCTGAACTACCAGCGGACGCGGCGCGATGAGCGAGGCGACTTCGGCATCGCCAAAGTCACGCAGCAGGCCGAAGACGTTGCGGTAGATCGGCTCCGCCCACACGCCTTCACGCGGCGCGAAGCAGCCCCAGACATAGACGGAGTTGATGCGTTCGTCGATGGCACCGGAATACATCGCGATCAGGCCACCTTCGCCGAGTCCGGCGACCAGCAGCGGCAATTTCGACTGCGTGCCGAAGTAATCGACGAGCGAGAGCATCTTCTGCACCTCGTAGCCGATGATGTGACGCCCCAGTTCATACGACTGGCGATAAATCCACTCGCGATGCGGTACGTTCGTCTTCACGCCGAACTTGTCGTTCGTGCTGAACTCGCTGCCGCGACAGATGAGCGCGGGAATGATGATCTCGCAGCCGCTGTAGGCCAGCATGGCATCGTTGGCGAGCTTCTCGGGCTCCGTGTCGGCATCCGGGATGTAAATCACCCGCGCCACCGGCGGGTCCTTCGGCTGGATGAGAATGCCCTCGCCATGCACGCCGTCGAACACCGGCCAGCGTACCCGCAGAATGCGCGCGGTCGCCGTTTCCGCGAGGAGCGCAGGAGTCGATGTGTCACCGACGAGTTCGAGCGCGGAGATCGGCAGTCGTTCATCCACCACACCGAGGATCGCCGTCAAACCCTCCCGCGTCGGCTTGCGACCCTTCTTTGACTGCTCAATCAGCCGCAACGCCATCTTATCGATACCGGCGACCATCGTCGCAGAAAAATCCGCATTGGGTTCCAGCGGCTGCGTGCCGGGGAGAATTTGCGCGTGCAATGAAGTCGCGATGAAGAGCGGAAGGAGAAAGCGGAGCATGGGAGATCAAACGGTCCTGCTGGATGCCACCTTGCCGGGGCACCTGCATCAACCCGCTCGACCAGCTCGGTAATTGTCGGCGATCTCGCGTGCCGCTAGAGCACGCGGATAGATGGCGACTTCGTCGAGAGCGCCGGTGAAGAAGCTCTTTTTGTCGCGGGTGCCGAGGCGCAGCGGGGAGTCGCCGGCCACGGGCATGACGTTGTAGGCTTTGTAGAGCGCGCCGGGAGAGGTGGCGGGGCTGAGGGCCAGTTTCCCGTCTTTGTAAAGGGACACGCCCGCCTTTGGATTCGTGGCATCACCCGGATCAAAGACCGCCACGATGTGCATCCATTTCCCAGGCTTGATGTCCTCCTCGACATAAGCGCCGGAGCCAAGGCCGGGGCCGCTGTTGAAGATGTAGGCGGAGACGCGGTTCGGGCGTGCTGAGGTTTTTGGGTAAAAGCGGAAGGCCCACTCCATCTTCCCGGTCTCGCCCTTGCCCAGCCAGTGAACGTAGCCGTCCTCGCCCTCGCCGCCGGCGAATTCCAGCACATCCGGCGGCATCCATGCCTCCACCGTGAATCCCACTCCACTCGTCGGTTGGCTGAAGCTGGCATGGCTGGGGATCTCGACGCAGCCGGACGTGCCGTCAAAACCGAGCGCGCTGTCCGCCTCGCGGTCCAGCATGCCCTTCTGGCTGAAAACGATCTGTCCCTGCGCGGTGCCGTCATGCCCGCCGCCGCTCGCATCCGCAATCACCGGCCCCGCCTTCTCGCCCAGCCGCCAGTAGCCGCAGGGTTTCTTGTCCAGCACCCGTTTGGCATACACGGATGGCAGCGCGGCTGCTGTTGGGAGTGTGCCGCCGAGATGAACGAGACTGACAGCCCAGGCGATGATGAACTGGCGGCGTGATGGGTGGTTCAGCATAATGAGAGTGTGCGACTGAAATCAGGATACGGACTGGGAGAAATCACTCTGCTTTTTCTATGATGCCCGCTTTTGCGCGAAGAGCCACTCCCAGAACTCGGGGTTGGCATAGGTCTGCGTCCAGGAGTCGTGGCCGACTTCGGGATAGAGGGTGAGTTTGACCGGGGCGTCGATTTTCTTGAGGGCGTCGTAGATTTTCTGGCTGTATGCGACGGGGACGGCGGTGTCTTTGTCGCCGTGGAAGATCCAGGCGGGGAGGTGTTTGAGGCGCTCGGCGGTGACCCAGCGCACGCCGGCACCGCCGCAGATGGGGGCGATGGCGGCGTAGGTGTCGGGATACTCAAAGGCGGTCTCCCAGGTGCCGAAACCACCCATGCTGAGGCCGGTGAGATAGACGCGGCTGGTGTCAATGCGCAGGGTCTTGATGAGATGATCGGTGAGAGCTTTGACACCATGCGGATTCCATAGGTTCTTTGGCTCGCACTGCAAACTGGCGATGACGGCGGGGAATTTTTGTCCAGCGGCGATGAGTTTCGGCGGGCCGTGCTTTTTGAGCTGTTCGAGATCGGTACCACGCTCGCCGGAGCCGTGGAGGAAGATGACGAGCGGCCATTTTTTCGCTTTATCCGCGTCATAGCCCTCCGGTTTGCTCAAGAGGTAGCGGTAGCTGGCCTTGATGACGAAATCGCCAGTGTAGGACTCGGGCGTTTGGGTGTCGGCGAGAGCGAGCGTGGCGGCGGCTAGGAGGAGTGCGGTGATTCTGACCATGCGAGCATAACGTCCGCCGCCGGAGCTGCCTTGCGGGCGGCTGGTGTGCGGAATAGCAAGGCCACGATGGATAGCGTGACGACGGAGCTGAGCGGCATGATGATGGCGGCAACCAGCGGATTGAGCAGACCCATCAAGGCGGTGGTGGCGGTGACGATGTTATAGGTGACGGCGAAGGCGAAGACGGCACGCACGGCGCGGCGGTGTGTGGCGGCGGTGTCGAGCAGATGGGTGATGAAGCGCATGCTGTGGCCGAGGAAATAGAAGTCCGCTTTGTGCTCCAGGAAACTGCGGCCGGTGACGGGACTGCCAGCGCAAGCGGCGGCGTCAAAGGCGAGGCTGTCGTTGGCACCGTCGCCGATGTAGAGCGTGTGCTGCGGCTGGTGCGCAGTGATCCACGCGGCTTTTTCATTCGGTGTGAGGCTGTGCAGCCATTGATTACGATGCAGATGAAGCTGCGCGGCGATGGCGGCGACTTTGGCCTCGCGGTCGCCGCTGAGGATGGTCACGCGCAGGCCGCGTGACTGCAAAGCCTCGATTTGCGCGAGGGATTCGGCGCGCAAGGCATCGCGGAAGCGGAAGGCGGCGAGGGTTTGATCATCGCGCGTGAAGATGGCATCGGCGGATGGATCAAGCGGACGCGAGAGGGACCAAGTGATGCCATCCTGATCGAAATGCAGGCCGTGGCCGGGTGTTTCGATGACTTCGGCGTTGATGGCGTGATCCGGCGTGTTGCCGAGTGAATCAAACAGGCTGCGGCTGACGGGGTGTAGGTTTCCGCTGGTGAGATGACGCAGTGCGTGACGCGGAGTTTGGTCGAGCGCGGTAAGCGCGTCGGGATTGAGCAGCACGGGGTTTTCAAGCGTGAGCGTGCCGGTTTTGTCGAACACGACTTGGCGCAGGCGCGTGAGTTTTTTCCACAGGCCGAGGGTGCGGACGAAGACGCCGTGGCCCTCCGCACGACTGACGGCGATGTCATCGGCCAACGGTGCTGCGACGCCGAGGGCACAGGGACAGGAAACGACGAAGACGGAGATCATGACCTGCAACGCGCGTGTCCAGTCGCCGGTGTGCCACCACCACCAGAGGCCGCCGATGACACCAGCGAGCACGACGATGATGAGATAGCCGCGCAGCAGTTGTTCGAGTCGCAGATCGCGTGAGTCACCGCCACGGCGGGCATCGAGAAGGTGGTGCAGGGTGGAGTCGCGCCAGGTTTCGAGCGCGATGGCGGTGAATGAACGCGTGCCGGCATTGAGAGCGCCGGAGGGCAGCAGTTGACCGCTGCTGCGCGTGCAGGAGTCGCTTTCACCATTGATCCATTCGAGGCTGATGCTGGCGTGCGCATCATCGAGCTGCGCGGCCACAGGCACGGCTTGGCCGGGCTTCACAGTGAAGGACGCGCCCGGTTGCAGCGAGTCGAGCAGCGCGGCATCTGGAATGGAGGGATCACGCAGCAGGCGACGGCGATTGCGGGCGACGGCCATCTGCTGCACGAGGCGGCCTCCGAGCATCAGGAAGATGAACATGGCGACGAAATCGAAGTATTTGAGCCCCTGCTCGCCGCTGATCCAGCCGATAAGTGAACCCACATACGCGGCGAGGATGCCGAGCGTGATCGGCGTGTCGATGTGCAGCACGCCGGCCCGCAGCGCATGCCACGCGCGCTGTGCGAAGTAGCTGCCACCCACGAACAGGGCGAGCGTAGCCGATGCGGCGGTGACGAGATCAAACCAGCTCGCGAAAGGGAAGTCCGCCGGCATGCCGAAGTAGGCGGGCAAGGAGAAGGCCATCGCGTTCATCGCAAACGCGGCGCAGACGCCGGTGCGACGCTCCAAATTGTTGTCGGCGATGGGTTCGGCGTCCGTGCGGACGACACCGAGCAGATAGCCGAAGCGTTGCAGCTCGCGCGCGAATTCGACAGGTTGAAACTGGCCCGGCTGCCAGGTCAGGTGTAGCTCGCCACGCGCGATGTTCACATCAATCCGCGTGCCGCCGAGTTTGGCGAAGAGGCGCACAATGAGCCAGATGCAAGCCATGCAGGAGAGGCCTTGCACGGAGACGGTGGCCTCATGCGATTGAGCCGTCGCCGCTTCCAACCATGCGTAATCCTGCTGCCGCATGGCCTGCGGTGGCACGGGCGGGAGGTTTTGGCCGGATTTGAGATCGTAGAAATGCCCCAAGCCCTCCTGCTTGAGCAGATCGTGAACATATTGGCAGCCCGCGCAGCAAAAGCCGTCGTTTCGAGAAGGTGGCACCGGGGTGCCGCAATGCTGGCAGGCAGATGACATCAGCCAGTGTCGCCGCAAGTGCCGCCGGTGCTCGCCGGGACTTGGCAATATGGATGCAGAAATTGCCAAATGGGCGAGGGAATGTAGAATGGCGGCATGTCAGCCGTCCTCCGTCATCAGCATCTCACGCCGGAATCCTATCTTGCCAGCGAGCTCAAGTCGCCCGTCAAACACGAGTATGTGGGGGGCACCGTCTATGCGATGGCGGGAGCCAAGAACATTCACAACATCATTGCGGGAAATGTTTTCGGTAGCCTGCATTCAAGGCTCAGGGGCAAGAAATGCCGTCCGTTCAACAGCGATACGAAGGTGCGCGTGCGCTTTCCCAATCATGTGCGGTTTTACTACCCAGATGTGCAGGTGGTGTGCCAGCCGAATTCGATGGACGAGTCGTTCCAGGATCAGCCCAATGTGATTGTGGAGGTGCTATCTGAATCAACCCGCCGCACGGACGAGGGTGAAAAGCTCGACGCGTATCTCACCATTTCGACCCTGGAGACTTACCTGCTGGTGGACAGCAGCAACAAGGAGGTCGTGGTAGAGCAGCGTGGCAGCAATGGCTTTCAACGTAGGATATTGATCGGCGACGATGGCGTGGTGCCGCTGCCGTGTCTGGGTTTTGATCTGCCGCTGGCGGAGATTTACGAAGGCGTGCAATTGCCTGCGCTGGAAATGGTCGAGACGGAGTGATCAAAGAGCCGCCGCGTGGCAGCAGCTTGGGATGGCATCGCTGCCGAAGTCGAGCGTGCCGCGCAGCCGCCAGGCCATGATGAGGGCGGCGGTGAATGCCAGCGTGCGCTGAATTTTGCGCATGGTCTTGGGCTGCACTTTGGCGCTGATGAGATGGAGCTGCGTCTGCGCGAGCCACAGTAGTGGCAGCGTGCCAAGACCGAAGGCGAGGGCGAACTCGGCACCTTTGAGAGCGGAGCCGTTCGCCATGGCGAGGGCGAACATCAAATAGAGCGGTCCGCACGGCAGCAGCGGCGTGGCGAAGCCGAGCAGCGCGGCGCGTGTGGCGCTGCGCAGGCGAAAGGCCGCTGTTTGAATGCGGCGCACGCCAGCGCGGAGGAACTGCGGCTTGGGCAGATAAGTGTCCAAGCCCATACCGACGATGGCGAAGGCGATGACCAGCAGCCACGGCAGTACGATGCCCGCGCCGTGCTGGAAGAACCGCAGCGGCATGATGCCGATCATGCCAGCGATGGCACCAACCACCGCATACGAGACCAGTCTGCCCGCGTGATACAAACCGGTGTCGCGCATGAAGCTGGACGTGCCCGGTTTGGACGAAATAGCCCAGGAACACGACAGCGGGCCACACATGCCCACGCAGTGGACACTGGTGACGAGTCCGGCCAAAAAGGCGGCGGCGCTGGTGTCAATGGTCTGCATGGACGGTGCGCGTGACGAGCGGGACTTCAGGCGGTGCGTGTTTGATCGCGAGCGAGATGAAGAAGACCCACCAGAGCACGAAGGCGGAGAATCCGACGGCGACGAAAAGCCACGGACGGCTGGAGATGCATTTTGGGATCATGGCGGTTAGCGGATGAAGTCTTTGGCGTTGAGTTTGGCAGCGGGCGCGGCTTGGGGGTCGGGGCCGAGGTATTCCATGACGCGGGTTTCACTCGCGTCTCCCCGCGTCGTGTCGGTGACCTTGATGGTGAACTTGTAACGCTTTAGATAGTCGGTTTGGGGCAGTGTGAGCACGATGGTCTTCAAATCTTCGCCCATGGGCGGCAGATCAATCGTTTGATCCATGCCGATGATTGCCAATGAGCGGGGCACGCTGCCGACGAGTTCGATCTTGTAGGTGGATGCGGCGTTACGCTTGTTGATGACGCGCAGTTTGAACTGATTGCGGATGATCCCGTTGTCCACATAGAACGAGGCTCCGCCCATGCGGACCACGCTGGCACGCAGCGGCGAAATGCGCGTTACGGCAAAGCTGAAGGCGACGGCACCCGCGAGCAGCATGACCGAGTAAAAGATGGTGCGTGGGCGGATGAGGCTGGTCTTGCCGCCTTGAAGACCGGCGTAGGAATCGTAGCGCACGAGTCCCTTTGGACGCTTGAGCTTGGTCATGATGTCATCACAGGCATCGACGCAGGCGGCGCAGCCGATGCACTCGAGCTGCAAACCCTGGCGAATGTCAATGCCAGTGGGGCAGACCTGCACGCAGCGGCGGCAGTCCACACAATCGCCGCCTTGGTGTTCCGCCGTGGCCTTGCCGCGCGGTTCACCGCGTTTCTCGTCGTAGCCGATGACGACGGAGTTGTCATCGGTGAGCGCGGATTGCAGACGCCCGTAAGGACACAGGATGATGCAGAACTGCTCACGAAACCAACTGAAGGAGAAGTAGAGCGCACCTGTGAGAAAGAGCACCACGCCGAAGGCCATCGTATGATGCGTGGGCGAGTGCTGCATCATGTCATAGAGCGATCGGATCGAGACGAAGTAGCTGAGGAAGATGTGGGCGATGACGGCGGAAATCAGAATGAAGATGCCGTGTTTGAAGGCACGGCGGCTGATCTTGGATGCCGTCCACGGTGCGTTTTCAAGGCGGCGACGCGCAGGGCCGTCGCCGTCGATCCATCTCTCCACACGGCGATAAACTTGCTCCAGAAACACGGTGTAGGGGCAGGTCCAGCCGCACCAGATACGACCAAACAGCGAGGTGATGTAGAAGAGCGAAAAAGCGAGGCCGGTGACGAGGAAGAAGCCGATCCAGAGATCCTGCGTGGCCAACGTGAGGCCGAAGAAATGAAAGCGGCGCTCCTGCACGTCGAGAAAGACGGCGGGAAAGCCGCTCACTGGGATCCACGGCAGGGCGATATAGATGACCAGTAATGCCAGCGCTGCGACACGTCTCCAAGTGGTGAAGGGACCACGAACATCGGACGGATGGACAAACTTGCGTGAGCCGTCGGCGTTGATCGAGGAGAGCGAGTCGAGCGTGGGGGTGCTGGGTTTCATTTACTTGCCTATGGCAGGCGGAGGATGCCGAGGATGCCGAGGATGCCGAGGATGCCGAGGGTGCCGATCCAGAAGTGGAAGTTCGCCCAGCTCGTGGAGTGCAGCTTCGTGCCATAGAGGCGCGGCGTGAGCCAATAGAACATGCCTGCTGCCATGAAGCCGTTCCAGCCCATCGCACCGGCGTGAACATGGCCGATGGTCCAGTCGGAGTAATGCGAGAGCGCATTCACCGCGCGGATGGAGAGTAGCGGCCCTTCAAAGGTGGCCATGCCGTAGAACGTGATCGCCGCGATGAAGAATTTGATCACAGGATCCGTGCGCAGTTTATCCCAAGCACCGCGCAGAGTGAGCAGACCATTGAGCATGCCGCCCCAGCTTGGCGCCCACAGCATCAGGCTGAAGAAGGTGCCGAGCATCTGTAGCCATTTCGGCAACGCCGTATTGAGCAGGTGATGCGGTCCCGCCCAGATGTAGAGGAACACCAGCGACCAGAAGTGGACGATGGAAAGGCGATACGAGTACACCGGCCGCTCCGCCGCCTTCGGCAGGAAGTAGTACATGATGCCGAGGATGGGAGTCGTGAGGAAGAAGGCGACGGCGTTGTGCCCATACCACCACTGCACCAGCCCGTTCTGCACCCCGGCGAAGATCGTGTAGCTGTGCGTCCAGCTCGTCGGGATCGACAGATGGTTCACGATGTAAAGCATCGCGATGGTGATGATGGTGGCGATGTAGAACCACAGCGCCACGTAGAGGGAGGGATCGTTGCGCTTGGCCAGCGTCCAGAAGAAGTTCACTGAAAACACCACCCAGATGAGCGTCACGGCGATGTTGATGGGCCAGATGAGCTCCGCGTATTCCTGACCGCGCGTCAGCCCCAGCGGCAGCGTGATGGCGGCGCTCACGATGATGAGTTGCCAGCCCCAAAAGTGGATGTTGGAGAGCGTGTCCGACGCCATGCGTGCCTTGCACAGCCGCTGCGTGGAGTAGTAAATGCCAGCGAACATCATGTTGCCCACGAAGGCGAAGATCACCGCGTTGGTGTGCAGTGGGCGCAGACGGCCGAAGCTGAGCCAGGAGGTGAGATTGAGCTGATGGAAGTTCAACTGCGAGGCGATGACCACGCCCACCAGCATGCCCACGATGCCCCAGATGATGGAGGCAATCATGAAGCGCCGGACGGTACGGTCATCGAATTCGATCGTGATCTTGGAGGCGTTGGTAGTCATAGAGAGCGGCGGAAAAATCAGGAATGCGGTGTTTTAGGGCGAACCGAGACAGGCGTGCCCTCATCCAGCGGCAGGAGCGCATCTTGCTCGATGCTGCGGCGGCCACGCTGCGAGCGCTCGGCCAGAAACAGCACGGCAAACAACACCGCGAAGGCGAGGCTCATGAAGATAGTGACGGCGAGAACTTCCATGTCGGACTGTCGCGGAGCCGGTGCTCACGCAATGCGACTATTGCGCCGCTGAAATGCCCCCGCTCATCGTGGATTGCTCAAGTCAGCACACATCTTGTGGGCGCGGCTTTTTTTGGCCTGACGAAGCCGCTTACTGCGGGCGTGATTTGCCCGTTCCGGGCAGGGCACTGAGGAAGAAATAGCGCGGCGACTTGAGCAGGTCGCCGACCTCACGGATCGCCATGCAGAAGAGCAGCTCATCGAGCCGGCCACGGGCCTGCTCGTGGTTTTTGAGATGCGCGTCCAGGAAGGGGCGCAGGCGTTTGCTGGCGTTGAGTTCCAGCGGCACGCTGCCCAGGTTTAGCAGCAGGAGCAGGAGCAAGACCGCACCGCCGATCAGCAGGGCGGGCTTGACCAACAAAATGCGGGCGATCAGCAGCCCCAGGATCACAAAGGCCGCCGCTGTGGGGACGTAGCGACTCATGCGGATGCAGCTCTGCCGCCATTTCAGCTCGCCCAGGGTTTCGCCGGTCTGCAGCGCATGCGCGGCCTCGTGCAAGGCGGTGGCCCACGCGGCTAGCGTGGTGCCCTGCGCAATGTCACGGCGCAGAAACAGGCGGCGGCGGGCGGGATCGAAGTAATCGCTGACGAGGGCGTTGTGCTCTTCCACCTGCACATCCCCGACGCCTTCGGATTGGAGAAACATCAGCGCGATCTCCGCGCCAGTGTGTGCGGTGGGGGCGTTCGCCCGCGCGCCCTTGGCCATCATGCCCGCATGACGCGCCTGCGTCCAGCGGGCGACCGCTAGACCGGCAAACAATACGACCGCGAGAAGGATGAAGGGCATGAATTCACCTTCGCAGCATTCTGCGGGCAGGCAAATCGAGTGTGCGGCGTTCTTGCACCGCACGGCGGGGCGTGGTTGCATGCGCGCATGTTCCGCGCCGCCATCTTGTCTGCTGTTTGTCTCATGTCCGCCGCCTTTGCCGAGGAGATTCTCGGGCAGGGCGAGTTTCGCTATCGTGTCGTTCCCGGCTGGGGGCGTGCGGCGCTGGCGCAGGTGCGCGTGAAAAACGGCCACGCAGTCGCCATTGATGCGCAGGGGCGGCTGCTATTTCTCACCGATGACCCCCAGAACAATGTGATCATCCTCGACGCAGACAGCGGCGCATTGATCAAGCACTGGACGGCCCGCCTGCCCGGCGCACATGGCATGAGCGTGGTGACGGAGGGGAATCGCGAGGTGCTGTTCATCACCGACACACAACTGCATGAGGTGCGCAAGCTGACGCTCGACGGCGCAGAGTTGGCGGTCTTTCCCTGGCCGGAACCAGCGAAACTGCATGCCGATGCGAAGGCCTACCGCCCCTCAAAGACGATCCACTTCGCGCATGGCGATTTCCTGGTCTTCGACGGCTATGGGAAGGACTACATCTTCCATTATCTGCCCGATGGCACCTTGCTACGCTGGTGGGGCGGGAATCTCGGTGCGCCGGCGGATCAACTGAAGCACTGGGGGCCGCATGGCGGCGGTCTGGACGCGCGTGCTGCAGCAAAGCCGCGCATCATCATCGCCATGAGCGACCAGCAGGAGCTGCGGCGCTTCACCATCGAGGGCAAATTCAGCGATGTCATCCCGATGCCCGGCGGCAATCCACGCGACTGCGTGATCTGGGGCGAGCACGCCATCGTGCCGCATCTGGGCGACCAGTGGCCGCAGGACAAGAACGCGCCCGGTTTCATCTCGATCGTGGACCGCGACTATCGCATCGTGTCGAACATCGGCGCACCCCCGGCGGTGTATGACAACGGCGTGCTGCAGCCGCTGCACAGCGATGGGAAGACCTTCATCCATCCGCATGGCGTGGCGGTGGACGCGGCGGGAAACCTCTACATCGCCCAGTTTGCCTCCGCAGCGGCCCCGCTGCTGAAGCTGGCGCGGGTCAAGTAGCCGCAACTTTCCGCCCCGTAGCCGGTTTCAACCGCCGATGAAGACCGACACCAGCTATGAGGTTGCCAAAACAGCGCAGCGACGGAACATGCCCGGCATGCGACCGCTGGCCATTTTTCTCGCCCTCATCACCACTGCTTTCGCCCAGTCGGAAGACCGCAAATCCCCACCCAAGCCCGGCGAGGGGCCGCCACACCGCGAAGGCGAGCGCCGCGGCCCGCCAGGGATGATGCCAGGGGGCGGCGGCAAGCCGCAGCGCGGGTTTGACGGCTTTGAAAAGCTCGCCGAGGCCGAAAAGGTGAAGGTGCGTGCCGCCTTTGACAAAGCCTGGCAGCGGCCAGAGGTCATCGAATCGCGTGACCTGGCGATGAAGGCGAATGAGGACATGCGCCAGACCCTGCACACTGCGCTCAAGGAGATCGACCCCGAGGTCGTGGCCATTCTGGAGAAGATCAAACCGCCCTTCCCCATGGATCAGCGCGGCCTGCCCGAGCTGCCGAAGCCGGACTCCCCCGAGTTCGGCCGCATGGCGGGGATTCGGCTGGGCGCGGAGATGATGACCGTCTCCAAACCCGAGCGCCGTGAGGAAACCCGCCAGTTTCATGAGCGCATCATGCAGCTGCCGCGCATGCGCGAGGCGCTGGGCAAACTGGAGCAGATGCCGCCTGAGCAGCGCCTGGAGGCGTTCCGCAAACTGCGTGACACCTACCGTGAGGTAGCCGGGCAGGAGTTCGCCAAGTTCCGCGACAAAGCCGAGCCTAAAGAGGGCTTCCGCCGTCCGCCGCAGGATGGTGGGGCGGCTCCTGAAGCGGAGAAAAAGTAACACCCCGAGGGCTGCCGATCATACGCCTGCTGTGGCTGCACCACGCGTGACGTGCCGTAGCGGGCGGTCCGTCACTAGGCCCACCAGCCGCCATGAGGCAGCATGGCTGCCCGCCCCCGTGCCATCGGTCATTTTCCCACCTACGGCTGGGTCGGCGCTGCCATGGCAGGTGCATGTCTAAAGTGATGGAGCGCCGTGCCTGCCATCGGCGCGTATATTTGTATTGCGTCGGCACGGGGTTTCTGGCAATTTCGCGGTGAATTAATCAGTTAAATCGTTTTATTGGTGTCGTGCCGGGCTGCCTTGGTCTCCGCTGATTCAGCAGCGGACGGGGTCGATCAAAGCTCGCGGCGGCTGTCAGGAGAAAGACGTGCAGCCCATGACCTTACCGCCCCCAGCATTCCTGGCGTATCCAGCGCCCGCACCTGCCACCCCTGCGCCTAGCGCTGGTGCGCCCCCAGCCACCCGCAGCCTTCACGCCCATGCCTGAGCCATTACGATGGAATTCCGTCTCTCCTACCACGGGCGAGCCACTCAAATGGAACCAAAAAGGTGCCGTTTGGGGAGGTTCATGGCCCGCAACCCCGAAACCTTCTGTGCCCAAGAAGCACAGCCAACCCAAACTACCACCACCCACCAACCTACCCACCATGAGTGACCCGTTCAAATACATCACGCGCCCCACCTCCAACGGCAACGCCACCACCACCCAGCCCGTC
>Ga0209284_10001617_pt1 | contig 34008 bp, 25 predicted proteins | sample FRY03_FD_187211 | JGI IMG/M metagenome (GOLD analysis project Ga0209284, IMG submission 187211) | Freshwater microbial communities from Lake Fryxell liftoff mats and glacier meltwater in Antarctica - FRY-03 (SPAdes) (version 2) | ecosystem: Environmental > Aquatic > Freshwater > Ice > Glacier... | reverse complement strand
GATCATGAAGTCTCACCACTGTTTCTTAAGTTCGACGGGCTAAAGTCAATCCTTGCCGGGGTCGTTACAGAGTGTTGAATTCGTGCGTGAGCCGCAAAGCGCTAGCTGCGGGTGTGTGCCTTAAAAACACAACGAAAACACCCGCGGCTCAGATTGTGATGTTCGGCTTCACACCAGGCTACCCGCCGCAGCGGTCTGCGGCGACTTGTTTGATGCCGCGCAGGTCCAGCTTGCCTGTGCCGAGGAGCGGGATCTGGTCGACTTGGATGAAGCTGTCCGTGGAAGGGATGAAGAGATTGGGCAGACCGGCAGCCTGAAGGCGATCGGTGATCTCGCGAACGGTTTTCTTCATCGGCTTGTGCAGCACAATCAGACGTTCGCCTTTCTTTTCATCCGGAACAGCCGTCACAGCGCACGCGATCTCGGGCTCATCCGTCATATCCTCTTCCAGGATCTTCGCGATCTCCTGTTCGACAAGAATATGAGGCACCATCTCACCGCCGATTTTTGAGAAGCGACTCATGCGGCCCGTGATGCGAATGAAACCGTCTGCGTCGATCGTGGCCATGTCGCCGCTGTTGTACCAGCCATCGGTGATCAGTTCGACGGTTTTTTGCGGCTGATTGAGATAGCCCAGCATGATATTGGGGCCTTTGATCTTCAGCAGGCCTTCCTGATTAACGCCCAGCTTTTCTCCGGTGTCCGCATTAAACACGGCCGCCGCACAACCCGGAATGACTCGCCCGACAGAGCCATGGCGAGTTCCTGATTCCTGTTTGGCGTCTTCGCCCAGCCGTGAGTCGGGAATATTAAACGAAGCCACAGGTGACATTTCTGTCGTGCCATAGCCCTCCGTGGGCTCAAATCCAAATTTCTCCTTAAACGCCAGACGCAGCTCGTCCGGCATTTTTTCCGCGCCAACAATCACCAGGTTCAGCGACTTCATTTCTTCGACGGTACATCGCTTGAGATAAGATCGCAGGAAAGTCGGCGTGGCGGTCAGAATGGTGCACTTGTACTTTTCCGTCAATGAACCCACCGTGCGGGCATCCAGAGGATTGAAATGATAGACGGCTCCCGGATCGGCACACAGCGGCAGCCACATGGTGATTGTGAAGCCAAACGAATGAAAGAACGGCAGAACACCCAGCAGCACATCGTGGGTCGTCAGCCGCATCAATTCATTCACCGCATCAAGGTTGGACGCGATGTTGTGCTGAGAAAGAACGACTCCCTTGGGCTCACCCGTTGATCCAGACGTAAAAATGACGGTCATCGGATCGTCGGCTTTAATGCGATCGAGCCCCAGATATTTTGACAGCAAACCGGCAGGCATCAGGCGTGCCATCGCAAACGCGATTGCGCGGTCTGCCCCGGTGATTTGTTTCTTCAGATCTTCCAGATAGATCAGTTCTGCATCCAGCTTCATCGGGCGTTTTTCCATAAACGCGCGACTGGTGATCACCTGCCGGATTCCGGCTTCACGGATGCAGAAATTGACGACGTCTTCGGTGAGCGTGTAATTCAAATTGACCGTAACTTTACAGGCCAGCGAGAGCGCCGTATTTGCAAGTACTCCGCCCACAGATGGAGGGACCAGAAGGCCGACGAACTTCGCATCCGGCTTCAGATGCCTGGAGACAAGCAGCTTCTGAAACGCCAGGGAGCCGATCAGCAGCCGTCCTCCGCTCAATTCAGTGCCGCCCGAATCCGCGACTTTGCGGCGATTCCATGCCAGGCGACACTGTCGAATAAAGCGGCGGGCCGGGATCATGCTGCGTTCTTTTCTGAGTAACACGGACTGCGAACTGAGCTCAAGCACTGCCGAGCGTACCACAGTGACGTCGTCTACGTGAGGGATGGGAAGACCAAAAGAAATTGAAATCGGGTAAGGCCAGTACTTCGGCTTTTTCCAGATGAAGCGTCCGCCTTCGTAGCTAAAGATACTGCCCCACAGTTCATCAAGGCAAACGGGAACGACAGGCGCGTCCGTATCCTTCAGGATTTTCAGCATCCCGCGTTCAAATTTCAGAAGCTGTCCGGAGCGTGTAATTCGACCCTCGGCAAAAATACAGACCAGTTCGCCCTTCCGCAAAGCTTCGGAGGCTGTGTTCAGCGACTGAATTAGCGATCGTGGACCATCCCCGCTGCGAATGGGGATAATTCCAAACAGTTTTGACAGCCGCTTCATGACCGGACCCTGCACATAGTCGGCATAAGCCAGCATGCGGATCGGGCGAGAACTGGCCAGCAGAATCATCACCCCGTCGATCCATGAAACATGGTTGGCGACCAGCAGAGCGGACCCGCGTTCCGGGATATTTTCGATTCCGTAGGTGCGAACTCGATACACAAACCGGCTGAGCAGCCAGACGAAAAAGCGAATCGTGGCCTGCGGCAGAATCCAGACGGCATACACGACGATCGGAAGAATGCCGATGCCGGCAATCAGAAAAATCAAGGGTGACGACATATGCATGGGAGTCTGCATGAGCCAGAACACAACGGCCACACCCAGCATGCCAATCGCGGTCAGCTGCTGCCCGGCTGCCAGAATCGCTCCCAGCTGGTTGTGCGGACTGCGTTCCTGAAGATAGGCGATCAGAGGAACGTTGAAGAGTCCTCCACCGAGGCCAATCACCAGCAGCATCGCGCCTGTCATGACCGGCGAATCACTGGTGAAATACAGCAGGATGCAGGCCAGTCCCATCAGCAGAGCCCCAAACGGGACCATGCCCAGTTCGACTCGCCCATTCGACCACCAGCCAGCCAGCAAACTGCCGGTTCCCACGCCCAGAACCAGTACGCCCATGAACAGCCCGGGGCTGACCTTCGCCACATTGTCGGCCAGTTCCTCGTGCACAAAAACATCGATATTCATTTGAGCCATCGATGCCAGAGACCAGAAGAACACGATGCCCAAAGTGACTCGCAGAATAGCGCGGTCCTGCATCACCAGCTTGATGTCACGCCATGAATCGGTCACCAGATTCCATTGAAATTGGGACTGCCGATTGGCGGCCGGAACGCGGACGATCAGCGTGGCCGATACGGTTCCCAGAACAGCGCATCCGATCAGCGACAGCGATGACAGGACGAGCCCCTGGGTATGATTGGTCTTCGTTAATTCCGCCAGCGCATAACCGGCGACCGTTCCCACGATGACAGCGACCAGGGTGGCGACACCCGAAAGCCCGTTCGCAACGGAGATGTCGGATTTTCGAACCAGTTCGGGAATAATGCCCAGTTTCGTCGTGCCAATGAAGGCGGCCTGCGCTCCAAGCAGAAACAGAACCGAAAACATGGACGGAACGTGTTCCAGATGGATGGCCCACAGTCCGGCCATCATCAGAACGACTTCGGCCACTTTCAGCCAGATGATGGACGATCGCTTGCTGAATCGATCGGCCGCCCAGCCTGCCCAGGGTGCAAACATCACGAACGGGAGCATGAAACATCCCAGTCCCAGCGAAAGCACGATCGATCCGGCGTCTTCTTCCGACCAGCCGAAATGAACTTGAAACTGTTCTTTTCCGATCGGGACGATCAGCCAGCGAAACATGCTGTCGTTGACGGCGGTCAGAAACGTCATCAGCAGATAGCCGATGAACGAAGCCGACGTCAGGCGTTGCGAAGCCGCGGGCTGGGACATGATGGATTGACTGTTGAAAATGATGACATCTGTTTGTCAGAAATGCGGGCCCGTCGTCTTTGTCGGCATTTGTTAACGCGACTGAGCAAGTCAGAAACGACGTACACACTCAGGTTTATAGACTACTTCCGGTTGCAACGAATCGCCGATTGCCGAAACTTCCCCAGCGGCAGTTCCTGCCGAAAGCCGTTGTACTGCGGATGTGACACGGTTCCGGAAGTTAACCGGTGAGTTACAATCCGGTTCCACTGCAAGATGATAAATCCATGATTCCCTCTCCATCCTCAGGCTTCGAATGAGCACCCCGTCTTCACAGATCACCCGCAAGGCTGAAAGCCACGCCGAGCCGGTCGTATTTTTCGACGGCGCCTGTGGCCTGTGCAACCATTCGGTCAACTGGCTGCTGGCGCACGATCCGGAACATCGGCTGCGTTTTGCTCCACTTCAGGGACAGACGGCTGAGTCCCTGCTTCCTGACCAACTTCGCGATCGGCTCGACACGCTGGTCTTCCTTCGGAAAGGAAACACGTACATTCGCACGGCCGCCGTCAGCCGAATCTTGATGGCTTTGGGAGGCCGATGGTCGTTTCTGGGCGGTCTGCTGTGGATCATTCCCGCCCCGCTACGCAATCTGGGTTACCGGCTTGTGTCCAGTCTGAGATACCGCTTGTTTGGCAAACATGATGCCTGTCGACTGCCCACTCCCAGTGAACGGGCCGTGTTTCTGGACTGATCCGTCTTCTTGCCTCTTCGTTCAAGGTTGCATTCACTGCGTGACAACCGGAGGGGCAGTGATTAGTCTTTAATGCTATGTTTCAGTTTCTGCTCAACCCCTGGATGCTGCTTGGTCTGGCCGGAATCGCTCTGCCTGTCTTAGCTCATCTGCTCAGTCGACGCCGATTTGATGTCGTCGAATGGGGCGCCATGCAGTTTCTGAATCCGTCGAGAAAAACACGCCGCCGGCTGAAGCTGGAAGAGTTGCTGCTGCTTCTGCTTCGCATCGGCCTGATTGCTCTGATTGTATTTGCGGTCACTCGGCCGATCATCCCCAGCGGATGGCTGAGCGGTTATCGTTCGGCCGGATCACGAACGGTCGTGCTGATCATCGACGGATCCAATTCGATGTCGCGGACTGATGGAATCAATTCGGTCCATCAAAATGCCATCCGGCGAGCGGCCGAGTTTCTCAGCACGCTGGGCGCCGACGACAATGTGGCGTTGATCGACGCCCGCGATCAGCCGCGTTCCGTGATTGAGTCGCCTTTGCGGGATCTCAGTGCCGTCGAAGATCAGATTCGCAAACTGCCGCCACCGGGCGGGGCCTGCAACGCTTTGGCTGCCATCGAAAAGGCGATCGGAATCCTGGGACGCTCCAGTTCTTCTGCGCGCGAAGTCGTAGTCTTCACGGATCGCCAGGCTCAGGGATGGAAATCCACAAAGGACGCCGAGTGGGCTCGCATTGATGACATGCTCAAGTTTCCGTCGATCAGGCCGAAGGTGTGGGTCGTCGATGTCGCGCCTCAGATGAATCCAGTCAGCCGTAATATTTCTGTCGGTCGAATCGAACTGTCGCGGGAAATGTCGGTCCCCGATTTCCCGATCCGACTGCGAGTCACCGTGCGTAACAATTCCGACCGGGACGTTCAGGTTCCCGTGCGGCTGCTCCTGAATCAGCAGGCGCTGGCAGGCGAAATGCAGAACGCGACTATCCCGGCGGGCTCAGAAACGCTGCTGGAGTTCGACCATGCCATCCGCGCCGAAGGGACTCATGTGTTGAGCGTTCAGGCCGATTCCAACGACGACGTCATTGCCGCGGACAACATCAGCCATGCGGCCGTGCAGGTCGCCAGTTCTTTGTCGGCCCTGCTGATCAATGGAACGCCCGCTGTGACACCTGCGGATCGCGACACGTTTTTTCTGGAACTGGCCTTTGCGCCGCCTGAGGGAAAACCGCCCTGGGTCAAGGCACGCGTTGTGGAAGCCAGCGATCTGACGCCAGCCGACTTTCAGGAAGCGGCTGTTGTGATTCTGTGTAATGTGGATCGTCTCACGCCTGATGCAGCGAATGCGCTCGCAGAATTTGTGGCTCGTGGAAACGGTGCCTTGATCGCGTGTGGCCCCAATACGACCCCCGAATCTTTTCAACAAAGCTTTGCAGACTCCGGCCTGCTGCCACAGTTGCAGATTGTTCGGACACGAGAAGCGCCGCCACAGACAGAATCGCTGATTCGCGTGGCACCGCTGTCGATTCAGCCAGGCTGGCTCGACCGGTTTCGTTCTGACTCGGCTCGCAGCTTTCTGAAAGCGACTTTCACCGCGTGGTGCCTTACGAGGCCCGCGCCGCAGATTTCTGACAGGAAACCAGCGGCAGGAAAAGTCGAAAGACCGGCGCTCGGGCGAAACGCAGTCCCTCGCAGAATGGCTTCACCGGCAACTCAGAATCCCGCGCCCGTGATTCTTGCTCAGCTCAGCAGCGGCGACCCGCTCATTCTGGAAGCGCGGCACGGAACCGGGTTCATCCTGCTGATGACATCGACCCTGGATCGGACCTGGACAGACCTGCCAGCGCGTTCCGACTTCGTTCCGTTCGTTTATGAAGCCGTGTTTCATGTCGCCTCCGCGCGCAGCCATCGCAACGTCCGCTTCGCCGAACCCCTGATCGCTCGTTTTCCGTCGGCGATCCAGGTAACACCCGACGCTGGCCTCGAATTGAATAAGCCAAACCCGCCAACGACCAGGGCAAAGGGCAAGTCCAACGATCAGGAGGTGTTGTTTACGAGCCCCGACAATACGCCCAGGGGCATTGCGGCAACTCAGGAAGCTCAAACCATTCTGGCCATTTTTCCGGACACCTTCGCCCCTGGGATTTATCAGGCAGAAGCCGCATTGGACGGGCAGCAGCCGGCCCGAGACGCATTTGTCGTAAATTACGACCATGCGGAAGATGATCTCACGCCGTTGACGGCTGACGATAAGGCTCGCCTGGCCACCAACGATCGCGTTCGTTTTTCGGCGTCGGTCGATGATCTGACAAAACGGATGTACGGTCAGGAAAGTGTGACGGAACTCTGGGCACTATTGATGATCGGTTTTTTGCTGTTTCTTGTTGGCGAACTGCTGCTGACTCGCAGAACCATCCGCAAAGGCTATGGCGGCGAATCTCTGGCAGCCGCCTGATCTCCATGCGGATAGGCGGGCGTCGCTTTCGGCCGCCAGACGCTGGTTCTTGAGCCAAAGTATTCAACTGAACGTATTGCCGACCGTAAGCCTTTCCGATTGTTCCATTCGTAGCGGGACAACCTGCTGGATCTGACGGTTTTAGCCGTCGTATGGAAAAGTCGATCCTGCCAGTTGCAAAGAGTCGCCGAATCTGGACATTGAAGAAGCATCGTTTCTCCGGTTCGCGCCGGCTGTGTTTCAGGGTTGTCCGATTCACTGTAGTGAGCTATGACCAACGGCCAGAAATCGACGGGTGATCTGAAGATTCGGCAGAGGCTCGGCAAGTACCGCATTGAGCGGCGGCTGGGTTCGGGCGGTTTTGCGGCTGTTTATCAGGCAATGGATACGGTTCAGGGTATTCGAGTGGCCATTAAAGTGCCACATTCGAAGTATACGACCGAGGCCGTGTTGACCGAGTTCCGCAAAGAGATTCGCACCACCGCTCCTCTGGAACACGACAACATCCTGCCCATCAAAGATGCCAGCATCATTGAAAACCGCCTGGTGGTCGTGTTCCCTCTGGGCGATGAAACGCTGCTGCAGCGAATGACACGACGCATCTGCCTGGAGACCGCTTTTGAAATCGTGGAGCAGATCCTGCGAGCCACCGCGATGGCTCATTCGCACCGCGTGATCCATTGCGACATCAAACCGGAAAACGTCATCGTGTTTGCCGGCAATCGCATTCGACTGGCTGACTTTGGAATCGCCAAGGTCTCTCAGAAAACAGTTCAGGGCGGCGGAACCGGAACCGTCGGTTACATGGCTCCTGAACAGGCCATGGGAAAACCCTCGTTTCGTTCCGATGTGTTTTCCATCGGCCTGATTGTGTGGCGGCTGCTAACAGGTCAGTGGCCGGAGTGGCCGTTTGAGTGGCCCGCCAACGGATATCCAAAACTTCGCGGTCGAATTCATCCGGAGTTCATCGATTTTATGCGCCGCGCTATCGAGCTCAATCCACGGCATCGCTACCGTGATGCCGAGCAAATGCTGGCGGTCTTTCTGAAGCTGAAAAATCGCACGCTGCGACATGCCAAAAGTCGTCGCAAAGCCTCCGCCTGAAACAAGCCTGCAGGCCGCCCCAGCGTTCCGCGGAGTTTACATCCCGATCGACGATGGCTCGTCAGGCGACATCTCTTCGTTGAACCGAATCCGGTTGCCGAACGGGTCCGTGACTTCAATGCACTGGCTGTTGTAAAACGTCTTTTCAAGCGACGGACGCATGTAGCCATAGCCACGCGAAGTGATTGTGGTATGAAACTCCTGAATACCGCGCATCCAGACAAAAACGGTTGAGCCCGGGCAGCAGTCTCCATGATGCTCGGTCAGATGCAGGATCAACTGGCCTCGGCTGATCTGCAGGTAGACCGGCGACCTGTCATCCATCCGGTGTTCCCAGTCGATGGCAAAGCCCAGAAAGCCAACATAGAAATCTTTGGCTTTGACCACGTCGAAGATACGCATCAGCGGAATGGTGGTGACGAATTCAGAGCTCATCCGGAGACACCTGCCTCTCTGCCAGAAATTAAAATGCGGGTCGACGACCGGGCGAAATTTTGATTGGGCTTTCCGAACCGCAGCCGCCGGCGGTTGGCAGCATCTTGCCGGGACTGCAGAGTCCCGAAGGATTGAAAACGCGACGGACGTCTTCCATCACGGTCAGGTCGGTTTCTGTAAAAAGACGTTTCATGAAGCTGATCTTTTCCACGCCGATGCCGTGCTCGCCGGTCACGCTGCCTCCCAGATCGATGCAGCGGTTCAGGATTTCGTCACTGGCTTCAATCACGCGCCGGATCTGGTCGCTGTCTCGCTCATCAAACAGCAGAATCGGATGAATATTGCCGTCGCCCGCATGGAACACATTTACAATGCGAATGTTATGGCGCTGTTCGACTTCTCGGATGAAACGCAGGATTTCTGGCAGACGTGTGCGGGGCACAACGCCGTCCTGAGTACAGCAGCTGGGGCTGAGTCGGCCGATGGCTCCAAACGCCTGCTTGCGACATTTCCAAAGCAGAAGACGCTCTTCTTCGGTTCGAGACCGTTTGACTTCTCGAGCACCCATCTGCATACAAAGATCGATAATCAGAGCGGCTTCTTCTTCCACCACGCAATCGAGCCCGTCGACTTCAATAATCAGGACCGCGCCCGCATCGAGTGGGAAGCCAAAGGAAAAGGCTTCTTCCAAAGCACCGATGATTCCCTGGTCGAGCATCTCCAGTGCGGCCGGAATAATGCCTGCTCCGATAATTCGACTGATGGCCTGAGTTGCGTCGTCGACCGTGTTGAAGATTCCCAGCATGGTTCGGTACGCCGCAGGATCTCGCGTGATTCGGACCCAGACTTTTGTCACAACGCCGAACGTGCCTTCGCTGCCGACAAACAGACCTGTCAGATCGAACTCATTCCCGCGACCGCAGGGACCGCCCAGCTGAATCAGCTGACCGTCTGCGCTGACGTATTCCACGCCCAGAACATGGTTGACGGTGACTCCATATTTCAGAGTATGCGGGCCGCCGGAATTGGTGGCCACGTTGCCGCCGATCGTGCAGGCTCCCTGACTGCTGGGGTCTGGAGCGTAGTGAAAACCGCTGCCCGCAAGAGCCCGTGTCAGTCGCACATTCACACAGCCGGGTTCCACGATTGCATACCGATCGCGCAGATTGATGTCCAGAATCCGGCTCATTTTTGCCAGAGCAATCATGACGCCGCCACCAACGGGCAGGCATCCACCGGCAAGACTGGTCCCCGCGCCGCGAGCCACGAACGGTACGGTGAACCGATTGCATTCGAGCACAATCCGAACGATCTCATCGCTGTTGATCGGAAAGACGACAATGTCCGGCGCATTTTTTTCGACGACATAGCCATCGCATTCGTACACCACCAGTTCGTCCGGGGAGTCCAGGAGCCGTTCGGGACCGACGATGTCGCGCAGCCGCTGCAGAAATTGAGGAGCAATGTTGCAGGAGGATGAGGGAGTCGCTGTCGCGGGGCCGGACATGGCGTAAAACCTTCAGGAACAAATGGCGTGCAGATCACGAGAATGCTGCATTCGTAACGCAACAGCAGGCCCTGGTCCAGCGGCAGCCGATGAAATCAGGACGATCGCCCAGGTTCAGTCTGAGCAGCAACATTTCCGTCCTTCTCCCCCGCGGGGGGAGAAGGTGGCCGACAGGCCGGATGGGCTTCTCAATCGGAACCTGGTTAAAACGTTCGCCTCTGAAAGAACAGAATCATTTCGTCTTTATTCTTCGAATTCGGCACGGCGGTCACCAGCTGCCAGCCTCTGTCGCCAATTTCCTCGTCAATATCTTCGCCAATGAAACGATCGTACTTGTCTGTTTCCAAGTAGTACGTGCGATACTCCATCTGCGGTTTCAGAATTGCGTCAAACAGAAGACGCGTAAACAGTTCGGCCGACCAGATGGTCAAAATCAGCAGGAAAAGTTGTTTGTAGCTCATCGCAAGTCCCTTTGCTCGACGTCAGGAATCGTCGGCAGGATAGAACATTCCGGGAATCGTGAAAATATGGACCGTGTTGCATCGCCGATGCGGTTCAATAGACTTCGCGAGTCGAAAGCTACCGTTCCCCGATGAGTTTCTTTCTCTGGTGGGCAATGCTGGCGACTGTCTGAACACTGAAAACTGAAAACTGAAAACGTTTCCCCATGCCCCGCTACGACTTCAAACCGGTAGAATCCCGCTGGCAAAAATATTGGGACGAAAACCAGACATTTCGTACCGCAGACGCTGTTTCTGATCAAAAGAAACTTTACGTCCTCGACATGTTCCCATATCCATCCGGAACCGGGCTGCATGTGGGGCATCCGGAAGGTTATACGGCGACGGATATCGTCTGCCGGTATTCGCGGATGAAAGGTCTGAACGTTCTGCATCCGATGGGCTGGGATGCGTTTGGACTTCCGGCTGAAGAGCACGCAGTGAAGACGGGGACTCACCCGCGCGAGACCACCGAACAGAATATTGCCACGTTTAAGCGTCAGCTCAAAATGCTGGGGTTCAGCTACGACTGGACTCGCGAACTTTCAACGACCGATCCGGACTACTACCGCTGGACTCAATGGATCTTTCTGCAGATCTTTGACACCTGGTACGACCCGGAATTCGTCTGGACGGGTCCAGATGGAGTGACACGCAAAGGCAAAGGGCGGCCGATTAGTGAGCTGCCAATTCCGGAGGAGATTCTGGCCGGAGAGAGTTCGTCCGAAAACCGAAAACTGAAAACCGAAAACCGGCCGGAGGCCGTCCGCCGTTATCAGGACAAGCATCGTCTGGCGTACGTGTCTGATGCGCCGGTCAATTGGTGTCCGGGCCTCGGTACAGTGCTGGCGAATGAAGAAATCATTGATGGCAAAAGCGAACGCGGCGGTCATCCGGTTGTTCGCATGCCGCTGAAGCAGTGGATGCTGCGCATCACAGCGTATGGCGATCGCCTGGCGAATGAACTGGATCCGCTGACCTGGTCGGATTCGATCAAGTTCATGCAGCGGAACTGGATCGGAAGAAGCACCGGCGCTGAAGTGGATTTCAAGATTGCGACCTCGTCCCCTCTCCCCCGCGCCGGGGGAGAGGGCCAAGGTGAGGGGGCCGCTGTTGCCGCGTCAAACCCCTCATCCGGCCTCCGGCCACCTTCTCCCCCGATCTCGGGGGAGAAGGGACAGTGGAAACCAGAACCAGCCGCCGACACGATCCGTGTCTACACAACTCGCCCCGACACGCTCTTCGGCGTGACCTATATGGTTCTCTCGCCCGAGCATCCGCTGGTCGACACGATCACGACGTCAGAACAAAAGGCCGCGGTGAATGAATACCGAACGAAGGCGACTCTGAAAAGCGATCTCGATCGAACGGACCTCGCCAAAGACAAGACGGGCGTCTTCACCGGCGGCTATGCGATCAATCCGGTCAACGGAGAAAAAGTTCCCGTCTGGATGGCCGACTATGTGCTCATCAGCTACGGCACCGGAGCCATCATGGCCGTGCCCGCGCATGATGAACGTGACTACGAGTTCGCGAAGGCCTTTGGAATCGCGATTAACCAGGTTGTAGGACCTGCTCCCGGAAGCGGGCACGCTGTGGATCTCGACAATGTCGCCTTCACGGAAACCGGGATCGCTGTGAACTCCGGCAAGTACGATGGAATGCCCACCGCAGATTTCAAATCTCAAATTTCAAATGACCTCGCAGCCGCCGGTCTCGGCAAAGAAGCCGTCAACTATCGTCTTCGCGACTGGCTGTTCAGTCGCCAGCGATATTGGGGCGAGCCGTTTCCGATCTGGCATGAGCTGGATGCCGATGGCAACCCGACTGGCCTGATGCGTGCGGATGCGATTGATTCGCTGCCCGTGCTGCATCCGCATATGGACGACTTCAAGCCGACCGGTACGCCCGAGCCGATGTTGGCCAAGGCAACTCCCGAGTGGTTGTTTAAGACGGACACCGACGGCATGAAGCTGAAGCGGGAAACCAACAGCATGCCTCAATGGGCTGGCAGCTGCTGGTACTATTTGCGATTCTGCGACAACAAGAATTCCGACAACTTCATCGACCCAGCCAAGGAGAAATATTGGCTTCCCGTCGATCTCTACATTGGCGGTGCCGAACACGCAGTGCTGCATCTGCTGTACTCACGCTTCTGGCACAAGGTGCTGTTCGATCGCGGTCACGTGAGCACGCCGGAACCGTTTCAGAAGCTGGTGAATCAGGGCATGATTCTGGGTGAGCCCGACGAAAATGGCAAAGCTGAGAAGATGTCCAAGTCGCGCGGTAACGTGATCAACCCGGATGAAGTTGTGAAAGACTACGGCGCGGATTCGTTGCGCCTCTATGAAATGTTCATGGGGCCGCTCGAACAGACCAAGCCGTGGCAGATGAGCGGCGTTGAAGGCGTTTACCGATTTCTTGGTCGCGTCTGGCGCATGATCATCGACGAACGTGCAGAAACCGTGAAGCTGTCGGACGCCGTGGTGGATGAAGATCCAACAACCGAGCAGCAGCGAATGTTGCACAAGACAGTGAAGGCGGTAACCGACGACATTGACCGGCTGTCGTTCAATACGGCCATCAGTCGCATGATGGAATTTTCGAATTTCATGTCAAGCCAGGAGAAACGTCCCAGATCTGTGCTCAGTGCATTCATCCAGCTCCTCAGCCCTTTCGCTCCGCATATCGCGGAAGAACTGTGGAACACGCTCGGGCATCCAAACACACTGGCCTATGAACCATGGCCTCAGTACGACCCGGCACTGCTGGTCGAAGACACTGTGGAAGTGCCCGTCCAGTTCAACGGGAAACTGAGATCCAAAATTATGGTGCCGGCTAACTGCGACGCGGCCGCGATGGAAGCCGCAGCTCGCGGCGATGAGCAGGTGCAGAAGAATCTGGAAGGCAGGACCGTTGTGAAAGTGATCGCCGTGCCCGGTCGAATGGTGAACTTCGTTGTGAAGTAGGTCGGGCGTGAGCAAACGTGGGACGAGCGCAGCACAGCGCCCAATGGCACTCACCCTGTCTTCAAAAGGCCGTAGCCCAACTTCCCCAACTCGGCAAAAAGGCACTTTTTTGTGGTTTTTGGGGTGTTTTTTCTTACGACTTTGGCTTCAAATTGATTTTTGTCGGCAGATTCAGGCCTGGTTTGTTGAGCAGGATTTGTTGGTGATCTGTCGGTTTCGAAACGCAGCGAGTGCGGATCTCCAGGCCAGATTTTGTCGGCAGAACGACATCCATCGAATGGATCTCGGACAGTTCGTCCAGCACGCGGCGGGGCTCCTTGCCGAGGCCCGCTTTGATGCAAAGTTGTCCGAGCGATTTCCAAAGCACGTATGGCGCCGTGAAACTGCGTGCCGCTCTGTTGAAAAGGCTCAGCACTTTTGATGTGCTGAGCCTTTCGTTTTCAATCAGCCGACCGTTTTTTCAACAGGCATCCGAAACGCCTGATGCGGTCCGTTACAAAGTGAGTGCCACCTGGATGATGTCCCCAGCGAGTCTCAAAACACGCGGCTGCTGATTAGATATAGCGATTGATCAGGTTCTCGAGCATTTCCTGGCGACCACTGGAGTTGGCCATCGCTTCACCCTTTTCAAGGATGTAGCTTTCCAGATCCACAAAGTTAGTCGTCCCATTTTCAATCTTACGCCCAACGCCATTTTCGTAGCTGCTGTAACGCTGCTTGACGAAATCGGTCAACACCCCGTCAGCTCGAATAGCGGCCGCAATCTTCAGGCCGCGAGCAAACGCGTCCATCCCGCCGATGTGGGCATAAAACAGATCGATGGGATCAATACTTTCCCGGCGAACCTTGGCGTCAAAGTTGGTTCCGCCGGAATGCAGGCCGCCCTGTTTCATCAGCACCAGCATGATCTGAGTCGTCACGTAAATGTCGGTTGGGAACTGATCAGTATCCCAGCCCAGCAGCAGGTCGCCCGTGTTGGCGTCGATGCTTCCCAGAACTCCCTGAATCGATGCGTACTCCAGTTCGTGCATCATCGAATGACCAGCCAGAGTGGCGTGGTTGGTTTCGATGTTCAGCTTGACGACTTCCAGCAGACCGTACTGACGAATAAAGTTCAGACACGCGGCCGCGTCAAAGTCATACTGGTGCTTGGTGGGCTCCTTCGGTTTGGGTTCAAACAGGAACTGACCTTTGAAGCCAATCGACTTCGCATAGTCATGAGCCATGTGCATGAATCGCGCAAGATGATCCAGTTCTCGCTTCATGTCGGTGTTGTAGGAACACATGTAGCCTTCCCGGCCACCCCAGAACACATAATTTTCGCCACCCAGTTCGTAAGTGACTTCGATCGCTTTCTTGACCTGCGCACCGGCATAGGCAAAGACTTCCGCATTCGGGCTGGTCGCGGCACCGTGCATATAACGAGGATTTGAAAACAGATTGGCTGTGCCCCACAGCAGCTTGATCCCCGTGCTGCGCTGTGCCTCTTTCAGCTTGCGGACGACAGCATCCAGATTGGAATTGCTTTCCCGCAGTGTGGCACCTTCCGGAGCAACATCGCGATCGTGGAAGCAATAATAAGGAACGCCCAGCTTCGTCATGAATTCAAAAGCTACGTCCACACGTCGCAGCGCATTATCGACCGAGTCTGAACCGTCATCCCACGGACGCATCAGGGTCGGCGCACCGAACGGATCTCCACCATTTCCTCGAAAGGTATGCCAGTAGCACACAGCGAAACGAAGCCAGTCGTTCATCGTCCGGCCCTCAACGACTTCCGAGGCGTTGTAATGGCGAAACGCCAGCGGGTTTCGGGACGATGGCCCTTCGAACTGAATCTTGTCAACTTCCGGGAAATAAGTGGTCATTCTGTCAGGTCTCGCAATCAATGAAGCCATCGGTGGGGACGGTTACGCACTGGATGGCATGATTGCCACGAAAAAGTAAAGTGCGTGGATTACTGCATCCGCGTCAGGCGGGCAGTTTAGCACTCTTTTACGGGGTTTGAAGTGTTATGTCATTGAAGTCATCTCGACAGCAACTAGGGCCGCTTCGATGCCGTGTGATTGACGCACTGCCGATCGGCGGCAATCCCGAGCGTCTCGTCATTCTGAACCACGGATTTGGTGCGTCGGGCGACGATCTCGCGGATTTTGGTCCGATGCTGATCGAATCGAGCGAAGAAATTGCCCGGACCTGCCGGTTTGTTTTTCCTGAAGCCCCGATCGATCTGGGGCCGATGGGAATGCCGGGCGGGCGGGCCTGGTGGCCGATCAACATGGCCCGGCTGGCAGAGATGAATGAAACGCAGGACTTCGATCCGCTGACTCAGCTGGAACCGCCGGGTATGAAGGAAGCCTCCCGGATGTTGGGTGAAACCATTCAGGCAGCTCTTGCGGCGGCTGGTCTGGACGCATCGAAGCTGGTGCTGGGTGGATTTTCTCAGGGGGCAATGGTGAGTACCTGCGTGACGCTCACAGAACGCTTGAACCCATTGCTGCTGGTTCTTTTCTCGGGTACGTTGTTGAACCGGACAGAGTGGCAGCGACTGGCGAACGAACATCCTGGTTGCGATGTTCTGCAGTCTCATGGCCGTCAGGATCCGGTCCTTCCGTTTGCTCCGGCAGTTCAGCTCCGCGACATGCTGACTGAATCCGGTTTCAAGATGGAATTTATTGAGTTCAACGGGTCGCACACGATTCCGATGAACGTCATGCAGCGACTTCAGGCAAGGCTGGAAAAATAGCAAGGTTTGAGCAGCATGCGCCTGCGTTCGATTCACGCACCCCATGATAAAAAAATAGGATTGGGAAAAATCGCCTTCCAGCATTTGGCGGATTCTGCTACTTCTAGGGCACATGCGCCGTTCATGCGCTCCGCGGGAGGTGGAGCAAGTCCAGGATTGTCCCGGCGCGGGAAGGGATTCCCATGCAAAGCTCATTATGGAAGCTGCTAACAGCGGCTGGTATTGTTGGTATTGGCACAGTGGTCGTTCTGGAAGTCCAGAACCGGCTCCCTGTCCGCAATGTTTCGACGAGCGCCGTTGGCGTTCAGTCGACAGGAAACGAGATCAGCGTTACTCCTGATGCGGCGACGGAGTTTGATGAAGCTGTGACGGCTGGATCACGCGCCGGACACACAGATCCGGCTTCGTTCGACGCGCCCGGCGTGGGTTCCGGGAAACCGGCTCCTCCGGCCGACGATGCGCAGTTCTTTGGTGCCAACCAGGACAGTCATGCGGGCCATGAAGAACCGGCGGAGGACGGCAGCCCGTTTGCATCCATGCTGGATGAGCCGCCCGAAGAAACAGAGCCGCTTGTTGCCATGGGCGACGGAAGTTTCGAAGCCGCGGCGCCTCAGAACTCCGCTCGTGAAAAAAGCGTCCCTGCAAGATCGGCCAGCTTCCCAGCCAAAACCGCCAACTTTACAGATCCTGTTTCGGCCCTTGGCCCCGAAACCGTTGCTGACACGCACAACGGTGCTGGGATTGATAACGAGCAAGTGGTTCCGTTTCCTTTGGAAGGAAATCCATCGCCGCGTTCCGCGGTGACCGCTTCACAGCCAGCCGCGGTGGCATCTGTCATTGCAAAACCGGCTGAAAAAACCACGATGATGTTTTTCCCGAACGGCTCCGGCTCGGCGAATAATTCCGCGAAATGTCCAGAGCCCCAGCCTCAGCCAGTACCGCCCGCGTCGACGCCAAAACCTGTGGCCGCTGCGACAGGTGAGGTGGCAAGAACTGCAAAGCCAACGGACCCGCCTGCGTTGGCTCCTGTTCCTGCGGAGATGCCGTTGCAGACAGTTCAACGCACATCGGCTACGGTTGATGAACCTGCGATGTTTGGCCCGGAATCAGACTCCGATCTGCTGGAGTCTCCACGTGGATCTTTGAACGGTTCTCGCAATGAGCCCGCGCTGGAGGCGATTCCGTTCGAAGATGACTCCGCCCCTGTCCAGCCGCGACCACAGCGCCCCTCATCCGGCCAACCGCCTCGATCGACCATCCCGGCGACCAACGAGCCACAACTTGATTTCTTTAACGACGATAGTTCTGGCACTACTCCACGACCCCAGGACTTGCCGGACGAAGAACCGCAGACCCTGCCGTTCATGCCGGAAGAGTCTGATTCAAACGGCGAGCCGTTCAGACCTGATTCCAGTCCAGCTCGCCCGCGCCCTGCGGATCCAGAGCCGGAATTCCCGCGCCCTCGCTTCCCCAACAATACTCCGGACGAAAACGATACTCCGTCTCCGTTTGAGCCTGATGGTTCGTTGCCTGACCGCACGTTGCCTCGTCGTGGTGATGGAGAAGTGTTGCCGCTGCCTTCTGCCGACGATTTGCCGGCCCGCCCCAATCGCTCAGACCGCGACCTGCCGACTCGGCGATCGAACGGTGAAGCCGGAGGTACCGTCTCGGAAGTGATGCGACCGCAGTTGACGATTCAGAAGCGGGCACCAGAAACGGCGACGGTCGGTGTGTCACACGATTACACAATCGTTGTCACAAACGAAGGTGCTTCTTCCGCTTTCGATGTGCTTGTGGAAGATGAACTGGGTGGTGCGGCCGAGTACGTTCAGTCTAAACCACCGGCGGTGTTTAATCGCCAGTCTGAACAACTCGTGTGGAACTTCCCGGAGCTGCGTTCCGGCGAAAAAAAAGAAATCGTCGTTCGAATCAAGCCCTCTGGCGAAGGCACTCTGGACGGTGTTGCCACGGTACGATTCAAGGCTCAGGTCAAGTCGGCGACTGTGATCACAGCGCCCCGACTTGAGCTGGAATTGACGGGCCCAGGCGAAGTCAAAGTGGGCGATGAAGTTCAGCTGACTTATACCATTCGCAATCGCGGCTCGGGCGACGCGGCCAACGTCGTGCTTCGAAGTGTTCTGCCGCCCGGTCTGAAACATCCGGAAGGCGGCGATCTGGAGTACGAGATCGAAAATCTGCCGGCCGGTGACAACGAAGAAGTCGAACTGACTGTCGTGGCCGCTGAGCCTGGGGAACTGATCCTCGTGTCCGCAGAAGTTACTTCGTCTGGCGTTTCGGCTGCCAAGGCCCGCACAGAGATCGAAGTCGTGGGTGCTCAGCTGACACTTGAGCGGCTCGGTCCGGAGCGACGATTCGTCGGCCGACCTGCAACTTATCAGAACATCGTGACCAACGAATCAAAGTTCGAAGCCATCAATGCGACGGTTGTCGAACAGCTCCCGGAGGGAATGCGGTTTGTCTCGGCCAGCAATGGCGGAGAATACAATCCGGACACGCGCCGCATTCGCTGGACACTTTCACGCCTCGCGTCAGGCAAACAGTCGGTGCTTGAGGTGCAGCTTGTTCCTGAAGAAGCCGGTCAGATGGAGACCATGGTTGAAGTCACGGAGAATGCCGGCTTCAGAACGCCGCTGACAGAGAACACGGTTGTGACTGTCGAAGATATCCACAATGTGACTGCCAACATCAGTCGGCAGGACGAACCTGTGGCGATCGGCGCTCGGTTTGGATTTACGGTGACCATCGACAACCGCGGCACAGCGGTCGCCAAGAATATCGAGCTCTCCGTGAAGGTCCCGCAGGAACTGAAAATCCTCGCGGCAGGCACACGCGACGTTCCGGGTAAGCTGTTCCCTGGAAACCTCGTAAAATACACGGGTGTTCCGGAGATCGCACCCAACGGTCAGATGACTTTTCAGCTGACTCTGCAGGGCGAAGCGCCGATCCGGAATGCAAGCGTTCAGGCGTTCCTGAAGTGCGACGAAATGGCAGAAGCTTTGATCGTTTCAGAATCGGTCACCGTATTTGACGATCGGCCCTGATTAAAATTGCTCGTTTTCCTCCGGGCATGCATCCTGGCAGGATCCTGACTAGAATGTTGCGTGCCTGTCGCTAAAACGACAGGCACGCTGCTTTTGAAAACATTCGAGTACCGAGGGTCCGCTCGTGATCACCTGCCATTTATTCTCACGTCAATTTGCAGAAATCGCTTTCGCTCTTCTGGCCACAGTCTGGCTGCCGCCATACAGCCTTGCTCAGCCGCCTGTCGTGGCGGACATTACTGAGTCCAATCCGGCCGAAGCACAAACGCTGGAAGCTGGCTACGTCAGCCGTCTCCGTCAGCTGACCTTTGAAGGTAGACGCGCCGGAGAAAGCTACTTCAGCGCCGATGGTCGGAAGATGATTTTCCAGAGCGAACGTGAGCCCGGAAATCCGTTCTTCCAGATTTATCTGATGGATCTGGAAACCGGAGATACCGAACGCGTTTCGCCGGGCAAAGGCAAAACAACCTGTGCATGGATTCATCCGAACGGAGAAAAGGTTCTCTTCGCGTCGACTCAGGATGACCCTGCCGCCGAACAGGAACAGAAAGACGAACTGGAACTGCGCGCTTCCGGAAAAGAACGACGGTACTCCTGGGATTACGACGAATTCTATGAAATCTACGAGTACGAACTGGCCGCAAAAACTTATCGCCGACTGACCAACGCAAAGGGCTACGACGCGGAGGGCTCCTGGTCCCCCGATGGCTCACTGATCGCTTTCGCCTCCAATCGCTCGGCTTACGAAGAACAGCTCAATGAGGACCAGCGCAAAGCGTTTGAGCTCGATCCGGCGTGGGCCAATGAAATTTATGTGATGAAGCCCGATGGCTCGGATGTGAAGCGACTGACGACTTCTCCAGGCTACGACGGTGGTCCGTTTTTCAGTGCCGACGGGAAGAAAATCTGCTGGCGTCGCTTTTCTGAAAATGGCGCGATTGCTGAAATCATGACGATGAACATCGACGGCAGTGACCAGCAGCAGCTGACTCATCTGGATGCCATGTCATGGGCTCCGTATTATCATCCGAGCGGCCAGTATCTGATCTTCACCACCAACAGACACGGCTTTGCAAACTTCGAACTTTATATCGTCGACGCTGCGGGCAAGCACGAGCCGGTGCGAGTGACTCATACCCCCGGATTCGACGGCCTGCCTGTTTTCAGCCCGAATGGGGAACAGCTGGCGTGGACAACAAATCGGACGAACAACAACCAGTCGCAGATTTTTCTGGCCGAATGGAATCATGCCAAAGCTCTGGAACAACTGGGACTAAGCGATTCGGCCACCAGCGTTGCAGCAGCCCCGGGCAAAGCTCCAGTGATGGCGCAGGCCCCCGCGGCACGCGGTGACTTTGCGCCAGCGGACGCAGTTGGGCATGTCGAATACCTGTGCCGCCCGCAGCTGGGCGGACGCCTGACGGGAACCAAAGGCGAACAGCTGGCAACCAACTATGTGGCTCTGCATTTTGAAACGATCGGCCTGCTCCCGGCTGGCGACAATGAAACCTATTTCCAGGAGTTCGAGTTCACCTCCGGCGTTTCTGCCGGGCCAGAAAACACCGTCACGGTCGACGGTGAATCACTGACTCTGGAAACAGACTGGAGACCAGTCGCATTTTCAACGTCCAAAAAAGTGGACGATTCAGAAGTCATTTTCGCGGGCTACGGGCTGCGAGGTCCGGCGGGGGAGGGCGTTGAGGAGTATGATTCGTTTGTGCATCTGGATGTGAAAGACAAATGGGTCGTCTCGTTCCGCTTCATGCCCGAAAATTTTACTCCCGAACAACGCCAGCACTTCAGTCGCTATTCAAGCCTGCGATTCAAAGCGATGCAGGCCCGCGACATGGGCGCACGCGGTTTGATCATCGTCAGCGGTCCGACATCTGGTGTCAAAGAACAGCTGGTCCCGCTTCAGTTTGATGGCTCACTTGCGGGTTCCGGTTTGCCGGTCATCAGCGTGTCCGATGCGATTGCGACTCAGTGGTTTTCCGAGCGAAAGAAAAATCTGCAGACAATTCAGGAGAAGATGGATTCCGGAGAACCGGCCATGGGCTTCCCTCTGGATGGGCTCAAGGTGGCTGCCAATATTGAAATCCTGCAGGAGAAGAAGAAAGGCCGAAATGTTCTGGGACGCCTGCAGGTCAATGAAGAACAGGCCGGACAGATTGTCGTTGTCGGTGCGCATGTGGACCACCTGGGAACCGGCTCCAGTGGCAATTCACTGGCTCGCGGCGACGAACCATCAAACATCCACTTTGGAGCCGATGACAACGCATCCGGCGTGTCGGCGATGATGCAGATCGCAGAAGCGATGGCTCGCGCCAAAGACTCGGGAAATCTTGTGGGGCAGCGAGACGTCGTCTTTGCCGCCTGGTCGGGCGAAGAAATCGGCCTGCTCGGGTCCAGCCATTATGTGAAGAACCTGGAGACTCTGTTTTCGCAGCACGCGGCTGCGGTCGGTGGCGAATCGGCTCCCGAAACGCCAGCCGAGCCCGAGGCCGAGCCTGTTAAGCCAGACGACAGCAAGCCAGTGGATAGCCAACCGGCCGAGAAGAAAAACGAAGACCAGACCGGGCCCAATACAGGTGGTCTGAATCTTTATATCGCCGCGTGTCTGAACATGGACATGGTTGGCCGCCTTCAGGAAAAACTGGTTCTGCAGGGAACCGGTTCGTCGGCTGGCTGGCAGAAGATTGTTGAACAAGCCAACGTTCCGCTGGGACTGTCCTTGTCGCTGCAGGACGACAGCTACATTCCCACCGACGCGAGTGTCTTCTTCATGCACGGCGTACCCATCCTGTCGGCCTTCACTGGTAACCACAGCGACTATCACACGCCTCGCGACACCCCCGAAAAGCTGAACTACGAAGGCATCTCCAAAGTTGCCCGACTGATGATGCTGGTCTGCCGACAGTTGATTTCCGATGAGCGTCCGCCGCAGTATGTGGCTCAGGAACGACCGAAGGACGGACAGCGGCGAGCCTCATTGCGAGCGTACCTCGGCACGGTGCCCGATTATGCTCAGACCGATGTGAAAGGCGTCCTGCTGTCTGGAGTGGCCAAAGGTGGCCCGGCGGACAAGGCCGGAGTCAAGGGCGGCGACATGATCGTAAAGCTGGCGGGCAAGGCGATCGAAAACATCTACGACTACACCTATGCCATTGAAGCACTCAAAGCGGGCCAGGAAGTCGAACTGATCGTGACTCGTGCGGGCAAAGAAGTGATCGTAACGGTGACTCCGGGATCGCGGGACTGATCGTCGTAAAGCGCCGACGTGGGCATGGATCGCATGTCTTCACTAATTCTTAATGAAGCCTTCATCTTTTTCACACAACTCAGTCTGCAGAATGGCGTGCCTGATCGATTTCAGGAAGGTCATTTTTTTCTGATGTGAGTAGGAGTGAAACACAAATGTTGCTTCTGGAGACCATTCGTAAATCCGCGTTCCGCCGGCAACTTTCGGAAGCAGACAGTGAACGGGGCTGTCAAAGCTCAGTCGGTGCCCAAATGTCGAAGCGGAACAGCTTTCAAAATGACGACATTGATTTTCTTGCCTCGTTGCGACGACAGAAAGATGCGGATCTACCGACAGAAGACGAAGAGTGACGGCGTGCTTGCCGAACGTCCAATCAGCCAATGATCTCGCGTCGGTGATTGACGTAGTCCCAGACGACATAGCGGTCGAGATCTTTGCCGGCCGTAAAGAAAACGCGTCCGCCCGTGCTTTCAGCCAGTCGATGCGCGAACTGCACGTCCTCGTGAGACTGCGACCAGCTGGGCAGCAGAAAGATGTTGATCGTGATTCCTTCACGCTTGCACAGCATCCCTTCCCGCTTCGTCGCTTCCTCTGTTTTTGGATCGGGCGGATACAGCATGTAAAGCAGGCTGCCCTCAAAGTGAGCCGTTGGCAGGCCGTCGGTGATCAGAATCACCTGACGATTCGGAGTGTCCTGCACGGACAGCATCTGGCGAGCCAGCTGAAGACCATGCTGAATGTTTGTGAAATGCGGCGGGATATGAATCTCGGTCACATCTTCACGGCTCATGTCGGCTCGCAGTCGCACGACCGGGCTGGTGATTGTCGGGATCTTCGGCATCAGCGACATCAGCTCCCCCGGTGCCACAACTTTGGCAAACGTGTGCATGTCGATGAACTTCAGAAAGTCGCCAGGGAACTCGGACGTGATCAATCCATTTAAGGCGAGTGCCATCCGCTTGACGTTCACATACTGACCGTCGTAACGCATGGATCCGCTCATATCCATCAGCACCATGGTCGCGCACCGAGGATTGTTGCGAGACCTGTGGATTTCAATATCGCGTTGCTGCAACTGCAGCGGACGCGTATCGCCCTGACGCAGCATGGCATTGATCAGCGTGGCCGGAATATCCATCTGGGCGACCGAATCACCAAACTCGTACGGCTTTGTGCGCTGCATCTCCACAACGCCTTCGCCTTCAATCGGTCCCTGATGCCGACCCGATCGGGAGGCTTTCAGGCCACTGAAGATCGTCTGCAGTAACCGGCCCTGAAACAGCTTATACGCTTTGGGAGACAGCTGAACTTTTCCATCCTGGTTCGTCAGTCCCTGCTTCTCCATCATGTCTTTCATGTACTGCTGAATCTGTTCCTGAAACTTGTTCAGATTGGCAACAGCTTCCGGATCAGCGAACTCACTGAGTTCTTCCAGATCAATCACAGCCAGCTGAGCCGTCTGCTTTGCCTCGTCCAGCTGCTTCAGCAGTTCGTCGATCTTTTTCAGTTCCTGAAGGATTTCCAGAGCCTCGGGAACCGTCATCGACTTGTCGCCGGTGAAATTGTATTTCGCCGCCAGATGATCGACCTGATACTTGTCGCCGAGTGTCTCCATCAGACTGACCAGCTTCGATGCAAAGTCCGGATCTGTCCGCTCGGCGCGGTACCACAGACTTTCCATGGCATAAATCTGTTCTTCTTTCACAGCCTGCCAGAACGTTTTCGAATACTTGCCGGGCGGTTTTGCCTGTTTCACACCGTCGGCAAACTGACGAACGGCTTTCTTCTGAACAGATTTCGTTTCGTAGGTGCTGAGGATCTTGTCTTTGCGTTCCTGCAGCATCCGCATCATCGCATCAAGGCTCGGCCCCAGTCCGGCAAACTGTCCGGGGTCCAGCCGGATCGCGTTGGCAAGCTCTTCTTCCGTGAACTCCCGCATGGAACCGTACGCCAGCATGTGCTCAAAGGCGGGCGACACCAAATCGGGTGGTGGAGCCCCGGGCGATGGAATCGAGCGAGGATCGTACTGCTGGTAGGTATGGATGACTCCGCCACGGTGCTGTGACGGGTTTCCGGCGTTTGAATCAGACATGAACTGCACTTTCAGCAGGAGCGTTTACGGCCAGCATTTGAGCCGATGCCGCCAGAGGATGTCTGCCGACTCTGTGATTATTCGTTCTCCGGCGTTCCTGGCAACCAACTTTTACTCACTCGGCGCGCAGACTTTCGTCTGCCGGAGTCATTCTTTACGATGCACGACATGTGAATCAGAGTCCCCGCAACTGACTTCTGACACACTACAGAAGCAAATTTCTCAAGCGGCACGCTGATTTGTCGGTTGGCCCCGACCCTGATAAGACCTGAAACGGGAGCTGTGAACTATGGACCAGGACGAAATCCTGATGGACGCTGAAGAGCGCATGGAAAAGGCTGTCAATGTACTTGGCAACTCCCTGAAGGGGATTCGTACAGGGCGTGCTAACCCCGGGCTGGTGGATTCGGTGCGAGTCGAGTACTACGGATCGCCAACACCGCTGAAGCAAATTGCCAACATCAGCGTTCCAGAGCCGCAGCAGATCATGATTCGCCCTTTTGACACCAGCAGCCTGGACGCCATTTCAAGGGCGATTATTGGCAGCGAACTGGGGATGGTGCCGAACAACGATGGACGCGTGATTCGCCTGAACGTTCCTCCGCTGTCCACAGAACGCCGTAAACAAATGACCGGCCGAATTAAGGAACTGGCCGAAGAAGCACGCGTGGCCATTCGTAACGTGCGTCGCGATGCCAACAAACACGCAGACACCTCCGAGAAGGAGAAAACTCTCTCCGAAGACGACTGCAAGCATACCAAGGATCAGGTTCAGGAACTGACAAAGAAGTACGAAGGCCTGGTCAACGATCGAGCAGCGTCCAAAGAAAAGGAAGTGATGGAGAACTGAGCCGTTCCGTCTCGACAGGAAACCGGCCTCATCGACGCTCAATTTCAGGCAAGCGACTTAAACGCCTGACAAAACTGGGACTGGCTCCTGTATCTTGCGGAAAATACTTAGAAAAATGACGTAGGAAGGGTGCCTGTCCCACTTCTGTTAGACCCTTTTAGAAGGCCAGCGGCAGAAACGAGAAAAGGCTGAGCGACAATCAAAGTCGCTCAGCCTTTTTCGTTAATCAGATCAGATCAGTTGTCCGAGACTGACTAGTTCAGGATCTTCTCGGTGTCTTTCAAAACCTTGGCGATCGCTTCTGCATCCAGTTCGCCATCAGCAAAGGCGTAGTTGACCTTCACGTTGGAATCGACCCACATCATGACAGTGACGTTGGCCTTTTCATTGATCTTGTACTTGGCTGGACCAACAGCATTTTCGAATACTGTCAGTGGAGTGTGCTTGATCTTCTGCTCTTCAGCAGCCTTCTTCAGTGCGGCTTCCTGAGCATCTGGATCGTCAGACAGAACAGTCACAAACGCTGCCATCTTCTTGTCTTCTGAATTCTTGGCAACGATTGCGTCAACTTCCTTTACCAGCTTGGCAGTGTTTTCGTCCATCTTGCGCACGAAGATACTGACAACCGGACGAGCGCCATACTGGCAGCGGTAACAAAGCTTCTCGCCAGCCGATGGGCCGGTGATGTCCGTTACATTGAAGGCTGCCGGATAGTCGTCAACCTGCAGGCCGGACTTGATATCAGCAGCAACAACGAACTGAGTGGTGGCCAGAGCCATCATGAAAAACGCAACAAACTTCCTCATGCTCAGAAACTCCCTGAATGAAACAACTCTAAAACCGGAGTCTCTCAACACACTGAGAGAATCCCCTTTTCGGCCATGCCTGATGCCAAAAATTCAGCATCAAACCGGGCCGTCTCAATGGCAGCATTATTCGGCCTCAGCCGTCAAACGTCTAACGGTTTCCAGTACTTTTCTGCAGTCCTGTTCCGCATCGACGGTTGTGTCTTTCCTGATAATACGCCCATCTTTCCCAATGATAAAAGTCCAGCGACTCGCTGTCACGCCTCTTGTGAGCGTTTGCTCCACGCCTTCAACCATTCGCGTGATGGTGTCGCCCGTACGAACAGGCACACCAAAGGCCTCAGCAACTTTTCCCTCTTCATCTGAAATCAATGGGAAGTTCAGCGAATGGACTCTGCTGAACAGCTCATGTGTCCCAGGGGAATCGCCACTGATGCCCACAACTTCCACATCCGCCTCTTCCAGTTCGGTCATACGATCTCGAAATGAACAGGCCTGACGAGTACACCCGTTTGTAAAGTCAGCTGGGTAAAAGTACACAACGACAAACTTTTTTCCAAAGTGCTCGTCGGATTTCCACATCCCGCCAGAAAATGTCCGCGCCTCAAACGACGGCGCAAGGTCGCCTTCGGTCAGAGTCACCTCAGCCGCACCAGCGAACCCAGGAGATGCCGTACAAAGCAGAATGCAAAACGCAACAATGCCACGCATGAAAAAACTCCGGAATCGAATTAAGGCAATTCGATCATGGCGTCGCTCCATCAACGCACGAATTCACTGAAAATACACAGGGACAGAGAACAGCCGGAATTGCTGCCGCATCCGCTGCGGAACGGCTCCGCACGAGCAGCTTGAGTTCATTATGGGCAGGTTTTGAGGCGGGCAATATTTCCGGAGGGTGGCACATGCAGGCGTGCCGTCGGTTCACCGGCTTAGCATAGGCAGGCCATCTGTGTCCGTCAAACGCTGAACCAGACGCGCTTGGAGAATTAACGAACATCCCCGTGCTGGCGGGTTGCTGATTTAATCGTTTTGAAAACGCGAATCGTCGTGGCGGAAGCCGCCAAGCTTTTGGAATATTTGCCTTTCACTGGCAGTCAACCGAAACGCTTGGCGCGTTCCGCTCCAAAGTGACCGCCATTGTGCCAGCTGCCTCCGGTAAAAAAACTGGTTTCGTTGGCGAGATTGTTCAGCCGGATCACTCAAACACACGCAGCGGCTGGTTCCTCAGACCGGGTGGCCCATTCAATGGCATCAAAATGCGTGGCCTGAACTTCCGACAAATCAGAACCGCTTCACCTGCCGTTCGAGTTTCGTGGGAAGAACCTTCCGGTGGTTTTCATGTGGTCTCCGTACTGCTGGCCGAAACGCTCAATCAGCATTTTTTCTTCCTTTGGCGTGCGGTTAGCCAGCAATCCCAGTGAGAATATCCAACCAGCGAAACCACGCTGGCAACGGAAATGTCGCCCATTCCACGGACGATGGACAGACCACATAGGCAAGTGTGGCAATGAAAAGACACAGCCCCGACAGTCGAAGCACAGCGGCGAACAAGTAGCCCTCGTCTTTTCGAGCGATCTTCTCGCCGGAGGCTGCCGCCTGAACCCGGTGGTAAGCGGTAATAGCGACCGTGAGAACCATCACGACGACAACGGCGATGCGAAATGGATTCTCGGAAGTCATTCTTGTTTCGACAATTCAACGAACTGGCCGGGCCTGACGTGTCGCTTGATGACATCAGGCGGAATCCGGAAGTTGTCAGGATTCTCAGCGTGCATTGCAGAGTTGTAAGAAGCTCGTCAGGAGGGTTTTCAGGAAGATCGGTGAACAGATTACTGGTCATCGGCCCGAACCTGATCGACAGCCGGTCGATTTGATCTTCCACGGTAAGATGACGAAATGACGGGGCAGAACGAACATTAGCAAGCCAATCGGCGGGAACAACCACGGGATCAGCGGCTCACTTTTCAAGACCAATCCAAGCACACTGAAAACGATGGCGGGGATATCGAGCAGCAGGCAGAGCGGTGCATGTTGAACATGTCTGTAAGAAGATTTGTGACTCATGTGATCTCATTCTGCTTCTGCTTCTGCTTCTGCTTCTTTACGAAGTCGTTGTTTTGTTGATTCGGGCAGTTCTCTCCAGTCTTGTCCTTTCCGGCCTGCCACTATTGCCCACAGCAGATTCAAACTGGCTTTTGGCTGTCGCTGCTTGACCAGTTGGTATGCGGCAACAGAACCAATCTGTTCCAGATCCGCAATCGTGGTGATTCCGGCATCACGCAGCCATTGGCTGCTTTTGGGGCCAAGGTTGGGGAGTGATTCTATCGGAATCGTCATGGCTTCGCTTTCCCGAATACCACGATCTTCACCAGCCTCGGCACATCCTGATCAAGCAGATCGCCTTCAATGACAGTGACGTTCAAAGAAAATTCCTCGTGCTGTTCGTGCCGCTTCTGCCACCAGCAAACTCAACCGATTACTTTCGGTGTTTGCAGTATCCCTTTGATTTTTCAACGGAAACTTTGTTCTCCAGATCGACATCGTTTGAACTGCTCCTGTTGCCCCATCCGAAGATCTTCTCGAACAGCGGCAGCAGCGGATTGGTCTGAAGACTCTTCTGGAAATAGACCTCGTGCTCCTTCTCCTTTATCCCCATTTCGTACAACACGGCGTCGTGTTCAGTGATTCCGATTTCGTTGAAATATCGCATCATGATGAAGTACTCGCAGACGTTGCCGCTTTCGAGGCGTCCTGCAAAGTAGTACGGCATGAACCAGCCGATGACGTAGCAACTGGCAGAGATGATCCTGCCAATAATGTGATATTTGATTTCGTAATATCGTGACGGCGAAATGTCATATTGCCGCATGATGGCAAGGACGGTTTCCCGGTGCTGCCACTCATCGATTTCGATTTGCTTGATCGCGATTTTCTCGTTCACGTTCTTCACTGAGCCAGCATGGCCAATATACGCAAAGGCGGCTGCTTTCTCCGCTGAGTAAGCCAGTTGAAGAAGCTTCACGAGTTTCGGATGCTGAATGTTCACTGAGCAGCTCCATGGTGTCACGATCGAAGAGTCTCTAACATACGCTCCGGGTTCGCGTCGTGTCGAGCGTGGTCGAGATGCAAGGAAGACCGGCGAGGCGACAAATGTCGCCCAGTAACGATGATGCAGCAGATCGCCGTCAAATTGCTAGTTCAGCATGTTTCGGAATCGCTCCCGTAGCAAAGCCTTTGCTTTAGACTCAGTGATGTTCATACAGGGCGCTGCGATCATTTCCTCTTTCCCCTTCTCCATTTTTCCGAGGGATGACGGGCATTTGCGAATCCAGTGGGCGGCTATTGTGGAGTGAAGATCCGGGGAGTGCTGGCATCGATCAGGCGTCTGGCATTGACCAAATGGTCACTTTTCAGCAAGATCCGCCGGTTCATTCTCTCCGGTCGCTCAAATCTGCCGGAAAATCGATGTCTCTCGTCTCGCAAAACACTGTGCAGCTGCCGAAATATCGCAGTTTGGCACGCTTTGGCTAACGTGTGTTCATGACCGCAGGCTCACAACCGGACCGTTTCGAACTGGCTCGCCTTGAGAAACTGGAGAAAATCCAGGCGCTGGGTCACGATCCCTGGGGCCAGCGGTTCGACAATCACGACGCCATTGCCGCAGTCCGTGAGCGATGTCCTGCGGAATCGGGGACGGACGGGGACACCGTGCGAGTCGCCGGGCGGATCCGCGGCCGACGCAAAGCCGGCAAGCTGCGATTTATCGACCTTCAGGATCAGACCGGTCGGATTCAGCTGCTGTTTTCCAAAGGCGACATGACGGAGCCGCAGTGGGAGCTGATGAGCGCTCTCGATGACGGAGACCTGATTGGTGCTGATGGGCCTTTGCGGCGAACCAACACCGGCGAAGTTTCCGTCTTCGTCAAAGAACTGACGGTGCTTTGTAAATCGCTGACTCAGCCGCCGGAAAAATTCCATGGCCTGAAGGATGAGGAAACTCTGATCCGTCAGCGCTACCTGGATCTTATCTACACCGAAGGCGTGCTGGAACGCATGCTGAAGCGATCGTCGATTATTGATTCCATGCGTCAGACGCTGCGAGCCAATCGTTTTCATGAAGTGGAGACACCGGTCCTGCATGCGGTCGCCGGGGGTGCCGCTGCTCGTCCATTTACGACTCATCACAACGCGATGGACATGGAACTGTATCTTCGCATCGCCCTCGAGCTGCATCTGAAGCGGCTGATGGTGGGCGGTATTGAACGGGTATATGAAATCGGCCGCGTCTTCCGCAACGAAGGCGTCGATGCGACTCATAATCCTGAATTCACGATGATCGAAATCTATCAGGCGTATGGCAACTACGAAACGATGATGGATCTGACCGAACAGATCGTCGTCAACGCCATTCGAGCGATTGGTAACAGCCTGACAATTCCCTGGGGCGACTCGGGCGATCAGATCGACTTCACACCACCATGGCCACGACGCCGGTATGCAGACCTGTTCCGTGAGCATGCGGGCGTCGACATGCACGACGGCCCGGCAGTCGAAGGCCTGGCTCAGAAAATGGGCATCAAAACATCCGGCGTTCATCCGGACGTGATCGTCAATGAAGTGTTCGAAAAAACGGTTGAAGACCATCTCAGCGGTCCTGTGTTTGTCATCGACTATCCTGCGTCCATCTGCCCGCTGACCAAGCGAAAGCAGAATGACCCGGCGATAGCCGAACGTTTCGAGCTGTACATTCGTGGGATGGAACTGGCCAACGCTTACACCGAATTGAACGACCCGCGTCTTCAGGAAGAGCTCTTCCGGACTCAGCTGGCTGGTCTGGCCGCGGACGACTCAATGGCCAAAATGGATCATGATTTTGTGAAGGCACTGAAGGTCGGAATGCCACCGGCTGGCGGACTTGGGATTGGCATCGATCGACTGGTGATGCTTCTGACCAACAGCCATGCCATCAAGGACGTGATCTTCTTCCCGCTCACACGGCATGAAGATTCCGTTCCGTCAGAAAAGAAGAAGCCTGAACCGGCAGACAAGTAACGGGCGGCCGAGTCAGTTGAGATCTTCGATTTGAGATTTGAGATTTGAAATAAGACGTGTGAAACCGGACCTCGCGGCTCACAAGTAAAACGGTCCTGAGTTATTGATTCAATCGCAATGGAGTGCGTTCGATGTACAAGCTTCTGCTTTGCGTTCGTTATCTGCGAACGAAATACATCGCCCTGGCCTGCATCATCAGTGTGATGCTGGGCGTGGCGACGATGATTGTCGTCAACAGCGTGATGGCCGGCTTCACCACAGAAATGCGTGATCGGCTGCATAACTTCCTTTCGGATATTGTGATTGAATCCCGCAGTACATCGGGAGTTGAAGACGCAAATCGTCAGATGGCAACGGTGACCGAAGTCGCCGGGCAATATATTCAGGCTATGACGCCGACGATTGAAATCCCCGGGATGATCACGTTCACCGATCCCTACAGCGGTGAAAGCTACACGTCGCTTGTGCAGATTCAGGGGATCGATCCAGCAGGCAAGTCCAAAGTCGGGCCGCTGCACGATTATCTTGACAGCTACAATCCCATCGTGGAAGACGGCGTCGTTCAGCGCGAGGCACTGCGAAGTCACGACGAACCCATCAGCTGGGAACTGACCGAACAGGCTCGCGAGCATCGCGAACTGGTCAAGCAACGCGAAGCATTATTTCTGCGTGATCTGACCACCGACATTCAATCGGTCACTCCTGAGGCAAAGTCCGCGGCACCGGAGTTCGATGCAGAGCATCCTGAAGCTTCCACGCCCGCCACTGATGAACAGCCCAAAACCCCGTCGCCCGGAATTATTGAAGATGATTTTATGACCGATCCGCAGGTCGCCGCGAATGCGCCTGAGGTCCGGACGGGGCCGCTGAGTGCTCGCATTTTCCTCGGCGAAGGAATAGTGAGTTTTCAGGCGCAGAATCCGGCAACGGGCAAGCTGCAGAAGATCATGATGGTTGAACCGGGTGACGATGTGATTCTCAGCACGGTCACTGCCGGTCGTCCGCCAGAGTCGGTTCGCATTTCTGCGACGGTTGTGGATTCATTCCGCAGCGGGATGAATGAATACGATACCAGCATTGTCCTGATGAACATCAACGAACTGCAGAAAAGCCGCGGGATGCAGATCGACAACTCGATCACCTCCATTCACATCAAACTGAAACATTACGACGATGCCCCGAAAGCGATTGCCGCGCTGCAGCGAGCGTTCCCGCCGGGGCAGGTCACGATTCGAACGTGGGAAGAAAAGCAGAGCCTGCTGTTGTCCGCAGTGGAAGTAGAAACGGCGATCCTGAATGTGCTGCTGTTTCTGATCATCACGGTCGCCGGATTCGGCATTCTGGCGATCTTCTACATGATCGTGGTCGAGAAGACTCGAGACATCGGCATTTTGAAATCACTCGGGGCCAGCTCAAACGGAGTCATGTCAATCTTCCTGTCCTACGGTCTTGGCCTGGGAATTGTCGGCAGCACTGCAGGCGTAGTGATTGGTCTGCTGTTTGTGCGGTATATCAACCCGATTGAAGATATGCTGAGTTGGATCACGGGTCGCAAAGTGTTTGATGAGAAGATCTATTATTTCTTTGAGATCCCGACGAGCGTCAGTCCGTTCATGGTTGCGGCCGTTGCGTTTGGAGCCATCAGCATTGCCGTGCTGGCCAGTATCCTGCCGGCACGTCGTGCGGCTCGGCTGCATCCGGTGCGAGCGTTGCGGTTTGAATGACCTTTGTTCGGTGCAAATATCCTTCAGATTGTTTTCCTGATTTCAAAGCAGCCCGCCATGGCAGAGACACTAAAAATGACAACGCCACTGATTTCCGCCGAGGCGATTACGAAGTCTTACTTCAAGGGCGAGCATAAGATTCCGGTGCTGCAGGGCGCTGGACTGAAGGCCCATCGCGGTGAGTTCATCTCGGTGATCGGCCAAAGTGGTTCCGGCAAGAGCACACTGTTGCATGTGATGGGACTGCTGGATTCACCGGATGTCGGCGAAGTGCTGCTGGATGGAAATCGGATCGATAATCTGAACCAGAAAGCTCGCGATCAACTGCGGAATCATGTGTTCGGCTTCATCTTTCAGTTTTATCATCTGCTGCCTGAACTGTCGTTGCTGGAAAACGTCATGACGCCGCTGATGATCCGACATTCCATCCTGGGCTATTGGAAGCATCGCAAAGAAATTCGCGATTCAGCGATGCAGATCATTCAGCAGGTAGGCCTGGAGCATCGCATCAAACATCGTCCGTCGGAGCTGTCCGGCGGAGAAATGCAGCGCGGTGCGATTGCTCGAGCTCTTGTTGGTCGTCCTGAAATTTTGCTGGCTGACGAGCCCACAGGAAATCTCGATGCCAGCACCGGCAGTGGAATTATGGACCTCCTGAAGTCTCTGAATGAGAATCAGCAGCTGACAATCGTGATGGTCACCCACGACGAATCCATTGCCGCTCAGGCGCATCGCACCGTCCGCCTGGCTCACGGCCGAATCCAAACCGTGGCCCGCGAAGATGCCGCATAGACGCGGCATTTGAAAGTTTGATTCGTGCCAGCATCACAACCGAGAAATTGATGGAGGCCCCAGGCAGCGACGCGTTCGCGAATGCAAACGCAGGGTCCTCCGTGGGCGCTTACCTGTTAACCGCAATACCGTTCAAAAAGTAGCAGGCACACTCCGAGGTTGTGAAGAAATTGAAGATTCTGGAATGATAGCTTTCCGAGCGAGTCAATTTTTTCTGACGCAGCTCGGTTTTGAAGTTCCTGCGGGTTTCATTTGCCGGGGCACAATCTGAATTGGTG
>Ga0209284_10001616_pt1 | contig 34023 bp, 25 predicted proteins | sample FRY03_FD_187211 | JGI IMG/M metagenome (GOLD analysis project Ga0209284, IMG submission 187211) | Freshwater microbial communities from Lake Fryxell liftoff mats and glacier meltwater in Antarctica - FRY-03 (SPAdes) (version 2) | ecosystem: Environmental > Aquatic > Freshwater > Ice > Glacier... | reverse complement strand
AACTGGATGAGTTCGCTCACCCGAATTTGCGCTGTTCCATGCGATGAGATCGAGCGTGCCATACAAGGGCTGAGTCGAACCAGCGCGCGCGGCGAATTCCCACTCCGCCTCGGTGGGAAGACGCAAATGAGTCTTCACCAAAAATTCCTGCACGGCTTCCCAAGTGAGCGTTTCGACAGGCCATGTCGCAGTCACCACCGGAGTTGTGATCTCGGGCCCAACCTTTTCCTCGGCCTGTTGGCGTGTAAATCCGTTCTCCATCCACTCGGTGATCTTGGCTTCGTGATCTCCCGCGGGCAGTTGCTGGAAATTGATGTCTTGAAAGTAACTCTCGTTCCATCCCATCTGCTGTTTCCACTGCTCTTGAGTAACTTCGGTACGACCGAGATAGAACGGCTTCGTGAGAATCACTTCATGCGCTGGCTTTTCGTCGGAATTTGCCGCCTCATCGCCAACGCTCATGCCCATCACAAAACGACCAGCTGGAACCAAGAGCATTTCGATGCCCGTGAGACGATCTCGAATGCGCCATGGCAAACCTGCTGCTTTGATGCGCTCCAGCATTGCGGCATCGGTAACAACGCGTGGGTCTACATCATTCTGAAGAACTTCTGCCCATGCCATGCGACCGGCAGGATCGTCAGTTCGACCACTTGACAACGCGGAAGGACCGACGGATCGCGGCGGCGATGTCAAGTTCTGCGCGGCGATGACTTTGGCGGCCTGCGCGGTTTGTTCCGCCTGGAGGAATTGCATCTGCGCGGTTTGTTCCGCCTGGAGTAATTGCATCTGCGTGGCTTGTGCGGATTGCGCCGCTTGCGCCGCTTGCGCCGCTTGCGCCGCTTGCGCCGCTTGCGCCGCTCCGTTGACTTGAACTGTTCCCGACCGTGCGATCCAAGCAAATGAGCCGATCGCGATCACAGCAACGACGATCTTGTATCCAATGTGATTGAATGGTCCGCTCATAATTATTGATTCCTGTATTTGTTCTTCTATGTCTTAAGGATTTCGCGCGACACGAAATCCAAAGTCGGTAATGCGAGGGTCTGGCATGAAATGATTCTGGCGATACGACGCACGGCAATTCTTCTCGACATGATCCCACGATCCACCGCGCGCCACCCGAAACTGCGTCGGGGCTGGACCCGTTGGATCGGTCGCGCCCTTGCCACATTCTGCGTAATAATCCGCGGAATACCAGTCAGAAACCCACTCCCAGACATTTCCAATCATGTCATAAAAACCAAGGGCATTCGGCAGCTTGGTGCCGACGGGGTGACTCGTGCGCTCTGAGTTGCCCGTATACCAAGCGATGTCATCGATCTCACCGTAACGAGGTTCACGGACACCTGCACGGCACGCATATTCCCATTCGGCTTCGGTGGGCAATCGCAAGCCTGCGAAAATCAGGAACGGCTCGAGCTCGTCGGGCGTCACTGTTTCCATCGGCCATGTTGATGCTTCGGTCCGAACGACGCTGCCAATGCCAGCCTGCTTCTGTGCTTCTTCGCGAGTGAGCCCAGTGTTCATCAATTCGACAACCTTCGCTTGAGCCTCTGGACTATTTTCGATTTTGTAATTCGCCTCTTGGAAATAACTGGGGTTGTAACCCATCACCGTGATCCATTGACCCTGAGTAACTTCGGTGCGACCGAGATAAAAAGGTTTGCTAATCGCAACCTGATGCGCAGGACGCTCGTCATCCATCGCAAGCATGTCGCCAGGACTCATTCCCATGACAAACTCACCAGGTGGAACGAGCAGCATTTCGATGCCGGTGGATTTGTCGCGAACTCTCCACGGCAATCCACTGGAATTAATTTTTGCCAACATCTGTGCATCTGTCACGACCGCAGGATCTGCACGGCGCTCAATGATGTCCGCCCATGCCATCGACGAGCTCGATCCACCGCGATGGCCGCCCTGAATCGATGTGGCGCAACCCACGACCATTGCGGATGCGATCACAAAGACAATAGTTTGTGGCCAGGAGTGCATGATGGCAGATTACCCTTGTGTGCATTTCCGTGTCGAAATGTCTGCGAGGGTGCATGCGCATTCGCCGTCGATCGGTTGCGTGCCATGCAGATCGGGAACGAGCGCTATGGCGGGATCGTTGCATCCCGCTCGCACGATGAGTGTTTGTGCCGGTGATGTCGACGCTGATTTCATATGCGCACGGCTGAACAGCGGCGCACTGTTTGGCGGCGCGCTCTCACCGAACTCGTTCATTGGCCGCACGCTTCTATGCTGTGTGTGTGCGAGCCACGCCTGCTCTTTCAACTCTCTGCGCTCGTGTTGCAATCGTCCTTCTGATCGCATGCGAACCGGATCGACCGGCTGTTCCAGCGAACCCGCCTCGAAGCGCGACGACGAGCGATGAGGCGCACAATGAATTACAGGATGCGCCACACGATGCACCCACCACCGCACCAGTCGCCGACCCGCCGCCGCCGGATGCATACAGCGATGAAGAAGCAACGCGCGATGGAATCGGGCGCACCTATTTCGGACGCGAGATTGCGCAGGTCATGGGGCATCCCGCAATCTTTTGGCTCGAGCGCGGCACGCGCGAGGCCGAGGAGCGGACTGATCTACTCATCACGGCACTGCAACTGCGCGAAGGTGATGAAGTCGCGGACATCGGTGCGGGCAGTGGATATTTCACGCTCGCACTCGCGCGCGCGGTGGCTCCGAGTGGCACCGTATTCGCGGTTGACATTCAACAAGAGATGGTTGACTTTCTCGCCGCGCGTGCGCGCACTGAGCAAGTGAAAAATATCAAGCCCATCCTGAGCAAGATCGATGATGTGTGTCTCGCCGACGAGAGCGTCGATCTCGTGTTGCTCGTCGACGCGTATCACGAATTCGATCACCCTTGGGAGATGATGCGTTCGATCGCGCGCGCACTGCGAAAGGGCGGGCGCGTAGCGCTGGTTGAATATCGCGGCGAGGATCCGGATGTGCCCATCAAGCCACTTCATAAGATGACCGAGGCGCAAGCGCGTCTGGAAGTCGAAGCGACGGGACTGGTCTTCGAGCGCAACGATTCGATCCTGCCCACTCAACACCTTCTTTGGTTTCGCAAACCCACACCATGAAAACCCAGCCCATTCTCACCGTGCGCTGTGCTCTGAAAACTTGGCTGAGATTTCAACACACCTGCATCGCTGCAATCATCCTGAATCTGGTGCCACATGCCTTCGCCATCGATGATGTCATTCGACCCTTCAACGGCACATCGCTTGAAGGCTGGGAGGGCGACTCGTCGTACTGGTCCGCCGCGGATGGTTGCATCGTCGGTCAATCAACAGTGGCGCATCCACTGACACAGAGTTGCTACCTCGTATGGTCTGGCGACATGCCGCGTGATTTCGATTTGCGCTGCAAGATTCAAGTGCTCAGCGGCAATGGCGGAATTCACTATCGCAGTTCGCGCGTCGATGGACAATCAGATCTGTCCGGCTTTCAAGCAGACTTCGATTTCGACAACAACTACACGGGCGTGCTGTATGAAGGTCTCGGTCGCGGACTGATGAGTGCGCGCGGCGAACAAGTCGAATTCTCGCCGAGTGGCAAGCGCGTGATTGCGCAATTCGCTCCCGATCAAATTCTCCGCAAGGCGATCCGCATTGGACAGTGGAATGAATATCGCATCGAGGCGCGCGGTACGCATGTGCGTCACTGGATTAACGATGTCTTGATGTCCGATGTGACCGACGGCGACGCATCGCGCTTTCGCAGCGACGGATTGCTGGCGTTGCAGCTCCATCAAGGTCAACCGATGGAGACTCGACTCAAAGATATTGAAGTGCGTCCGATTGTCTCTGCGCCGCCGGTCGAAACACTCACGCTGCCCGCTGGATTTTCCGCGGAACTTCTCGCCAGCGCGCAACCGGGACAAGGCAGTTGGATCTGCATCGCCTTCGATCCTCACGGACGCGCCGTGATTTCATCGCAAGGTGGAGGCATGTTTACCGCATGGATTCCCGGCATCTCTCGAAACGACGACGCGAGCGCGTGGCAAGGAACGGCGGTCGAAGTGAAAACATTCGATGCGCCCATTCGCGACTCGCAAGGAATGTGTTTTCTCGGCGACGCGTTCTATGCCAATGGCGTTGGATCAGACAATCGCGTCGGACTCTGGCGATTGCGCGACAGCAATCACGATGGGTCGTTCGATGATGTGAAGTGCCTCGTCGCATTTTCCCCTGACACTGGCGAGCACGGACCGCACGCCGTGGTGCGTGGTCCAGATGGTGCGCTCTATGTCGCGCTGGGCAATCACACCCGTGTGCCAGAGTCGATCGCGCGATATTCCACCGATGAACAGCCGGGGCGTGCGCCGAATTCTCCCTGCGACTTCTTCGGCGAAGATCGAATCGACGCACGAATGTGGGACCCGCGAGGTCACGCGGTTGGGGTCTATTCACCCGGCGGAATCGTGCTGCGCGTTGATCCAGCCACCGAACACGCGACTATTTTCGCGGACGGATTTCGCAACGCATACGACCACTGCTTCGATGCACGCGGCGAACTCTTCACATACGACAGCGACATGGAATGGGATATTGGAGCGCCGTGGTATCGCGCCCCGCGCATTGTGCATGTCGTGCAAGGTGGCGATTATGGATGGCGCAGCGGAAGCGGTGTCTGGCCGGATTGGTATCCAGATAGTTTGCCTCCCGCGTGCGAAACAGATTCTGCATCGCCCACCGGAATGCTTGCGGGATGGGACGGTGGATTCCCCGCGCCGTGGAACGATGCGATTTTCTGCGCAGATTGGACATACGGTCGCATCCTCTGCGCGAGCATCGTTGCGGAAGGATCGACCTTCCGCGCGCAGTGGCAGCCATTCATCACGGGTCGACCGATGCCCGTTGCTGACATGGCATGGGGTCCTGATGGTGCGATGTATTTCGTGACCGGCGGTCGCGGCACTCAAAGCGGACTTTATCGAGTGACGGCTTCGAAATCAGCCGCAGCGCAAAGTGCACCAGCATCGAAAGCCGCTGATGCGCGCGACTCGGCGTGTGCGGCACTGCGGGAACTGCGTCACTCATTTGAACGCGATCAGCATGCACTCGATGCTGCCGCTCTGGCCAAACGAATGCCAGCGCTCATCGCGGGGCTCGATCATCCCGATCGATTCGTGCAAAACGCCGCGCGCGTTGCGCTCGAGCATCAACCAATCGATTCGTGGCGCACGCAAATCGCGACGATTGTTTCACAGCGCGCTCAACTCGCCGGAGCGATCGCTCTCGTGCGCGTTGGCACGATCGACGATGCAGAGCAAGCTTGTGCACTTGCCGCCGCATGCATGCCCAAGATTCCCGCTGCACCTGCTGGAGATTTGGATGCGGTCGCCGCAATGCGCACCGTGGAAATTGCGGTCGCTCGCCATCGAGAACTTGCCGCACATGCAAGCGTTTTGCGCGTGGCAGAGCTTGGACTCACGCGCGCCGCGCAACCAACAACGACTGATGGTCCAGCCAAATGGATCGCACTCGAACTCGGCGCTGCGCTCAATCAGCCGCAAACCGTGGCGCTGGCGATGGCCGCACTCGAGCAAGCGTCGAGTCGAAGCGACGCGCTGCGCTTTGTATCGCTCTTGCGTTTGAGCAAAGATGGATGGACCGACGAACTGCGCCAGCGATACTGGCAGTGGCTCAGCGCGGCGAATGACTCTGGAGGCGGATTCAGCCTCGGCGGATTCATCGCCAACATTCGCCGCGATGCACAAGCGAATGTGGGTGAACCCATCAGCACGCAGAGTGCATCGACGACCACCGCGACGAACGATCCAAGCGCGACGGCCGATCAACCGAATGCGAATGCGAAGCCCCCTCTCCCATTTACCACCACCGCTGCGATGATGCACGACTGGAAAGTCGCAGAATTTTCCAGTGAGATCGAGGCGACCGCTCATTCGCAAACACGCGACATAGCGCGCGGTGCACGCATCTTCCGCGAGTCGACTTGCATTCTCTGCCACCGATTTGCAGGCGAAGGCTCAACCACTGGCCCCGATCTCACAGGCGCTGGTGGACGATTCACCACGCATGACTTGCTCGTTGCGACACTCGATCCATCAGCGGTTGTATCGGATCAATATCGCGAGAGTCTCGTCGAAACAAAGGACGGCACGATCATCGTCGGGCGCATCGTGTCGGATTCCGCCACCGCAATCGAGGTGCGCACCAATCCGCTCAGCGAGGAGCGCCAGCGCGTGAGCAAGGTTGACATCCAATCCATCCAGCTCGTCACGACATCAAGCATGCCCAGTGGACTGCTCAATGCGCGATCGAAGGCAGAAATTCTAGATTTAGTGGCTTATTTGCAGGCTGGCGCACCACCGGTCACGCCCAAATGACTACAGAATTGTGGAAATCATTTGCGATAGCGCATGTTTGGGTTACTCTGCATGCATGAGCACTCCTCGAAAATCGACCATCGGACTCATCCTCGCATTGGCTGCAATTGCGATTGGAACTTACTCCGCATCGCTTGAGAATTCTGCCAGCGCGCTACGAGGCGATGGGGGCGATGGTGGCGTTGCCGGAGGCGGCACAAACTGCGCGACAGCACCCGCGATGATCATCGGCAACAATGCGTTCAACACTTCCGCAGCGACTGTGTCACTCGCCGTCGCCACTGGCGCGGGATGCAGTTCGCACACGATATATAAGGTGAACTATTTCTCGTTCACTCCCACGCAAACCGGCAACCATATTTTCTCGACCTGCTCGACCAGCACTTGGGACACCCGACTTGCAGTCTTCACCGCGTGCGGTTCGAGCCTCGTTCCAATCGGATGCAACGATGATTCGTGTGGCACGCAATCGCAAGTCACTGTTTCATTGACAACGGGCGTCACCTATCGCGTAGCGGTCGGTGGATACGCCTCAGCCGATGGCGGCGCTGGCATCATCGCCACGAGTTTCAGTTCTGGCGGCGGCGGCGGCGGTATCGGCCCCGATGTCATCGTCGGATCGATTCCTGACATCGCCAAATATGGAAGCGTGGTTGTCAGCGGTCAGACCATCATGGCATATGCCATCGGCACGACGAGTTGCAACATCGGCGACGCACTGCTCGCCTGGTTCGCATCACCCGACAATCGCCATCCGTTCATCCCGCAAAATGTCTACCGCGTGAAAAGTGGACGAGTGGAGCAACTGGGAATGGGATGGGGCAAGCACGGATTTACCGCACTGCAAGGCACGCTCTGCGGTGCATGCATTCCATCGTCGAGCGGCACATGGCTTGGAGTCGGATGCTCCGATCCATACAGCGCAGGCTTGAATGGAAGTCAGAGCGGACTTGGATGCCGGTCGGAAGTCAACGCAGCAACCGGAGTTTTTCCTGGAACGATAAACGCTGGAATGCCTGGCGCGGCAGCGACGATTGGCCGCAGAATTCAAGTGAATGGCAACGATCTCAATCCAACGCTCAATGCAGGCGCAACCTATTTCGTCGAAGCGCAGTACATCCATTCAGGTGATGCCACGGCTGGTAACGACAACAACAACGCGTCGTGGCGACTGTTTACTGTTGGAACGATTTCGAGTGGCGCATACACACTCACGCTGACTGGCGTAACGAATCAACAGAAGTCGGCGATGGACGCGTGGAAGACGATCGTGCCCGCCGTCACACTGCTGAATGTTGATGTTGCCAGCGACGGTCGATTCACTGCGGGATGGAATGTCACGAACAATGGCAATGGAACATGGCGTTATGAATATGCGATTCAGAACATCAACAGCGATCGCAGTGGAAATTCGCTGCGCATCGAAGTACCTGCTGGAACCAATATCACCAACGCTGGATTCAAAGATGTCAACTATCACTCGGGCGATCCGTTCTCTGCGACGGACTGGACGATTTCAGTTGCATCCGGAGCGATCACTTGGACCGGCGGCACATATGCGACAAGCGCAAATGGCAACGCCCTGCGATTTGGAACGACATACAACTTCTGGTTCGACGCCAGCCAACCACCCGTTGCAGCCACTGCTGTACTTGGACTTTTCAAACCCGGCGCTTCCCCATCGATCAGCTTTGCATCGGCCGGACCTGGAGCACCTGCATGCGCTGCGGCGGATATCAACTGCGACGGATTCGTCAACGGAACCGACCTGACCATACTGCTCAGCCAGTGGGGCACGGCAGGCAGTGCGGATATTGACAACGACGGCACCGTCGGCGGCACCGACCTCGCAGCGCTCTTAGCGGGCTGGACTGTCTAAAGCGGAACTCGCGAAATCAGAACGGGATCTGCAACTGCGAGATGATGTTCATCTGATTGGCCGAATCTGTATTGGCATCTGCTTGGTAACCCGCGCCACCAAAGTTGGTGCCGGTCGACCAATTGCTGTTCTGCGAACAAGGGCCGTTGTTGGATGAACCCATCGCACGAAACCTTTCTTGCGAAGAACGAACCATAATTCTCTGCGTATACCGTGCGAGAAGTAGTAATCGACGATCGATCGTTCTGCGGTGAATTGCGTGCCATCGTTGCGGATCGACTCGGCTATGACGACATGACGACATGACGACATGACGCCATGACGGCATGAACGGCGACTTGAACTGCCCCACCTTCACGCCCAATCCATTGCCGAACTCTTTGTCGACCCAAGCATCTTGCAAAACTGGCGTCGCCGCCACAGGTGTCTATGGATCAATGCTTGATCCATAATTCAATCGCGCCCTGTATGTCTAACTTAGATCAACAACATTTCCCCAGAACGCCATCTGAGTGCGGCGATGTTCGAATGCCCATGTTGAGACGCCATCGCCGGCGCTGGAAGTTGTCGCTGTGGCGCCAGCAATATTCTTGGCGAGTTGATCATTCCAAGTGAATCGAGCTTGTACGAGCAATCCGAGTTGCAACTTGAAATTGCCGTCCGCGCTGGAGATGCACCCGCCTGCGTCGGCTCACTCCAAAAAAAACCGCGCTTCTCGAATTACTTCGAAAAACACGGGGATTCTTGCTAGTGGACCTGAACGGGCTCGAACCGTCGACCTCTTCCATGCCATGGAAGCGCTCTCCCAATTGAGCTACAGGCCCTGAAAAATTAAGCCTATCACATTGCGGAATCGAGAGCGCCAGCCAACACCGTTTTGGAAACGAGGCCGACCATCTTCTTGTGCACCTTGCCATCCTTCATGACCACAAGAGTTGGAATCGATTGAATGCCGAATTGCAGCGCAACTTCGCGGCTGTTGTCCACATTCACCTTGCCGACCTTCGCCTTGCCCTTGTAATCGTTGGCGAGTTCATCGATGGCAGGACCGAGCGCGCGGCATGGGCCACACCACTCCGCCCAAAAGTCGACCAAGACTGGAATCTTGGAATCCATGACATCGGCCTTAAAGTTTGCGTCTGTAAATTCGAGTGTGTTCTGACCAGCCATAGGAAGCGTCTCCAAAGAAGTGCGAAGTGAAATGCGAGGGGAAATAGTATCAAGGGCGGATCGTCGAAGCACGGTCGGATTTCGCAGCGGGGATTTGTGCGATTTCAAGGCTTATTTTGGCATGAATCGCCCGCCCAACCGCCAGCGCGTCGCAATGTTCGCGAACATCATGCGCTCGAACCACCGCCACCCCAGCGCGCGCCATTTCCACTGCTGCGGCCACGCTTGCGGCAACGCGCGCCGATGGTCTCGACTGGCCAGTGGCAGAACCAAGGAAAGACTTGCGACTTGCAGATGCCAGCACGGGATAGCCGAGCGCGACGATCTCGCTCATGCGCGCGATCAACGCAAAGTTCTGCTCGACAGTCTTGCCGAATCCAAGTCCGGGATCGATGGCGATCGCATGGCGAGCGATGCCAGCGCGTTCAATCGATTGCGCACGCGCAAGCAACCACTGCGAGACTTCCGCGACGACATCGTTGTAACGCGGCGCGCTGACATATTGATCGCTGTATGAATCTGCTTGCGGCGCACGCAAGCGATGCATCAGCACATATCCGCACGCACGCCGCGCGACCATCGCGAACATCCGCGGATCATCATCGCCCGCACTGACATCATTGACGATCACTGCGCCAGCGTCGAGCGCGGCCTCGGCGACCTCCGCGCGCGTGGTGTCGATTGAAAGCATGACTCCGGGTGGAAGATCCTTGGCGATCGCCGCGATGACCGGTTGCGTTCGCGCAATTTGTTCGGCGATGGAAACAGACTCTGCGCCGGGCCGCGTGCTTTCACCGCCGACATCCAAGATCTCCGCGCCATTTTCGATGCACGCCTTGGCAAATGCGTATGCGCGCTCGATGTCATTGTGTTGACCACCATCCGAAAATGAGTCGGGGGTCACATTGATGATCGCCATGATCTTGCAGTGGGGTCGCGCAGATGGACTGGCAAGTGTGCGCTCGCTGGCAAGCACCAGCGCATTCGCACGCGCGGCGTTCCAAGTGAAACGCTGATCCCACGAGAAATGATGAACGCGAGTCTGCGACATCGCCATCAATCTTTGGATGGACTCTCGCTCGTCGATCCATCAGTCTTGCCATCGGTCGCTGACTCTGCCGCGCCCGGCGTTGGCTTGCCGGCTTGACCACCGCTGCGCCCTTGCAGAAAACTCGACATCATCTGGTCATACCCCGCCGCGAGCACCGCAGTTGGAATCATCACCGCCGCTTCCGAAGATTGCTCGTCGGATCGCAGTGCCAATGCGATGGGCGCACTGCGGGCTGGAATTTTTGGAATGGGAATCTCTCCAGCGCCAAAGGCCTCGGCCATTTGCCGCGCGACTTTGAGAATTTGTCCCACTGCAATAAACGCTTCGATCTGCGCGCCCGGCACGAGCCACGGGCGCATTGCAACGATCACGCTCTCGTCTTTGAGCGACTCTCCACCGGCCACCGCCGCCATCGCGCGGCCAAAGACATCTGGTCGCTGGCTGAATGTGATGATGACCGTCGTGGGCAAGACCTTAACGAATCCGTGCATGCCACGCGAACCAAAGATTGCCTGTCGCGTGAGTTGTCGCATCGTAACGCCGCTCAAGTCTGCGCCGTCGGCTTCGCTGGCACCCAGTGGAGTCTCCTTCAATTCAAATGCATCCACACTCTCGCCGCTCTTGAGCACACGACCATCTTCCCACGATGGCTCACGCTTCACTCCCTCGGCGTTGCCTGCCTGCGCCATCAACGACGACTTGAACAAATCGGCAATCGCCTGCGGCTGATCAGTTTCGATCACACATGCGCAATCATTCAAGACACCGCCCACGATCACGCCCAACTTCGATGGATAACACGCGAATCGAATCGAGCGCACGCCTTCCTTGGCCTGCGCAAGCCACGCTGGCACGAGGTCGGACACTCCAAGCGCTGTGGTCAATGCATCGAACTTTCCTGCGCCGCCGAGCGCTTGCGCATCCATTGCAGCAGCGAAATAGAAGGGATTTTTCGGCAAAGCGCTGAGTGTCGCGGCGCTGCTGCCATCGACTGGCTTTGCACCGCTGGCAAGTTTGGTCAACTCGCTCTGGGGTGCATACACCGCATAGGTCCGAATCGAAAGTCCAAGCGCATCCGCATCGACCACCACAAGGCCGTCGCGAACACCAGTGAACAGCGCGCGAATCTTCGCGATCGGTTCTGCGAAGCGATCCATCGTGCCCTTGGGCATTTGATCGCTCTCTTGCGCACGCTCAACAGCTGCGCTCTGAGATTCAGCGAGAGCTGTCGCTCCGGCCCACGCGATCAAGTCGCCGCCGTGTGCAAGAAGCATTCCTCGCTCGCCAACTTTCTGTGCGAGCGCCGCGGCGATTCCACCCGCCGCGTCATATTCATCGACCGCAGACTTCGAACTTGAAACGATGACATGCTTCGCGAGTGTTCGCGCATAAACCCGCTCACCGCGAAAACTGCCCGCGCCGTCGGCCGCTGGCGCAATATTCGCCTTCACAAATGCCGCAGGATCTTCGCATGGCACGAGCAGCACAAACGGTCGCGTATCGCCATCCTTCGCAGCCGTCGACCACCCAGCCATCGATCCCTTCTCGTCGAATCCTTCGCCAATGCCCAGCATGCTGCGCAACTGATCAACGGGTCGACCAGCGATCGCAGTCTCTTTGCGGTCCATCGAGGCGATGCACGCATCAATATCACTGGAAATCTTGGCAATACTTGGCACGACAACCATGCTCGCCACATCGGGCGGGATAAGCGCCAACACATCGTCAAGCGCATCGGCGCGAGCGACGCACGCAACGCATGCGGCGAGTGAACATGCGAGTGTGAACGACGCGCGTGATGCGCGTGATGCGCGTGATGCGAGCGATGCGAGCGATGCGAGCGACGCGTGTGATCCGCGTGACGCGAGCGACGCGAGTAATGCGCGCAACGCGAGTAATGCGCACGACGCGAACGACGCGCATGACGCACGCGACGCCCCACCCACCAACCCTCCACCAAACTGATTCCACCGTGTCATGGCGTCACTGCCAATGCGGCATCGATGCACTTGCGCAACTCAGCAGAATCCGGCTTCACCGAACTGGGGAAGAACTCGATTGGATTGCCATCCTTGCCGATCACATACTTGCAGAAATTCCACGACGGCAACTTACCCGTACGCGTGCCAAGAAATTCATAGAGCGGCGACTGATCCGCGCCTGGCTTGGTCTGCACCTTTTCCAACATCGGGAAGTTCACATTGTACGACTTGCTACAGAACGACTGAATTTCTTCTGGCGTTCCGGGCTCCTGTCCGCCGAAGTCGTTGCTGGGAACGCCGATGACCACAACACCCTTGTCTTCCAAATCTCCGTACAACTTTTGCAAGCCTGAATACTGTGGCGTGTAACCGCACTTGGTTGCGACATTCACCAGCACCACCACCTTGCCCTTGAACTTCGCCAAGTCAATTGGCTTGCCGGCCAGATCCTTCATCGTGATTGAGTACATCGTTTTGTCCTTCCACTTTGCAGTGAGTTCAGGTGTTTGCGGAACACTTTGCGCGCATGCGATGCCAGTTGCAACAAGAACGGCTACGACGAGAGCGTGACGAATATTCGAAATCATGTGGTGACCTTGCTGAAGAGCGCTCCACGGAGCGCAGTGTGCGAGACGGGAAAATCAAACGCGGGCTGAAAGTCTAGGACTCACTCGACCGTGACACTCTTGGCCAAATTGCGCGGCTTATCGACATCTTTCCCGCGCAGGACAGCCGCGTGATATGCCAGTAATTGCAGCGGAATGACCGAAATCAGCGGCTGCAATTGTTCAATCACATCCGGCACATAGAAAACATCTTCAACCAGCGTGCGAATGTGATCGTCACCCTCGGTCGCAACCGCGATGACATGACCACCGCGGCTTCGCACTTCGGAAATATTGGCGAGCACCTTCTCATATTGCGAATTGCGTGTCGCCACAACAACCACGGGCATGCCGTTGTCGATCAACGCGATCGGTCCGTGCTTCATTTCCGCAGCGGGCATTCCTTCAGCATGGATGTACGAAATTTCCTTCAGCTTCAACGCGCCTTCGAGCGCAACGGGATAGTTCACGCCTCGTCCTAGGAAGAGCCAGTTCTCGCGTTCCATATATTTCGCAGTTGTCTTGCGAATCGAATCGCTCGTCTCCAGCACAGTCTGAATCTGTTCTGGAATCTCCGACATCGACTTCAAGAACGAGCTGACATAATCCTGACTGAGATATCGACGACGACCAATAAAGAGCGCGAGCATCGCCAGCGCGAGAATCTGTCCGGTGAACGCCTTCGTGCTCGCGACGCCAATTTCTGGGCCAACGCGCAAATAAACACCGGCGTCTGTTTCGCGTGCGATGGAAGAACCCACGACATTCACAACTCCCAGCGCAAGTGCGCCGCGTTGCTTCGCCTCTTGTAATGCCGCAAGTGTGTCGGCTGTTTCACCCGACTGACTGACTGCGATCACGCATGTTCCAAAATCGACAATGGGATTGCGATAGCGAAATTCGCTGGCGAAGTCGCTCTCAGCCGCGATCTTGGCGAGATCTTCCATCAGATACTTGCCCACCATGCTCGCGTGCAGTGCGGTGCCTTGCCCGACCATCACGATGCGCTTGGCGTTGGCAAGTGTTCGCGCATGCTCGGATATTCCACCAAGCACGATCGAACCGCTGCGAGCGTCAACTCGACCTTGCATCGCCATGCGCAGCGAGCGCGGTTGCTCAAAAATTTCCTTGAGCATGTAGTGCTCATATGGACCGAGGTCGATCTCGGCGAGTTCAAATTCCAACTCGCGCACTTCCGTTGTGATCGAAACATCGTCGATGGTCGAGGTGCGAAAGGCATCGCGGGTCAGCTTGGCGACTGTGAAGTCTGGCAAGGTGAACGCCTGAGTGGTGTGCGCAACAATCGCGCTCGAATCGCTGGCGACGATGTACTCGCCGTTGCCGACTCCGACCATCAGCGGCGAACCCTTGCGAGCGACCACGAGTGTGTCGGGCTCCTCGGCGCACATCACCGCGATGGCATAGGCACCCGTGACTTCTCGAAGCGCGGCCTGCACCGCCTTTTCGAGATCACCGTGATAAAGTTCACCGATCAGATGCGAAAGCACCTCAGTATCAGTCTCACTCGAGAACTTATGTCCCTTTTCCTCCAAATACTTCTTTAGTGTGGAGTAATTTTCGATGATGCCGTTGTGAATAATGGCGATCCCGTGTCCGCTCTTGGCATCATCCGGATGCGGATGGGCGTTCGCCTCGGTCACACCGCCATGAGTCGCCCAGCGAGTGTGGGCGATGCCAATCGTTCCAACGAGATTCTTGTTCGACCGAGTCTTCTCTTCCAGCACGCGCACCCGACCGACTGCCTTGCAGATCTGAATGCCGTTGTTGATCAGTCCAACGCCCGCAGAGTCATAGCCGCGATATTCCAATCGCTTGAGACCCTCCAAGAGAATTGGAAGCGCTTGCTTGCGACCGATATAGGCAACGATTCCGCACATGAACGATGACTCCTTCAGTAAAAATTACACCACAAACACAACTGTAAGGTAGCGTATGTCCTCATTGATGGCACGCGTTGTGCGATCGATTTGCAGGAAGCTCACATCGAGGTCATTGACGCATGGATGCGTCGCACACCCCTCACGACATCATCGAACGCAAAAACGCGATTCGAACAGCCATGCGAGCTCGTTTGACCGCGCTGGACGCTGCACAGCGAAATGAGTGGTCCGTCGCAGCGTGCGACCGGCTGATTCGGTCGGATGCCTTTCAACAAGCCGCGCGAGTGATGCTGTACATGCCGATGCGCAGCGAGGTCGATGTGATCACCGTCGCGCTTGAGGCGTTTCGCCTTGGAAAATCTGTGTGCGTTCCCCGCGTCCCAGAGGGTCGCAAGTCGATGACCGCCGTCGAGACAACTTCCTTCGACGATGAATCAATGGATCCAGATGCGCTGGGTGTTCGCACTCCCAAGACCGGCCAGGAATTCCCCCATGATGCGCTCGACCTTGTCGTCGTCCCGGGAGTCGCGTTCGACATGCGCGGATTTCGCCTCGGTCGCGGAGGTGGGTATTACGATCGCTATCTCGCACGGCTTCCCAGAAGCACCGCGATGATTGGCATCTGCTTCGACTTCCAATTCGTCCAAACGATTCCAACCGAACCAACTGACATCGCCGTTCACGCCGTTGTCAGTGATCGACGCGCTGTGCAGCGCGCATCGACGCTCGCACTTCTCGCCGCACAAGATCGAATCACTCAACCGTAATGACATTTTCGCAAACCACTTTATTACTTTTCGAAGGAACCCAACATGACACTTGATAGCCAACTCCCCCGTTCATCATCCGCATCTGGATCATTTCTGAGTGCCAATCACCGCAAAATGATTCCCATCGCGCTGGCACTCGTCGGTGCGGGCGCAGTCGCTGGTGGAACATTTTTCTTCTCCGCCGGCGATCAGACTCCCACCACCGCTCAAGTTCCAACCAATGTGATCCCGCCAATCCAAGCGCAATCCACCGCGAAAAGCAACAAGGAAATGCCTGAAATGACCGCATCAACTGGACGGCAAGTGGTGGCGCTGAACGCGCCAGTGACTACACCGGCGAATGTCAAGGCTCCATTAACTGTCCTGCCGGTTGCGACATCGCCGGTGATCGTTGCCAGTCCAGCGAACACACAACCGGGTGCGAGTGCGAGCGCGAGTGCGAGCGCGACTGCGCCCGCAAACGCGACCAGCACAATGAATTTCGCGGCGGCCAGCGCCATGATGCAAACAGATCCAGTCGCCGCGCGCACGGCTCTGACACAACTGCTTGATCAACAAGGAATGACCGCCGCCGATGAGATGGCGACAATGATCGCGCTGCGCGAATCAAACGCAAAGCTCTTCTTCTCGCCAGTGTTCGCCGCGAATGATCCAACGATGCGTGTCTACACCGTGAAGTCTGGCGACACACTTGCCAAGATCGCCAAGGCGAACGATCTCCAAGCCGACTGGCGTGTCATTGCGCGCATCAATGGATTGAAGAGCGAAAAATCGCTGCGAATTGGGCAGAAGCTGAAACTTCCAATGAGTGCGTTTCACGCGGAAATATCGAAGAGCAAATACCAGATGCGCGTCTACGCCGGCGAAGGCGCGACGCGTGTACTCGTTGCGATTTTTTCAGTCGGACTTGGAGAACTCAATTCCACTCCAACTGGCGCATTCATGGTTCGACCAAAGAGCAGACTCATCAATCCCCAATGGACCAATCCCAAGACGGGCGAACACTTCGCCGCCGACAATCCGCTCAATCCAATCGGTGAGCGATGGATCGGTCTCATCGGTGTCGAAGCCCACAATCAGGGCTTTAAGGGCTATGGCATTCACGGAACCGTCGACCCAACTTCCATCGGCAAGCAAGCATCGATGGGTTGCGTTCGAATGAGCGACGCAGATGTTGAGTTGGTGTATGAATTGCTCACCGAACCAAACAGCACGATTGTGATCGCCCCCTAAAGATCGCATTCACACTCACGGCGAAGACGACGCACGAAAATCGCCTAGAAAACCAGCGGATTCACCCAGTCCAGGGACCACTCGATGACCACTCGCCGCGTGCGGGTCCATCGTGATGACCTCCGCCCGAATGCGGCGCGCCCGATGATCGCGGCGACTTGGCCAACTTTGCCGCCAGGAGCAGCGCTTCGCGCATCGCACTCTCATCCGCCTTGCCTTCGCCAGCGATTGCAAACGCGGTGCCATGATCTGGACTCGTGCGCACGATTGGAATGCCAAGCGTCACATTCACAGCCGATTCAAAGGCGACCAGCTTCACTGGAATCAAGCCTTGATCGTGATACATCGCGACGACCAAGTCGTATCGACCTCTGATCGCATCGCGAAAAATAGTGTCCGCTGGAAATGGACCCGATGCATCAATGCCAGCGCTGCACGCCATATCGATGGCGGGTCGAATGATGCGATCTTCCTCGTCGCCGAAGAGACCATGTTCGCCCGCATGTGGATTCAGCCCACACACAGCGATTCTCGGCGAAGCAACTCCCATATCTCTGCAGAAACGGTTGCCAAGATCGATGGGATCGAACACACGCCCGATCGTCAGCAGATCGCGAATATTCATCAGCGGAACATGAGTCGTTGCCAGTGCCACGCGCAAGTTCGGCGCAGAGAACGCCATGCAATGTCGGCGCGCGCGTGTTCGAAACGCAAATAATTCTGTATGACCGGGCCAGCGATATCCAGCACGGGACCACGATTCCTTGCTGATTGGCGCAGTCACCACCGCATCCACTTTGCGCGGGTCACCTGGTGCACGCATGGCGTCGACGATTGCCGCCTCGACATATGCCTTGCTGGCGATACCGCCAATCTTCGACGGCTCGCGGCCATCGAAAAGTCCCAGCACTTGACCGTGATCGAGCACGACATAATCCGCGTCGATTTCATGTTGTGCGCGCTCGCTCTCGACAGCAACTCGCAACCAATTCACTGATATCCCACTGCGCTCAGCCGCCACATGCATCAGATGATTCGACCCATGCACGAACCACCGCGCAGCGCGTCGCACAATGGGATCGTGCAGCGCCTTGACGGTGACCTCGGCGCCAATGCCGCACGGATCACCCAAAGAGATGGCGACGGTCGGTCGCTCTGTGTTCATAGTGAAATGCTATCCAACCCAAATGTGCAGGATGAGCCCCATTTCGACCGATTCGCCACGGTAGAGTGATGTTGAGATTCGCCCCTGCCATCGGCGCCCCAACCATGCCAGACAACGACACGCCCGAAAACCGCTGGTGCCCGCACATGGAATTGAATGACCAACGCTGCACTTCGCGATTCTCACTCGGTGAAGTCGAGCAAGTCTTCACATATTGCTGTGGCGGCTTTCACGGATGCCCACTTTTTCATCGCATCAATATGGAAGCGCGATTTCGCGAAACGGTGGGCGACAGATCACGAAGCCTCCTTCGAACCGATCGCCTTCCGGCATTGATGCAACCAACTATTTATGGAAACTCTAAGCGTATTCGCCCGTCGACGCCGTGACTTTCTGGCATTCTGCCGGATTGAATGCGGACTCGCAACGCTGACGCTTGAAGCGTATGGCCGCGATCTGGATCTGCTTGCGACATATCTCAAGGAGCGCGGCAACGACGACCCATCAACAGCCACGATGGCGGATCTGACGAATCACATTCGTTGGTTGTCGCGCGAGCGGGAATACGAAGCAACAACGGTCACGCGCCACTTGGCGACGATTCGAGTCTTCTATCGCTGGATGCACGCGATGGGCACGATTGCTCGCGATCCTGCGCGGCTGATTGAGCGACCAACCTCATGGAAGCGATTGCCTGGGGCGATGACCGTGAAGCAGATGAAGACTCTCGTTGAATTTCCATCATCGCCAGAGCAGGGCAAACTCTGGTTGCGAGATCGTGTGCTGTTGGAAATGCTCTATGGCGGCGGCTTGCGCGCCAGCGAGATCTGCACGCTCAAGGTGAACGACTTTCACGAGACAATCGGATCACTCGCGGTGACTGGCAAGGGCAACAAGCAACGCATCGTTCCAATCGGCGTTCCGGCGATTCGGTGGACGGTTCGATACCTTGCGGAATGTCGGCCAGTTCTCGCGCACGCTGGCGATGGCCGAGACCAATTCCGATTGCTCCTTTCGTTTTCAGGTCGTCCGCTCGAACGCGTCGCGATCTGGCAGTTGGTGAAGAAGATCGCGGCGCTCGCTGGATTGGACGATGTCCATCCGCACACACTTCGCCATTCTTACGCAACACATCTGGTCAACGGCGGCGCAGATCTGCGCGTGGTGCAAGAATTACTGGGACATTCGAGCATCACAACGACACAGGTTTACACGCATGTGACACGAGAGCATCTCAAGGAAGTCATCGCCAACTGTCATCCGCGAGAGCAGAAGATGCGCAAGGTCGTTGCGGCAGCGCCTGCGGCGACGATCGTTACAGCTGGCACGAAGAATCAACCGATTTCAAGGCGACGCGGAAAATAATCCAACTTCGCTGCGTGCTTGACCATCGCAAGCGTCTCTTCCGCCACACGATTTGCGCGCACACATCCATCTCGCAGAATGTCGATGATTGCATCGTCGTTGCCTTCGAATGGACGCCGCCGTTCCCGCATCGGTTCGAGCAGACGATTAAGCGCCTCCGCCACTTCCTGCTTGATATGGCCATCGCCGATGTTGTCGCCGCGTGTGTATCGATCCTTCAATTCAGCGACTCGTGCGGCATCTTCCATAAACGCGTCGACATATTGAAAGAGCGCGTTGTTGATATCGCCTGGCTCGGTCAGGCTCGCCCTGCCCGTGAAAATCTTGCCAACCTTCTTGGTGACTTCCTTGGGCGGATCGGCGATGAAGATCGCGTTGCCGAGACTCTTGCTCATCTTGTTCACGCCGTCGATGCCGACCAAACGACCCACGGTTCCGACATCCGCACGGGGAATAGGGAAAGTTCCGCCGAGTTTCTCGTGGTCGGCATCCTCGGCATGCTCTGAAACTCCGCAGAAAATCTGATTGAATCGGCGCGCTACTTCGCGAGTCATTTCCAAGTGCGGCACCTGATCTTCGCCCACCGGCACGCCCGTTGGACGAAAGGCCAGAATGTCGGCGGTCTGACCAACGGCATAGAGCGGGAATCCAAATGAATATGTTTCACCGAGATTCTTCACCTTGATCTCGTCCTTCAGCGTCGGATTGCGCATCACGCGATTGAACGGCAACAACATTGCGAATAAGAATGTCAGCTCAGCGATTGCCGGCACTTCGCTTTGCAGAAAAATCGCCGACTGCTTCGGATCGATACCCATCGCTAAATAATCGCGCACGATCTCAATCGAATCTCGACGAATGTCCGCCGCATGTTCGGCGCGCGTTGTGAAAGCGTGCATATTGGCGATGAGGAAATAACACTCATGCGTCGATTGCAATTCGACTCGGCGCTTGACACTTCCAACCCAGTGACCAAGATGCAGCGTGCCAGTTGGCGTATCGCCAGTCAGCACACGGGGCTTTTTCATTGACGCTAAAGATGAAGTCATCGGAGCACGATCGTACGAAAGTTGAGACCAGTGCGTCCGATCAACTCCACCAGAACATGGCGAGATTGAGAGAGTTGAAGAGTGCGTGCGCCATGATGGGTGCGATGATTCGACCAGTGCGTTCCATCAACCAACCCAGCCCGAGTGCGAGCAGGAATAGCGTTGTCAGCCCCGACGCCATCGCTTCTGGCACCAGCACGGGAATGTGCACGGCTGCGAAGACGCTACTCGTTGCGATGATCGTCCACCAGCGCGGCAGACCCGCACGGCGCATACTCATCTGCAGCGCGCCGCGAAATGCGAATTCCTCGATGATTGGCGCGAAGAGAATGACATTCACAACCATCGCGCCCTTGAGCAATGTGTCCTGCGAATTGCGCAGCAGTTCGAATGTTAAATGCCCCTCGACTGGTGGCGCATCGCCACCCCAACGGACCTGCAATAATTCGACCACACTCGCCACTGATTGCATTGGAAACCATGCGATGACAAAGACGGCGCAACCGAACAGGAGACTTTGAAGATTCGACCACGGCGCCGCCGACGGAACTGGCGATGCGCCGATCACATTGGATTGCGCAAAGAGTGCGCTCCACTTCCATGTCCGCAGGAAAAAAATCAGCACGATGGCTTGCGCCACCAAGCCTCCTGCGGCCATCACCAACTTGTCTTGCAGTGATTCGCTTGAACTGGGCAATCCAAAGACCTTTCCACTCAGCGCGCCACCAACCGATCCAAGCACATTGAGAGCAAGGAAAAGCGCCAACGATGCGGCGGCGTTCAATCGCCACGCATTGCTCGGGGCGTTTGCCAATCGCATCGCACGGGTCAATATCACAGCAGCAATGATCACCCCACCCAGCCACAGCACAGCGAACGGCCAATTGGATGCTTGATCTGTCGTCGACGGATCCGTCACATCCGATCTACCCTCTGCCACCAGAATCCCCAGCGCAATCATGAGCGACAAACTGAAGACAATCGTTCGGCGAAAAAAGATGGAAGTCGCGCAAGCCAAGCTGGCAGTTCCATTGGAAGAATTACGCGAGCGCATATCTGAACTGGGGCGACCTCGCAATTTCTTCCAGGCCGTTGTCGACCATGGCAGCACTGCGCGCACTCGATTGATCGCGGAAGTCAAGCACAAGAGTCCCTCTGCAGGCGTGATCTGCGAGAATTTTGACCCAGTCGCCATCGCACGAAAGTATCAGGTTGGTGGCGCCGCCGCGATCTCGTGCCTCACCGACACAGTCGACTTCGGTGGCGAACTGGAATACATCCACGCGATTCGCGATGCGATTTCACTGCCAGTATTGCGCAAAGATTTCATCGTCGACCCCTACCAGATTTTGGAATCGAGAGCCGCGGGAGCGGACGCTGTACTGTTGATTGCCGAGTGTCTTCGCGAAAGCGAGATCATCGACTTTCAAATTCTCTGCGTCGAGCTTGGCATGACTACCTTGCTGGAAGTGCATGACGCGGAAAATCTCTGCCGTGTGTTGAATCATGTTGGGTTTCCACATCCGGGATATTCATTGCTTGGAATCAATAACCGCAACTTGCGAACGATGAAGACTGACATCAATCACTCACTGCGCATGGCTGACCTTGTCGATGATCCGCGGATTCTTGTCAGCGAATCTGGTATCACGGCGCCCGCTGATCTGCAGCGGCTGCGAGGACACGGAATTCACATCGTGCTCGTTGGCGAGCATCTCTTGCGTCACGATGATCCCGAGCAAGCCGTTCGCGCGTTGCTTGGCTGAACCGTGCGCTGAAAAACCGCGCGCAACATCACGCCATGGCGCCGCAGCGCACATTCGCGCGAAAATCACCCAGAAATGCGCGCGGCAATCAACTGGGCAATGTTCCATCCCGTCAATGCAGCGCCAATGCGAATCTGGTCTCCTGCGACAAACATCTGCAATCCCATGCCCGGCGGCAAGCTCCAATCGCCGCGAATTCTGCCCACGAGCACCGGATCTCGACCCGCCGCTTGTAATGGTTCAGGGAATCGATTGTTCACTCGATCATCGACCACCTCAACTCCAGGAGCCTTGCAGAGAATCTCGCGCGCCTGTTCTTGCGACATTGGCGATTCAAATTCCAATCCAATCGCCTCGCAATGCGCTCGAAGAACTGGCACGCGCACGCAGGTCGCTGTGACTCGCACAGACTCATCATGCCAAATCTTGCGCGTCTCGTGCAACAACTTTGCTTCTTCCTCGTTGTAACCACTTGGGCCAATCGCACTGTTGTGACTAAAACAATTGAAGATGTATTGTCGACCAAAGATCTCCGTGCGCAGCGGATTGCCCGCCGCATAATCGTGCGCTTGCGATTCGAGTTCCTTCATCGCTGCCGCACCCGCTCCGCTAGCGGCTTGATAGGTCGCGACTGTCATACGAAGCACTTTTGCAACACGATGCAGTGGTGTTGCGGCCACCAACGCGACAATCGTCGAACAGTTGGGCACGGCGATGATCGACGGCCTCGAGCACGCGTCGAGCGCGTCGGCATTCACTTGCGGAATGATCAGCGGTACGGCCGCATCCATTCGAAAGGCACTCGAGTTGTCGACAACCCACGCCCCCGCCGCAGTGGCTTGCGGCGCCCACTCGTGAGAGATTGCCTTACCGGCCGAGAAGAACACAATTGCAAGACCATCAAAGCAACCCGGTTTGAGAACTTCAATGGTGACCGATCCGCCGCCAACCTCGATGGTTTTTCCCGCCGAGCGCTCGCTGGCGAACAACCGGACTTGCGCCGCCGAGACGCCGTTTTGTTCCAGCAATTCGATGAATTCCGCCCCAACGGCGCCAGTTGCGCCCACGACTGCGAGTTGGAAACTTTGATGAGCGAAGAGACTATTCACAGGAAATCGACCTCATAATTTGCCATCGAGAATATATATCGTAAGGTACTCAAGTCTGCGGTCATCGATTGCGTTGATCGACCCAAGGACATTACGAAAGGAATCATCATGTCACCGAAGCCAGCGAACTCGTCCAAATCGTCACAGACCACTAAGAAGTCCACGAAGTTGTCGGATGCTGATCTCGAAAAAGCAAGCGGAGGCGGCGCAAGCCGTGTCGCACGCAACTCGACCAAAGCTCGACAATCGCGGACGCCGAAGCGCTAATTCAGCGTCGTCCGACGCTTGACATTCGACCGCATTAAGTGACTGACACCGTAGTCGGCGACCGTTCCTGCTCCTGGACGGCCGCTGGCTGCTTTTTTATTTCTACTCCCGCCACGCAACGAAACTCGGCGAGCCTCTGCATTATCACGGATCGTTGTTGCGGCATTCAGCAACGAGACTGCCGCTAACTCTCCGTCGGCTCGATTGAATCGATCATCTGGCGCTCGGCCAGTTGCTTGAAGGCGCCTTCGACCGAGATCAGTTGCGCAAAATTTCCAGACTGAACGACGCGCCCCGCTTCCATCACATAAATACGGTCAGCCATGCGAACGGTGCTCAATCGATGGGCGACAACGATGCGAGTGGCCTTGAGTCCTTCAAGGCTGCGCACCACCTGCGCTTGCGAAATCTCGTCGAGCGCACTCGTCGCTTCATCGAAAACCAAAATCTTCGGCCGCGTCACCAGCGCGCGTGCGATCATCAATTTCTGCAACTGGCCGCCTGAGAGCGTTTGATCCGTGACATAGGTGCTCATTCCCATTGGCATGCGATCAACTTCGTCGCCGAATCCTGCTTCATTGATCGCGCGCTGGGCGTCATCCTTATTAAAGAGCGTGCTTCCAACGATATTGTCAAGAATCGTGCCCGGGATAATGCGCGTGTTTTGAATGACCGCTCCAATTTGCCGCCGAACAGAGACGAGATCCAATCTCTCGAGCGCCTTGCCGTCAAACATGACAACGCCCGTGGAGGGAAAGCGAAGTCCCAGGATGAGTTGCAGCAATGTCGACTTGCCACTGCCCGATGGACCAACGATCGCCACACTCTCTCCAGCTTCGATTCGAAGCGAGACACCTGAGAGAATCTCGTTGGCGCTTCCTGGATAGGCGAAGCGCACATCTTCGATTTGGATTTGTCCCGTTAAGACTCCTGGAACTTCACGGTCCACCGCGGTTTCGGTGGGCGACACGAGGATCGGTGCGATGCGCCGCAGCGTGGAACGCAACGACGCAAGATCTCCCAAACGCGCGCCGAAGTCCAGCACGGAAAAGAGCGCCGATACGAAAGCACTGTTGAAGACTAGATATGCGGCGATTGAGCCCACTCCGTCAATGACCAGTTCTTGCCCAGATGACGGTTCAGCGATATTGACGAACATCGCCCAAAAGATCATCAGGCACATGAGTGGAAAGGTCGCAGAGAAGACTTCAAAAATGCGGTCGATGCGGTGCAACTTCATCGCCGACGATCGGATGCTCTTGAATCGCTCAAGCCATCGCACCGTGGCGAACTGCTCTGCCGAAGCGCTTCGAATCGTGTCAATGCCGCCGATGTACTGCAACACCACAGTCGCAAGGTCTCCTCGGCCTTCCAATTCCGCAGTCGACAACTTCGCGCGACCAAGACTGATACCGACACTCACCAGGACGGCGATCAGCAATAATCCCGCGCCGACGATGCCCGCTTGCACATTGACAAACAACATGATCGACAGATAGAGAACCGAAAAGATTCCCGCCATAATCGTCGAAATTCCAGAGCCAGAAAGAATCGACCGAATATCGCCAACGGACTGAATTCGCTCCGCAAGATCGCCGCTGGTGAATCGACGAAACGCCTCGACTGGCATACGCAGACAGCGATCGAGGATTCCTCCAAGGGCGCGACTATCCATGCGTGTTTCGGCGCGCAGCAAAAAACTAGCCACGACGAAATTGCATGCGGCAGATGTCACCGTCGTCCCCAGCAGAATGAGTCCAAGGAAGACCAGGCCCATACGATTCCCGTTGGGAAGGATGCTGACAACGAGCAATCCTGTCGCAAGTGGAATCGTCAGATTCACCAGCACCGCAAGCCCGGCGATCAGGAATGCCTTGACGAAATCCATTTCCGATCCGCGAATGGTGAAGCGCAGAAACTTCGCCATCGTCACTGTGCCTGCACCGAGCGTCGGATGGAACTGCGATGCGGTGCCACTCAATTGCTTTGCAAACTGCTCGTCCACTTGGATCGGTCCAATCGTCGCGCCCGCCGAGTGAACGAACGCCACGAGACCTGCGGGCGTTGGCAAGATTGCCACCGGTGCTTGATCTTCTGATCGAAATGCCAGCAACGACCCAATTTCTGCGCGCCACCAACCAGGATCGAGGAACACGGGCCGAATTCCAAGACCCGCAACATGGGCAAATGTTTGCTCAGGTTTGCGCGTTGCATCTCTGGGAATCCGCACAGGAATCGTCGCGGCCTCGCAACCCATATGCACAGCGATCTGTGTGCACGCCCGAACAACTGGCGGCAAGCGATTATCTGGCAATACGCGCCATGCTGGCCCAGTCTTGGTCGCAACCATCGACTTAAGTCGTTCTTCAAATCCAAGCGAAGCACTCGCAGTGTTGACCAGCCGACGCATATGCCGTGCAAGCGAAGATTCAACAACCGCCGTGCCACGGCGGCTCAATTCATCGGCGCATCGCTTACACGCGGCGGCACGATTCGCCTTGGGGGATAGCGAGCTGCCGCATGCGATCAGAGTCGATGCAATCCCAGCGCGCAATGCCTGGTCCGTCTGCGAATCCGCCGCAATCTTGCCGAGTACTTCGCGCCCGATCCGCACGATCTCGCACTGACTCGTTGGGACAAGTTCGATGTTTTCGAGCGAACCGATTACGACGCAACCTGGCTGCAATTCTCCCACTCGATGACGCCGCTGGTGGTTTGGATGCAGCGCAAAGATCATCAGCGATCCTTCTATCACTGCGATTCCATCGACAAACATTTCCACTGGAATGCTGCGGCGTCGATCCATGAAGAGTGCCACGGCGCCAAGATCGCACAGCGCCGTTGCAAGCCGGCGCGCCTCGAGGAGGGCGGACGGGGTTGGCGGCGTGGCGCCTGTCATGCCTGTCATGCCTGTCGCGTCTGGCATATCTGTCATGCCGACGACTCCCCTGCGATTAAATCGCAGTACATGCCGCCCAGTGCAAGCAATTGTTCATGCGTTCCGCGCTCGATAACTTCTCCTTGATCCAGCACCAATATCTCATCCGCATCGCGAATCGTGCTCAATCGATGCGCAACGACCAAACAGGTCACGCCGCGTCGGCGAAGTGCGGCATCAATTGCAAGTTCGGTAACCGGATCGAGCGCGCTGGTCGCCTCATCCATGATCAGCAGCGCTGGCCGTCGTGAAAGCGCGCGTGCAATGTCGAGTCGCTGAGCCTCGCCCCCAGAAAAATTACTGCCACCTTCGGCGACTGGATGATCAAGACCACCGCGTGCGGTCATCAACGGACCAAGTTGCGCATCGTCAATCGCTTCCATCATCCATATGTCTGGCAGATCTGGATTCCACAGCGACAGATTTTCGCGGATCGACCCTTCGAAGAATGCCGCGCGCTGGAAAACCGTCGCGATGCTTGTCGCACGCACATGGCGCGGAATATCTCCAATCGCTCGGCCATCGAGCAGAATCTCGCCCTCCCATGGATTGAGCAATCCACCCGCCAATCGCGCCACGGTCGACTTGCCAGATCCTGTTGTGCCAACCAATGCAACACGACCTCCAGGATGCAAGGTCATTGAAAAATTCTTCACAAGTGGTTCCTGACCGTGCCCATATCCAAATGTCACTCCGCGAAGTTCCAGACGGCCGGCGGAATATTCGAGCGCCTGCGAGTCATCCACCGTTGGATCGATGGTCAGCGGATCTTCCCCGTGGCACATCACATCATCGAGTCGCCCAAGATCGGAGCGAACGGTTTGGATCTCGCGCAACAGCTCGGCCAATTGCGTGACGGGCGTCATGAATCCGACGAGCATGATTTGCAGTCCCAAGAGAGCGCCGATCGTCATCGATCCGTTCATCACTTGCAATCCACCAAATGAGAGAACGAGCACCGACACGACCAATGTCTGCAACCATGCGGGAATGATGCTGACCGCATTGGAAAGCATGCTTGCGCGCTGTCGAGCGGAAGCGACTCGCGCGGAAAATCCCATCGCGCGACCGAAGAAGTCGGCTTCTCGTCCGCATGCTTTGAGCGATTCCAAAGTCAACAGCCCTGCGACGATTGCTCCTTGCTTCATTCCCTCTTGTTGCGAGAGTGCGAGCGCTTGGTCGACACGCGCACGCGCGGCAAAGAAAAGAATTCCCAGGGTCGCAAGCACGGCGAGCAAAGCGATCAACCCCATGAGTTGACTGATGTATGTAATGGCCACGAGGAACGCGAGCAAGGTGCATATCTGCACGATTGCAGGGGCAAACTGCGCTGCAAGTAATGTGGCGACATCGTCATTGGTCGCAACGCGCTCGGCGATATCTCCGGGATATCTCTGCCCAAAGAATGTTGACGGCAAGCGGAACAATTGACGAATGAATGCGACGCTGCGCTCAATCGAGAGTTGATGTTCGAGTTGCGCCAACACACTGCGCTGCATGTAAATGAGCACTGCCTCGATCACCAGGGCGATCACTCCTGCGAGCAATAAATCTGGCATCCAATTGTCACGGCGCTGCGCAAGCACATGATCGACATACGCCGCCGCCATGCCTGGGATCGCGACCATAGGCACTGCCAAGAGCAAGCCAAGCAGAATCGTCAACCAGACGGCGACTGAAGATCCGCGCATCCAATCAGTCACAAGTCGCAGTGATGATGGCGCACTCCCAGTTGCCTCAAAATCCTCGCCAGGCTTGAGATCGATGACCAGTCCACTGAACTGCTGATCGAATTCCTCCGGCGTCACAACTCTGCGACCAGCCGCAGGATCCATGATGCGAAAACCATGTCGATTCCAGCCTTCAAGCACAACAAAGTGATTCAATCCCCAGAAGAGAATCGCTGGAAGTTCCACTTCATCAAGCGCGTCCACTTCGCACTTCAGTCCATCGGCCTCCATGCCATAGTGACGGGCGGCGCTGGCAATTCGAAGGGCATTTGAACCATCGCGATCGACGCCGACAGCTTCACGAACTTCTTCGAGAGGTCGATATGCGCCGTAATAATTCAACACACTTGTCAAACTTGCGGCGCCACATTCTGCCGCAACCACTTGCATCACAGTCGCAACACGCACACAGCGCGGGGCACCTGGCGGAAGCCCCGACGGAGCGCTGTCTTGCTCAACCGCTTCTTGGGAAGTCATGGCTGAAGATCATCGCCAAAGCGAATTTCAGGCAAGATCAAGTTGATCGGACGCATCGATCCAATTCTCACTTCAACTTCGCACGGCATTGCGTTGGTAATGAGGTCGCGTCGCTGAGCATCGGCCTCGACCAAGATCCCAACTTCGGCGACGCTGCCGAATCTCTCTTGAATCATGGCGACGAACTGCTGATTTGGAACGCGGCTAAAAATGCGCTCGGCGCTGGTCATGAATTTCTCGACAAAGATCACCTTCCCACGCGCTTGGCCGTTTCCGCCCGCGGCGGCGGTGTTGTAGTGCATGATCGCACTCTGCCCACTCTCAATCAACTTGCCTTCAGTGATTGGAAGGAAGGCGATGCACTTCAGTGCGCTCGGTCCAACAACGACAACTCCAATCGTGCGACCGCTGGCAACGGAATCTCCGACTTCAACATCGATTGAGATCAACTCACCGGCTTCTAACGCGACGATCTCGGCCATGCTGTCGGTTGTTTTCAGCACCGCCAGACATTCTCCAGCAGCGATCTGATCACCAGGCCGCTTGCGGATTTCGATCACCAATCCATCGACCGTCGTGTGGACGGTATCGATTCGCTCGCCATGAAGAAAAACGCCACTCCCCACAACTGAGATTGGAATCCTGCCGTTGAAACCCCAATACACGATGATGCCCAAGAGCAACACCATCGCAAGGGTCACGACCCACGCGTGAGGCGAAATGACTGGGCTGAGTGTGTTGAGGCGATTGCCGCCGCTGGCTGATGCGAGAGCCTTCGCTCTGAAAATCTTATTGTCGCCTTGGGAACTCGGATCCATGATGTGCATGACAGAGTACATCTGAAAAATGATTCGGTCGAACGATGTCATCACTTGATGCGAACGACCTCGCGCGACCTCGCGCGACACGAGCACGAACCAATCGAGCAGAATCAAGTCGTCGGCGCAGCGAGATAGAAACGAGCGACTTGCGCTTGGAAGGTCGAACCATCCTCACGCTCAAACACAAAGTGCCCTTCCATCGTTCCCCACGCAGTCGCCAGCGGGCAGAAGCTGGAATATTCGTATGTCTCGCCAGCCGCGAGGTCGGGATGTTGACCGACAACGCCTGGACCATCCACGCCATGGTGATTTCCGGCGGCATCGACAATCTTCCAAGAGCGGCTCACGAGACGCGCTCGAACCGAACCATCGTTGGTCATGCGCACCTTGTATGAAAAAATAAAACGAGCGCGCTCGATATCAGAATGCGCATCCATGAACGAGGGCTCGACTTGGATTCGAATTCCATTGGTCACCGCTTCAGAACCAAGAGACTTTGCAGTAGTGGCGATCATGCACAAGATAATAGCAATGGAAGCGCTCACGGCAAGCCAATACTGTTACTTTTTAGATGCTGCGAGTCGCAACGCGCGTTCATCTGCGCGCCGCTCGGCCGACTCGACATAGACGGTCGTCACAACATCGCCCATGACATTGACCACCGTTCGCCCCATGTCCAGCAACCGATCAACGCCCAACACGATTGCGATTCCCGCTGGCGGAACGCCCACTTGAGCCATCACAATCATGAGCACCGGAAGAGATCCGCCAGGAACTCCTGCAACACCAATTGAAGTGACCACGCAGAGCAGCATGATGACCGCCTGCTGGGAAATCGACAAGTCGATCCCAAAGACTTGCGCGACGAACAGCACCACGCATCCCTCGAAGAGTGCTGTGCCATTCATATTGATTGTTGCGCCGAGCGGCAAGACAAAGCCGGCGATTTCTGGCCGAACCGCCAGATCTCGTTCCACAACCTGCAACGATGTCGGCAATGTTGCGTTGCTCGATGATGTCGAGAATGCTGTCACCATAATGGGTATCGCCGCACGCATGACATCGAGCGGATTGCGCCGCGCCAGAACTCGCAGCAAGATCGGGTAAAACGCCAAGAGCAGAATCAAGTAACAACCCAAGACGATCACGACATAGAGCGCGAGCTTGGCCAGCAGCGGCGCGCCGAACTTGCTCATGACCACGAAAATCAGGCAAAAGACCGCATATGGAGCGATGCGCATCGCAAATCCAACGATGCGAATCATCGCATCGGCGATGATGTCAAGCCCAGCGATCATTCGGTCGCGTCGATCGACCGATTGAGTGCTCAATGCGATGCCGAAGAGCAACGCGAACACGATCAGCGGCAGCATCTGCATTCCCGTAATCGCCCCAATCATGTTGCGCGGCAAGAACATGTCGAGAATCTGATTGACCCGCGCCACCACCGACTCGCCAGTTTGTGCGGCAGCGGTCGTTTCCAGTTTGGCCGAATCTGCGGCGAAGGTTGACATGAGATCGGCTCGCACCAGAGGATCAAATCCACCTCCAGGATTGACAAGGTTCATCACAGTAAGGCCGAGGATGGTCGAGAATATTGTTGTCAGCAAGAAGCACGCCAGTGTGCGTCCACCGATGCGCCCAAGTTTGGACAGGTCGCCGAGGCGCGCGACGCCCGATGCGAGTGTTGCGAAGACCAAAGGCACTACAACCAAAAAAAGCATCCGCAGAAAAATCTGGCCGATTGGATAGACGATTGCGTCCGTCGCGAACGACAGCCATCGAGTGATGACAGCGGATCGACCGGCAAGTTCATGACTCACCACACCGACGATTGCGCCCAAGATCAATCCAACCAGAATTTTCCAGTGATTGGGCTTGAATGCTTGCATGTGCACAGGCTAGTCGCGGTCGACCAGAGCGCGATATTGGGCGCTCTTGATCTGACCCGTCGCCCGTGTCGAGGAAATCATTTGGGGTGGAGTTCGATCTCGAACGGCTTGGTGACGCTTGCGAGACTCCAATTCATCAGCGTGCGCTTCATGAGATATTTCTCGCTCGACGCCGTGACCACCAAATCTTGAATGTTCTGCACGAGTACGACGGGTGTGCATCCATTGGCATCGGTCTTGACCGACCAACCGTTGGGATCACGCGCGATTCCATCAAATTTCTTGCCGATTTCAACATCGGCGCCCTTGATTGGCACGCCAGTCTTCATGTCGATCACTCGAATAATCGTGGGCTTGGATTCGACCTTGCGCAACACGACTTGAACAGTCGCTCGTTCGGCGGCGCGTTCTAAAGAGATGCGCTGCGTTTCACAACCGAGCATGCGCACATATAGAAAGTTGCGCAGACCGCGATACGCCGTCATTGTGACGCAGCCAGTCCGATCGGTGACCGCGCGCTGCATTGGAGGCAGCCCCCACTCACTCTCGGATCCATCCTTCAGCAGAAAAAGCGCACTCTCGAGAACCACCTCTGCGTCGGCCAACAGAACGCCTTGATCATTGCGCACGCAAACTCGCACCGGCTCATCCACAATGGCGCTCAGGCGAACTGTGATCACGGCGCCGTCCGCAAGCGATTCAAATTCGACATAATTCGCTGGCGAAATATCCACTTCCGTTGCGGTGGGTTTCGCCGGATTGGCGCGACCCTGTGGTTCTGGCACGATGACAACCTGCGTCGGCACATATCCAGTGCGCAGCAGTGCCAGATTTGTGCCCTTCGCGTCGAGCACAAGATCGATGCGACCATCTGCATTGGTCTTGGGAGCTTTGCCCTTCTTTGGCATAAAGCGAAAGAAGCGCGCGCCGTGCTGGCGAACATCGACATCTGCGATCGGTGCGCCGTTTGCCGCGTCGATCGTGTGAATTTGAATCGGCTTGCTGACGCATCCCACAGCACCAAGCACTGCGCCCAATGCAACCCAGCGCGTGCATCGACCGACGACCTTTAAAAATTGTGGAAAGAGCATCAGGAGAACGAACTGGGATGAAACGACGGACTTCGCTACTATAAAAGACCGATCGCTTTGGGGATTGGTGTAACGGTAGCACAACTGACTCTGACTCAGTTTGTCCTAGTTCGAATCTAGGATCCCCAGTTTCGATTGATGGATCCCTTGATGGATTTCAAGGCGACCACGCGGAAAGCACCTCAGTCAGATCGAACCCGTCCACAGTTTGATCATCATTCACATCTGCATCGCAGTTGGTGCATGATCCCCATGCACTCAAGACCGCCGCCAAATCTGCGCCATCCACCCTGCCATCACGATTGATATCCGCAGGATTTGGAAGTCCCAGCGTTCCTTCGACCGTCAATGTCAACGCGGCGCCGTTTGCGCCGGGTTGCCATGTCAAACCTGTCGAACCGCCTGGCGATGTCAGCGCGCTAAATGTATTGCCGACTGACGCGAAATTCCAAACTGGATTGACGAAAGCCGGGCTCGTCGATTCAGCGACGACCCAATACTTCACTCCTGAAACGAGTCCGACGCCGCCAGCGGAATCAAAAACCTCTTGAACTGGATTCCATCCGAGCGCTTGAATGTTGACCGTCCACTGCGCGAGAATTGTGTTGCCGGGAATACTGTTGCCTGCGATGCTTTGATCATCGCGGACTGTCACCTTGACCGTTCCATGCACGGTTGCGCTGTTGTTCATGAACCAAATTTTGACTCGGTCAAGCGTGTAATTGTCGCTTGGAATAAAACGCGCGCCGACTGATTGCCCAACGAACACATCCGGTCCCCACAAACCGAAAAATCCGCCGAACGGACCTTGCGTGGTATGGATCACCGTCGCGGCGAGAGTGGCTGCGACCGCGAGCGATCCGACGACGGCCATGATCTTCGTGACCGACAAGCGTTTGTGTTGAATTGCGCGCACGACACTGCCATTGTGACACAGAGAAATCAATTGTCAAACAGCAGCGGCAATTTTCACGCTCTCCAAGCACGAGCCCTGCGCAGTGCACGAACGCCGTCCCCTGCTATGGTTCTTGCCCATGCGTGTCGTCAGCTTGCTTCCATCTGCGACTGAAATTCTCTGCCGAATCGGCGGCGAAGATTTGTTGGTGGGGCGTAGCCATGAATGCGATTGGCCGCCGCAGATCAAGGACCGACCGATTCTGACTGGGCAGCGCACTCCATCGCCAATCGGCATCGGCGCAAGCGCGCAGATCGATCAATCCGTCCGCGCATCGCTTGGCGCAGGTCAATCGCTTTACACAGTGGATGAACAACAACTTCGCGACCTTCGACCTGATGTCATCCTTACGCAAGATCTGTGCGATGTCTGCTCGATTGATTTGCAAACCGTGCGCGCGATCGCGGGCAAAATGAAACCAGTGCCGATCATTG
>Ga0209284_10001613_pt1 | contig 34060 bp, 28 predicted proteins | sample FRY03_FD_187211 | JGI IMG/M metagenome (GOLD analysis project Ga0209284, IMG submission 187211) | Freshwater microbial communities from Lake Fryxell liftoff mats and glacier meltwater in Antarctica - FRY-03 (SPAdes) (version 2) | ecosystem: Environmental > Aquatic > Freshwater > Ice > Glacier... | reverse complement strand
GCTCGATGTCCGTTATCGACAGACACGATTCCCAAAACATAAACGGAGTCCGAGCGTGTCGAGGCCGCAGAAAACCGCATATCATTCTTCGATGTTTGAAAACGGAGTCCGAGCCTATTAAATTAAGCTAAGTTTGCCTTACAATCTCTGAATAATCTTTCCAAACTACCATGACCAAGGGCCTTCTCATCCTTTCTCTCTTGCTCTCCATGTTCCAGCTTTCTGGTCATGGGCAATGCTGCAACTATTACCTGAATATGACTGATACTTACGGTGACGGTTGGAATGGGGCTGAGCTGGAGTTATTCATTGATGGGGTCAGCCAGGGTCTCTTCGCGGCTGAGGATTATGGTTCGAGCATTGGGTTTCAGGTGTGCACCGATCAAGTCATAGATCTATCCTACAGCTCAGGCATGTATGAGAATGAGAATGCCTACCAGCTGTTCAACTCAGTAGGTCAGGTCCTTTTTTCTGATGGCCCTAATCCGAGTACGGGTCTCGTGTTCACTGGATCAGCTGATTGCAATATGACTGCATCACCTGGTGAGGTGGCCTGTACCGCCCTTCCCTTAGATACTGTGAGCTGCGTGACCGCTGATAATACTGGGAACCAAGGCTCAGGTCTGAACCCCGGTTGTGCCAATTATCAAGGACAGGATATCTGGTTCCAGATGCAGGTTCCTCCTTCTGGGAATCTCAGCATATACACTTCTACCACGGGCGGAATGAATGACACGGGATTGGCCATCTGGCAGAGTACTACCTGCACAGGGCTGAATCTGCTCGCATGTGATGACGATGGCGGAGATGTTTATTTCTCCTTCATTACACTGTTTAATCTAGAGCCTGGAATCATCCTATATGCTCAAGTATGGGCGTATGGGGGAGGCTCAGGATCCTTCCAGATATGCATGAATGACCTGGGTACCGTGATCCTGGAAAGCTCCGAGCTGCCCATCGTGGATATATACACAGGAGGTCAGCAGATCCAAGACGAGCCTAAGATAGACGCCCTCATGCGTGTCATCTACAACGGTCCCGGCACGGTGACCAACCTGAGTGACAGCGCCAATGTCTATTATGGGCATGTTGGCATAGAGATACGCGGTGCCACCTCGGCCGGTTATCCTCAGAAGCCCTATGGCTTCGAGACGCGAGATAGCATGGGAGCGAATAACAACGTCTCCTTACTGGGGATGCCCTCGGAGAATGATTGGGTGCTTTTATCCAATTATAATGACAAGACGTTCTTGCGCAATATGTTGTCCCAAAACCTTTTTAGGGAAATGGGAAATTATGCTCCGCGTATGACATTGTGCGAGCTGCGCCTAGATAGCCTGTACCAAGGCATCTATCTCCTGGGCGAGAAGATCAAGCGCGATGATGGCCGTGTGGCCATTGCCACCTTGGACTCTTCAGAGAATACAGGTGATGACCTTACTGGTGGTTATATCTTCAAATCAGACCTAGCTAATGGAAGTAACTCCTGGTTGTCCAACTTCTCCCCCATCGATCATCCCAGTTTCAATGTACGTTTCGTGTATTACTACCCCAGTGTGATGGATATCACACTGCAGCAAAAATCCTATTTGGCCGCCTTTGTAGATTCTATGGAAACGGCACTTTATAGCTCTGATTTCGCTGATCCTCTTCTGGGATATAGGAGTCAGTTGGATGTTGCTTCTTTCATAGACTATTTCTTGGTCAATGAACTTTCAAGGAACAATGACGGATTCAAGAAGAGCCGCTATTATCACAAGGATAAATTCTCAAATGGAGGGAAACTGAAAGCGGGTCCTACATGGGATTTCGATTGGGCTTTCAAGAACATCCCTGGCTGCTCTGTTTTCTCACAAACAGATGGCTCAGGATGGGCGCATCTGATCAATAATTGCCCAACAGATAATGTCTCTCCAGGATGGTATATAAAGCTGTTGCAGGACAGCACCTTCGCCAATGCCTTACATTGCCGTTATGAGAGCTTGAGAGAGAATCTACTGAGCACTGAAAATCTGCATGCCTACATAGACAGTGTTGCCCTCCTCCTTAACAATGCCCAAGAACGTCACTTTCAGAAATGGCCGACTTTAGGTATCAATGTTGGAACTCCGGAAATAGGTCCTATACCTGACAGCTTCCAAGGAGAGATCGATTTTCTGAAGGATTGGATCGCCCTTCGGGTGAACTGGTTGGATGTGAATATGCCAGGCCAATGCTTAGCTATTCCAAGCGGATTGACAATGCAGAGCAAAAGCCTATTTAAAGTCTTTCCAAATCCTTCCAATGGCATGGTCGTTTTTCAATCTTCAACGCATGGATCTGAACTATATATCTACGACCTTTTAGGACAGCTCATAGATGTGATTCCCATGGATGAACAAGAAACTTCATACGCATATCGCTTCAGCCATGCAGGGATGTTCCACTTCAGGCTAATGAAGCAAAACATGGTGATGCAGACTGGGAGTATTGTGATAGAGTAGGCTCATAGATAGCCAGAAAAAGTGCTCGCTATTCCTGATCGTACTTCAGTCACCTGGATGCTCCGACAATCGCTTGTGCTTTTGATAATGAATTACAGTGCAGAAAAAAAGCCTCCCAATCACGGGAGGCTTTTTCAAAATTTCAATCTGAATAATTAAATCAGTTCTTTCCTTGTGCTGGAGGGGCAATAGTGAATCCCAATTGCCCAAGAAATTCCTGACCATCGGAGTAGACATCCGTTCTCGTCATCTTGCCAGCTTCATTGAATGTGTCTATACTGAATCCTACAAAAGAGAAGGCTTTATTCGTAGCCGCAATCATATCACTCAGGAGGCCAATGTTGGTCCCAGCGTATGTCCAAGAGACATAGTTCTTATCTCCACAGTAGTCAACACTTTGGATGGTGACTTGTGCATCATGGGTGATGAAAGAGTTATTCATGAATGTGCCCATAGCCTCCAATCCATCAGCCTCGAGGACTCCATTTCTCCATCGCTGGAAGTCAGCAGTTAGGGCCTCTTGGAGATTGGACGTATCGTGGATATTCCAAGCAGCAAGGTGGACTTCGGCTGATTTTGCTTGTTCTGCGCTCTTATCCACTTCTACGGAAGCAGGTGGGGGTGGAGGGGGCGGAGGTGTACAAGACATCAAGGCAATGGTCAGCGTATAGGCAAAAAGCCCTTTAGCGAATGTTGAATGGTTCGTCTTCATGATTTTTTGGTTTTGGTTTTCTTAGAGGTAGCACTAAATAGATTGCTTTTATTTCAGGACCTATCTATTACATTTATAGAGTCTTATACTGAACTATTATATTCTGAATGAGAATGCCAAGCTGCCTTGCAGAGAAAAAGCGTAAATGAATACCCAGGCAATGAAAAAGTCCCTATTCCAAGTTCTAGCCAAGTTGAACAAAGCGATTCTTCCCAGTTATACTAAAAGAAGATTGAACCTCGCTAAAGCCTCGAAAATCCAATTAGCGATTTTGGCTTGGCGTTTTTATGTGACCACTAGGTCCGTTGATTGAAGATTGCAAAATCCAAAGGCCCATAAAATGGCGTATGTAAAGAATGAAACCCCTTCATTACATCCCCATGGAAAAGACCCACATCGAAGACATAAATAGGCGTCACATCCACTCGGTAGATAAGCTCTACCGTATGCACGGAGGCCTCAGCTCTAAACTCTTGGACTTTAATAACGGAACCATTTATACCCAGATCCACACCACCGATCTTTGGACTAAATCTCCGCTTCTCACAGCCTTCCAACTCGTACAATGTTGGGTAGATTTCAACCCTGAACTCAATACCGCATGGAAGTTCCATGTCAGTTTCTATTCCTCTGAACCTGGTAAGACAATGAATGCTGCTGAAGTGATTGAAGGGGTGCTAATGTGTGAAAATTGATTTGATTTCGATAATTCGAACATAGAACCCGACCCCTTCGACAAGCTCAGGGATCTATATTTGTGAGCCATAGTAGTCCCTTCGACAGGCTCAGGGATCTGAATTTGTACTTGCATTACAGCAGACTGAGCGGAGTCGAAGAATACGGTTTCTGATTTAGCAATCCATCCCATTTCCGACCAATGATACAATTCCTTTGACCGAATATACATTGGACTGATTCAAATCCATTGACCTGTCTCATATTTGGCACTAGAAAAGCAATGCAGCTTTTCAGAATGATTGCCAGGCCATGAACTCAATACTTCGACTATCAGGTATAGCTCTCCTACTCACATTCCATATCAGCGTCCATGCCCAAGAAGCGGTCGGCAGCGTGGGCGGAGACGCAAGTGGTACAGATGGCAGTGCCAGTTTCACCATAGGTGAGGCTGTATACACAGACATTTCTGAGAGCAATCAAGGCAGCGTGTCCCAAGGGGTGCAGCAGGCTTATGATGTTATGACCGGACTGGATGATATGGAAGGACTAGACCTCTTGCTCCATGTTTTCCCAAACCCAGCAGAGGACTATATCCAACTCCAAATAGCGCTTAGTTCTATAGAGGATTTGAGCTATTTACTCTATGACGTCCATGGGCGCCTTTTGGATCAAAACCGAGTCACTGAGTACCTCATGCTTATTCCATTGAATGAATATCCTCCTGGAAATTATTTCCTCGAAGTGCGAGATAAAGCATCTCGCTTACAAAGCTTCCCAATCATCAAACATCTGTAATCAACCAACACCTCCTTATCATGAAAAATCTATATGCCTCTCTCCTGTTCCTTCTTTGCGGATGCTTGCTTATGGCTCAGTCTCCGCAGAAGATGAGTTATCAATCTGTGGTGCGCAATGCCAGCGGTGCTTTACTAGTTGACCAAGCCATAGGCCTTCGCATCAGCATCTTACAAGGTGGTGAGAACGGAACACCATTCTATGTAGAAACACATAATGAAATGACCAATGCGAATGGGCTCTATTCCGTTCAAATAGGAAATGGAAGTCCTGTTTCTGGGAGTGTGATTACTATCGATTGGTCCAATGGTCCATACTTCATAAAGACCGAGACCGACCCCAATGGCGGCAGTAACTATACCTTGATAGGCAGTTCTGAATTACTCAGTGTTCCCTACGCGCTCTATGCTGCCAATGGTGGCGTTGCTGGGCCGCAAGGACCACAAGGGCCTCAAGGTAATCAGGGTGCTACAGGCCCGCAAGGGGCGCAAGGCCCTCAGGGAGTACAAGGTCTGACTGGGCAGAATGGCTCTGACGGAACTGGAGTAAGCATCATAGGTAGTGTTGCCAATTCCGCTGCATTACCAGCAGCTTACACAGGAAATGTAGGAGATATGTTCATCACTCAGAACACTGGAAATGGATGGGTCTGGAACGGAAGTTCTTGGGATAATGTAGGTCAAATCCAAGGTCCAGCAGGTCCTCAAGGAGCGCAAGGAGCGCAAGGCAACACGGGTACAACTGGGCCTCAAGGATCTACAGGTGCCATAGGGCCACAAGGCAATACAGGTTCTACAGGTTCAACAGGTTCAACGGGTTCTCAAGGCCCCATAGGACTTACAGGTTCGACTGGGCCACAGGGTTCAGCTGGGGCTGTAGGACCTCAAGGTCCCATGGGCACGACCGGAACTTCTGGAACTTCTGGAGCCACTGGACCTGCAGGCCCCCAAGGTTCTACAGGAAATACCGGAGCAACAGGCCCAACAGGTGCTGCAAACGCAAGCGGAACATTGAACTACGTTTCTAAATTTACTGCTGCTACTACTTTGGGCAACTCAAGAATATTTGATAATGGAACGTATGTTGGAATAGGAAGAACCACAGCTATCGGATCAAGTTATTTTGACGTTGAAACTTTAGCACCCAATGGAGCTTATGGAGGAATGTATATTAATACCGCAGGTGCGCAAGGAAGGCCTTTTTATGGTTATGCTCTTGCAGGCAATACCACAGCCTGGACATACCTTAATGGAACCAATAGCACATGGAATCTGAATTATGGTGGTATTGACAGATTAACGGTTACCAGCTTAGGTAATGTCGGTATTGGAACAGGAGCACCCGTATACAAATTACATGTTGTTAACGCTGTTGCAGGTGCAGAAACTACATATAGCGAAAACACTTATGTGGGTAATTCCGATGGCGTTGGAGTTTACAGCAGATCAGTCAACAATCCATACTGGGGTTACGGTGTACAGGGTTCTGGCGGTTACATGGGGGTAAATGGTTATGGTGACGGAACGACTAGTATCAACACTGTTTATGGTGTTTACGGAGCTGCCACCGGCACAGCAGGAACAAGGACAGGTGTCTATGGCACGGCTTTGGGCGGAGCAACCAACTACGGAGTTTATTGCAACGGCAATGGCGTTTATACCGGAACCTGGGCACTTTTATCAGACCAGAAGTTTAAAACAAACTTAGTTTCTGTATCAGGTGCATTGGCATTGGTTAATCAATTAAATCCTGTGTCCTATAACTTGAAGAAGGATGAATACCCACAGATGAATTTCCCTTCTGGCACACAATATGGTTTTGTAGCGCAGGAGTTAGAGAAAGTAATCCCGATTCTTGTTGAAAACGGAACACACCCTGGCGCAACAAAGGAAGATGCTGATGTAACATTAAAATCTGTTAACTATATAGGAATGATTCCTATACTTACAAAAGCTATTCAAGAACAACAGCTTCAAATAGAAGCGTTACAGGCTGAGATAAAGGCGATGAAGGGGGAGAGGTGAACCTTAACCCGACCCTTCGACAGGCTCAGGGATCTGATTTTGTACTTGCATTACAGCAGACTGAGCAGAGTCGAAGAATACGGCTTCAGTAACCCCTCCCTTCGACAGGCTCAGGGATCTGATTTTGTACTTGCATTACAGCAGACTGAGCAGAGTCGAAGAATACGGCTTCAGTAATCCTTCAGTTCACTTGAACTCTTTCTGTTCTCATTCCTAAGTCTGAGAACATGTTCAGGATGTAGGTCCCGCTGCTCAATGAACTCAAGTCGAGTAAGGTGCGTTGGCCTGCTGAAATCCTGTTGAAATTGATTTCCATGACCTCTTTTCCTGTCACATCTACCAAGCTGATCCTCACTGATTCATCTATGCTCTGTGGGAACTCGATGTTCAAAACTCCATCTGTAGGATTCGGGTAGCTTCGGATGTTCTGGAAGGCTTCTCCTTCAGCAAGTCCTGTGATCAGTTCTATAAGGACTTCTTCTCTTTCTGAGCTGCAATATTGATTGCCTTTACTTACCTGCCAGTCATAGAAGAAATAATAGATGTCATCAGTATTATTAGATCCTACGTTAGTCCCCGTGATGCTTCCGAAGGTCGCAATAGGATAAGGGAAATTCACTCCCGCTGGGTCATTGTCCCTCCATAATCCTGGATCTCCTGATCCACGTAAACTGTATTGGTTTCCGGCCGTGATATTGAAATCCAAGGTCACATAGGATTCTCCACCCGGGATGATCTGCGTACTGCTCAAGACCACATTCCCACTTACATTCCTTAATTCAATGGTCCTTGACTCTGTATTTTCAGCGTAGACTTTAACGCTATTAAGAATGAAATCTTCATAGGCATCGAATCGCAGATAGAAGTTTGAATTGGTGTGATATTGACCTAAGTTGGGATTATTATTTCCCTTTCCACCTGTTCCGTTTGGACCTACATATATGTTGGCAGCTTCTACCCAATACGAAGTATTCTGCGTGATCACTGGCGTCACGAATTCTGTTCCTAATCCTAGCTCTTCCCCTCCTAGAGCTACGTCATACCATAAGAGCTCATCTCCTGTTCCTGTTGCTGTCAGTGTTACTGGTTGTGAGCTAGTAATTACAACGTTGTCAGCCACTGGAATTGATACGGGTGATTCCAAGGTAATGACAGTAGCGCTTGCTGAAGTCCATGATTCACAAACTCCAATGATGGTCACGCTGTAGTCCCCAGCTTCTGTGACTGTGATACTCTGCACGCCTTCCTCACCATTACTCCATGAATAATCAGCAGCTGAGCTGGATGTCAATGTGACTGATCCTCCTTCGCAGAATTGTAAGGCATTACTTGCTGTCAATGTCGGAGTTTCATCAGGTGATTGCTGTATGAAGATTGCAGCTGAGGTAGATGAACAGTTAGTCGTTGGGTCGCTCACGGTGACCATATAATTCCCTGCATCAGTGACATTGATGCTAGGCCCTGTCTGTCCATTGGACCATAAATACTCAAGCCCAACAGTATTTCCGGCATCCAAGGTCAGTATCTCCCCAGGACAAAGAATCGAAGGTCCTTGTGCTGAGATGATCGCCTCTGCTGAGACACAGTCATTCTCTATGATGGTCAAGAACTGATCTACGGACGGATTCTCTATGACCTGATGAATACCTGATGTTGGCCAGTCTACAACCACACTATCTACGACTGTATTCTGCGCCAATCCGAAATGCATGTGAAGGGTGTTATTAATCCCATAGGATTCTCCTGCTCTTACCTCTCTGACTTGCTCTCCCCATGGACCGTATGCTCTGACCTGAGCTCCAACTGCGCTGCGGTTGGTAATGGTACCTTCCAAGACTACTGTGATGAAGTGATTATCGTTTCCACCATTGATCCAGACCGCGTCAGGTATGCTGGTCGGGCTGTTATAAATAGCGGCATAGGATCCATATACATCCAAGAATCCATCATGGTTCAAGTCTCCTACAGCAAAGCTTTCCATGTCAGGTCCAACGAATATGTTCTGGAGTAATGTAAAGGTGCTGTTCCCATTATTATGGTAGAAAGCATGCGATGATCCGGTCACGATGATATCCAGATACATATCATTATCAAAGTCCTTCATGATTGCCTGAATGGGAAGTCCCACGTCCTGGGTCAAACCTGCGCTTGCAAAGATATCTGCATAGAAATCAGAATTATTCTCATTCAATAGCATCATATTAGGCACATCATGGTTGGTAATGAAGATGTCAAAATCACCATCATTATCTATATCTCCGAAGTCTGCAGTCCAAGACTGGGCTCCTAGATCCAATCCAAAATCTGCCGCAGCCTCGGTATAATTGTTATTTCCGTCATTGAGAAAAAGTTGATTGATCCTGCGAGGATCTGTAGGGTCATTAACCCCTTGTCGACAGTGAGCGATATAAAGATCCAAATCTCCATCCAGATCGAAATCAGTGAAGGTGGATCCATAATTTCCTGAACCATCCCATCCAGATACGGTAAGGTCGATCAAACTCTGTCCTGAGATGGTCATATTCCCATTCCCGTCATTCTCCCAGATAGCGCTTTCATCTGTATCAGCGCATACGTATAGATCAAGGTCTCCGTCATTGTCTATGTCCCCCAAGCTGGAACCTTGATAGAATAAAGGGTATCCAGTAAGGTCGCTGATGAGCCATGCAGACCCATCCCCATTGGCCTTGGCATAATCAGGATCCTCTCCATTGACTCCTGAGAAAATGTCAGCATATCCATTGCCATCCATGTCAGCGACCACCATGCCCCAGGCATTCTGGTTATCCATGGCACCTCCCGTATAAGAGGTCCAAGTTCCGTTCAGATGCTGGAATTCTATGCGCAGGTTCTTAGCGTCATCCAAGATGATGATATCATCCAATCCATCTCCATTCACATCTTGGATAGCGATAGCATTACCACTATAATGTGTTGGGTCAGTGAGCATAGAAACTTGATTGGAGAAGGAAATCTGGGCCATCATCCCAGTGCTTATTAGGCAGATAGTTACAATATTTAGCAGAAGTTTTTTCATAATCATGCAGGTATAGTTTGTTTGAGGACATGAATTTAACAAATCAACAAGTGAACGTCTTACTGATTTCCTGTCAAGCTTGAATTCCCTATTACACCCTATTGGCTAGGGTTTCAGCTGATAAAAAGGGATTCACAATGAAGTTTCCTGCTTCAATATCACCCCAATGGATGAGGATGGCGGCTTGGAATGAGCCCAACTTTAGGCCGCAAACCTTAAATACCTCACCATGAAATATGCGCTTTCTACCTGGATCATCGTTCTGATGAGCATGATCCATTTTCAAGATTCAAAGGCTCAAAGCACCAATATCCCCGACCCCGCTTTTGAACAAGCTTTGATTGACCTTGGAATCGACTCTCAAGGCATCCTAGATGGGCAAGTCCTTATCTCAGATGTCAATGCAGTTCAAACCCTGAACGTCTCCAACAAGAGCATAACCAGCCTTTTCGGAATCAATGAATTCACTCAATTACGTGTATTAAACTGCGCATATAATAACATCGCATGGCTGAATGTTTCTTCATTGACCCAATTAAGAGAAATAACAGCTACGTTCAATCAACTCAACAGTATCAATGTGAATGATCTGCCAAATCTGGAGAAGCTTTACATCCCAGGAAACCTGATCAGCTCACTGGATATTAGTCAGAATCCGAACTTGACAGATCTCAATACTGGTTCTAATCCTATCTCTTCAGTGGATCTTTCAAATAATCCCCTGCTTGTCAGATTCGTTTCCATAGGAACTCAGTTGACCTCCTTAGATGTGAGTGTTCTGAGCAGCCTTCAATTTCTCAATATACAAGCGAACCAAATCAGCTCACTGGACCTTAGCGCTTGTCCACTTATGCTCGACCTGAAAGTGGGGGATAATCTTCTGAGTTCATTGGACATAAGCAATATGCCTCAATTAAATTATCTGGACGCAGGCGGAAATGAATTGACCTCCTTAGACTTGAGTTCGAACACAGCCCTGATTTATTTATTCTCAGATTATAACCAATTGACTTCTCTGGACCTGAGCAATTCGCATTCCTTGGAACGATTCAACAGCATTTATAATGACTTGCAAACACTGAATATGCAGAATGGAAACAATGCGAATATGGACTTCATGATCGCATCTAACAATCCTGCGCTGGCTTGCATCCAAGTGGATGATGCGGCATGGTCTGATATACATTGGCCAAGCATAGATCCCGCATCTTCTTTCAGTGAGGATTGCAGTATAGTTATCAGCGATTGTTCTGTATTCGATACCGCTCCCCTGGATCTGAATAAGTCAATATCTCCAGTGGATGGAGTTCAAGATAGGATCCAATTAAAATGGTACAAGGCCAGTCCTCAGATCAGATACAGCGATGAAGATGATGCCGCCTGCGATATTAAGTTTTGGGCAAAATACCTTTTAGATCCGGTGACCGCTGAACCTATAAGTGTATCCATCCAGAATCCTGATACCATCCTTCTTGAAAATGTAAGAAAGGTCTATGAGGACTTAAGTCCAAAATCTATCTACAAATGGCCAGTGAAATTCAGGGCTGATGATGCGAATAACGCGAAACGTGTAGATCCCAATGTTCGCTATACATGGAAAGTTCGATGCGCATGTGAACAAGGGCTTGGTCAAGAATCTCCTTGGTCTGACATAAAAATCTTCAATACGCCAGATTTCGATCCCGTGACTGGAATCTTCACTCCACCGCCAATAACATCCTTCCATGGAAAGGCTCCAGCCCATACCCGCTCGATGGACGAAGAAATGAGCGCATTCAAACTCTATCCGAATCCCTCCAATGGATCGCGGTTTTTCATCCAATTCAATGAAGTAAATTCAGAAGAAAAGTCGAGTCTGAAGGTGATGGACATGCAAGGGATGGTCCTCTTAGAAAGGCAGTTAGATCTTAGAAGCGGATCAACAATAGAAATAGCTTTCGATCAAGCGATTCCGCAAGGATTCTACCTGATTCAATGGAGGTCAGGGGATTCATTCGGCCAAGAAAAACTCATGGTACAATAAGGTCTATTGATGTTTAAATTAGAAGGTCTGATGAGTATTCCTCAGGCCTTCTTTTTTCTCAACTGAGTCTCTTAAGCTTTGCAAGTTCATTTTCCATCTCCAGCTCATTGCTCACCATAGACCTGACCCATTTTCTACAGTCCTTGAATTCCTTGAACATGTGACGTTCATCTATGACCTCAGGAATCACGCCCAAGTCATTGAGCATGATCTCTACTTTATCATTATACCCAGTAAGGACAACGATTACATCCTGTGCGTGCAATTCTTCAATGGCTGCCTCCAAAGCTCTCACTGCAGACAAATCCATAAAGGGCATCTTCTCCATACGTATTACTAAGAGATGTATCTCAGGTAGTAAAGAGATCAGATTCCTAAAGTCATTGACCATCCCGAAGAACATAGGGCCACTTAGGTGTTTGAAGAGTATCTTCTCTCGGATCTGCGAAGGAATTTCTTTCTCATCATCCCAGAGTGGGTCTTGTTCTAATATCCTCTTAAGGTCTTGGACTTTGGCCTTCTCATTACTTAAGTCACTCATGCGCTTCAAGAAGACAAAACTTGCCATGACCATTCCTATGGCTACGGCATATACCAATTGCCAGAATACAGTCAATAACAAGACCGTGAGCATGATGATCTTCTCTGAAATCTCCAGCTTAGGGAAACTTTTAAGTCCTTTATGATCCATCACTCCGAATCCTACTGTCACCAAGATTCCCGCAAGCACTGCAGCCGGTATCTGGGAAGCGATGGGAGCAAGTAAGATCATGACTATAAAAAGGAAAAGTCCTGCTACCATTCCTGATATCTTGGTCTTTCCGCCCGCTTGGATATTCACCACCGTACGTATGGTGGCTCCAGAGCCAGGCAGACCTCCGAAAAATGCAGCTACGCTATTACCAATCCCTTGTCCTATCAGCTCCTGATTCGGATCATGGCGTGTGCGTGTCATGTTATCAGCCACGACTGAAGTCAGCAAGGAATCAATAGAACCAAGCATGGCAAGAAGTAAGGCTGAGATCAGATATGGTGCTATGATTCCTAGATCGATTCCAGTAAAAATATCCAGATGGAATTCAGGGAAACTCATGGGTATGGCTGAGATCTGAACATAATCCCATTTCATCAGATAGGCAGTCACTGAAACTACTGCGAGCGCTACCAGAGTGCTGGGAACTGCTTTGGTGATAAGCTTGAATCCATAAATAATAAGGATGGTGGCGAGTGCCAGCAGTAATTCTAAGATATTGATATTCTTTATTGCACTCTCCGCATAGCGCACTGAACCATTAACGCCTCTAGAGTCATTGGTCGCAAGTAACCTTGCCTCGATCAGGATATCTTCAGGAGTAATCTCATTGGCCGCTTCGATGGTCTGATTGAATTCCTCTAAAACCAATACTCCATCTTGAGCTTCTTCCAAGAGGATTCTATCCAAAATAAGCTCCTCTGCATGCGGTTTCATCTGCTCTATCACTGCCTGATCATCTCCTGAATAATATCCCAGCACAGGCAATATCTGAGTGATGAGAATAATCACCCCGATTCCTGTCATGAATCCTGAAACCACTGTATGCGGAATGAATTTCACAAAGCTTCCAAGTTTCAGCAATCCCAGTGCTATTTGGATCAAACCACCTAAGAGAAAGATGCTGAGTACAATGGGCAAAGCCACTTCTATCTTTCCCTCACAGGCTTGCATGACGCCAGCAATAACCACCATACTGAGGGCAGTCATAGGAGCTGTAGGGCCGCTAATCTGTGTAGGTGTTCCTCCGAAAAGGGAAGCAAAGAAGGCAATGAAAGCAGCACCGTATAGCCCTGAAACAGCACCAAGACCTGATTGCTCCCCGAAGGCCATGGCTAATGGTAAGGCAACTATTCCTGCAGTGAGACCACCTAGGATATCGAATTTTATGTACCTGAAATTGAAGCTTTTAGACATATGGCTTAAAAACGATTCCTGTTCATTGCTCGTTCTAAAGAGCTAAAACTAACCATTCCATATAGACATAGTTGTATATACATCTTTTTTATACCTTTGTGCTTAGCAATATGATATGGCCTCTTTAGAAGTTGAAATACAATCACAGGAATTTGCCAGCGAACAAACAAAAGCTGTCATCAACATTCTTTTTACCGCCCAATGGCTGAGTAATCAGATGTCAGGACTCCTTAAACCCTTTGGGATAACCCATGAACAATTCAATGTCTTAAGGATCCTCAGAGGAAAGCATCCTGAAAAAATGTGCCAGAAGGACATTCAATGCAGAATGATAGCCAGACAGTCAAACCTGACGCTCATCCTGAAAAAACTCGTAGAGAAGAAGCTGGTTGGTAGCAGTCCGTCTAAAATAGATAAACGGGCTTATGAAATCATCATCCTGAGGAAAGGATTAGAGTTACTGGAAAAAATAGATATTGACTCAAAAAAAGAATTCAACCATTTGACTTTATTGAATACCTCTGAAGCTTTCCATCTGAATGCACTCTTAGACAAATTGAGGACATTGGCTGAAGAAATATAAACGTATGTACATCTATTACGATTGGATACTCGAACTTAACTCCCCTTATAAAAAGAACAAGCCATGAAAAACAAATCCCTCTTTATTCTCAGCCTCCTTTTCGGATTGATGATAATCAATTCAGGACTGAATAAATTCTTCAACTATATGCCTATGCCTGAGGACATGTCCCAGACAGGGAAGGACACCATGGCTTCATTCATACAGATAGGATGGCTCTTTCCTCTTGTTGGAATAGTAGAAATCATAGGCGGAATACTATTCATATCGACCAGAACTCGCGCACTGGGGGCTATTGTAATCCTTCCAGTAATTATTGGAATCATGCTTTTCCATCTTATCCAAGCACCAGAGAACATTCCCTTGGCAGGAGTATTCATGGCCATCAACCTTTGGGTCATCTATGAGAATAGAGCCCGTTATATGCCCCTGATCGCATCATGAAACAGAAGTCCATAGCGCACATCATCCCCGCCCAGAAAGTGAATATGGGTGGCCACTTGCTTGACCAGCCACTTCCCGTAGCTGGCCTGGATCAAGTGGATCCTTTCTTACTCATACATCATTGGAAGAGCGTATTGCCCGGTGGCCAACATCAGCGAGATGTGGGTGTGGGGCCTCATCCTCACCGCGGATTCTCTCCTGTCACTTTCATCTTCAAAGGAAGTATACAGCACCGTGACTCTATGGGTAAGAATGCGATCGTGTATGAGGGCGGAACCCAATGGATGCATGCGGGCAAAGGAATCACGCACAGTGAACGCCCTGATGCCGAGATAGCCAGAAATGGTGGTGAATTGGAGTTCATCCAATTCTGGGTGAATTCTCCTGGGAAGCACAAGATGGACGATTCTTTCTACCTGCCACTTTCTGATGAACAGACTCCACGTTTGAACTTTGGAAAGAGCCATATAGCCTTAGTCGCAGGAGCATACAAAGATATACATGGCCCCGCTCCTACCCTTTCTCCTATGACGCTGCTTCGCGGTGAAGTCACAGCCGATGAAGAAATAAGCCTAGAACTTCCATCTACTTATCACACTTTGCTCTACCTGCTTGACGGAGGAATGACTGTGAACGACCAGCGCGTTGAGGCCAAAGAAATGGTCCATTTCAAGAATGAGGGGGAACAAATAACCTTGTTTGCCCATGCTGACACACGATTCATGATATTAAGTGGAAAGCCATTGAACGAGGAAATGGTGAGCTATGGACCCTTCGTTATGAATAATCAGACCCAGCTCATGGAGGCACTGCGTGATGCACAGATGGGTAAAATGGGAGTCCTGATAGAGGAGTTCTGAGATCATAGCACTTGCATATTTCGTACCTTGTATGTATAAATTCAAGGTCATGGAGAATAAAGAGAGCAATAAAGGCTATTCTAATGGTGAGATCACAGTTACTTGGACACCTTCTAAATGCATTCATTCAGGAATCTGTGTGAAGAGCTTACCCGAAGTATACAATCCTAAAGAAAAGCCTTGGATCAAAGCAGAGAATGCTAGCACAGACGACTTGATCACGCAGATCCATAAATGCCCTTCTGGCGCGTTGGGATACTTCAAGAACGAGGAATGAAAATCAGAGCAGTGATCTGCCTCCTTGCATTTCCTTTCTTTCAAGGCTGTAATTTAGATTCCTCTGAAGAACCCATTCAGCAGAATCAAGACAGCATCCTATTTTCTCAAAGGATATTCCAACCTTTAGGCCATGTTGAAATCCAGTCAGGTCATCTTTTTCACAATATTCCTTTTCTTCTTCAGCGGCTCTTTGGCTTCACAGGATCCTTACTTCCCTCCAACCGGGAGTTCTGAATGGGAGACCCTCTCTCCTGAGAGCATGGGATATTGCCAAGAAAGAATCGATTCACTCTATAATTTCTTGGACGAACGCAGCACCAAAGCCTTTCTCTTACTGAAAGATGGAAAAATCATCCTAGAGCATTATACAGGAACATTCACCGCTGATAGCTCATGGTATTGGGCCTCTGCAGGTAAAACATTGACCGCATTCAACATAGGGATGGCTCAGGATCAGGGTTTCCTTTCTATAGAAGATAACACTTCTCAGCACCTTGGTGCCGGCTGGACATCTTGTGCAAGTGAGGAAGAATCTCTGATACTTATCAGGGATCAACTCAGCATGACCAGCGGATTAGATGATGGAGTTCCCAATGTGGATTGCAGCTTGCCTGAATGTCTAGTATGTCTTGCTACGCCAGGAACTCGATGGGCTTATCATAATGGTCCTTACACCTTGCTTGATGCCGTGATGGAAGGTGCTACGGGACAGAACCTGAATCTCTTCCTTTATTTTAATCTGAGCGTCCCTACTGGCATATCTGGACTGTATGTCCAAGTGGAGAATAACAATGTCTTCTTTAGCAAACCAAGGGCCATGGCACGGTTCGGGATACTGATGCAGAATAACGGAATATGGAACGGTAATACCCTCCTTGGAGATCCTGATTTCCTCTATGACATGACACATCCTTCACAGGAATTGAACCAAGCATACGGATATCTTACTTGGCTTAATGGACAGAATCAATTCCTCCTTCCTGGATCCCAATTTCCTTTCCAGGGTTCTCTTATGCCTGATGCTCCTGATGACATGTACGCAGCGCTGGGCAAGAATGGTCAGATGCTCAACGTGGTCCCAAGCACAGGTATGATCATGGTGCGCATGGGCAATGAACCTGGAAGCCAATATCTCGTCTCTACCCTCTTCAATAATGAGATCTGGCAGTATATCAATGCCCTTGAATGCGAACCAAATGGCTTAGCAGAAATTGAACAAAGTGAGTTAAAACTCATTCCAACTAGCAACTCAGATGAATGGTTGATCCAGGGATTGAGTGGGCAGAATTTCAAACTACAGATCTTCGACACGCTGGGACGTCTTCTTGTCCACAGAAGAAAAGATAACCGGATCAATCTCTCTGGATCTGCGCCTGGCATATATATCTTGAATATCGAATCAGAAGCTGGCAGGCAGTATGACCTAAGATTGATGAAGTATTGAAAAGGATTTAACATTCTTTAGCTTTGTTCCCTCTTGGATGAAGGAATAAAGCGCTGGACTTGAGAGTTCTATTCCTAACCATTACTCTTACATATCCTTCCATCATGAGCGAACAGAAATCCTTCCTCGACCGACTAAATAATTGGATCAGCCAATCTATCGGCTTGAAGATCTTCACCATCATCTTTCTTATTCTCATCTTACTTATACCGATCAACATGGTCGAGGGATTGATTCAAGAAAGAGAAAGTTATCGCCAATCAGCCATGTGGGAAATAAGCGATATCTGGGGCAGACATCAGACCATCACAGGTCTCCTACTGACCGTTCCATTTTACAAATACTCCATCACCAATAACGGTGATGGTAAGGAGAAAACTATCACGTCTTCTCATCTCGCTCATTTCCTTCCTGAGGATCTTAATATAAAGGGTAGCATCAATCCAGAACGCAGATATCGCGGCATCTACGAAGTGGTGGTCTACAGCTCTGATCTTGCTCTCAGCGGTTCATTCAAGAAACCTGACTTTGAAAAACTCAATATAGATAGTGCAAATGTGGCCTGGGACCTTGCCTATATCTCCATGGGGCTTACAGACCTCAGAAGCATTCAGAATGATGTCACTCTCGCCTGGAAAGGAGACTCCCTGCGCTTTAATCCTGGAGTGAAGGATAATGATGTGTTCAATAGCGGGATCAGTTTGAATGTCCCCTTGGACAAGCAAGATGAAGACCTTCCATTTTCGCTGCAATTGGATTTCAATGGAAGTGATGGCATGAGCATGGCCCCGCTTGGAAAAGTGACCTCAGTCAACTTGAACTCCCCTTGGCCTGACCCTAAATTCCAAGGTGCTTTCCTCCCTGATGAGCGTGAAATAAGTGCCGAGGGCTTCAATGCTCAATGGGAAGTATTGCACTTGAATAGGAACTATCCTCAGGAATTTGAAGGCTCCATCGGAGGAATTGATGAATCTAATTTTGGAGTAGATCTGATCATGCCCGTTGATCAATATCAGAAGAGCATGCGTTCAGTGAAATATGCCATCATGATTATCTCGCTCACCTTCCTGGTCTTCTTCTTCTCGCAGATCAAGAACAATGTGAGCATACACCCAGTTCAATACCTCATCGTAGGACTGGCGCTCTGTCTCTTCTTCACCCTCCTTATCGCGCTTTCAGAACATATCGGTTTCGAGAAAGGCTACCTCATAGGAAGCATTGGCATCATTGGAATCATCACTGCTTATTCTTATTCCATATTCAAGGACAAGAAATTACCGCTTGTTTTACTTGGCATTTTAATCATCCTCTATGGCTTCATCTATATCATCATACAGATGCAGGATTACTCGCTCTTGATAGGAAGCATAGGTCTCTTCATCATCCTCAGCGCTGTGATGTATCTTTCGAGGAATATAGACTGGTACCGTGGTACTGGGGATGAAATAGAATGAAATGGGAGTTAAAGGAGATAAAATACTTCAGGCCTCTGTCTTGATTACAGAGGCCTTCCTAGAGCGCATCAACCCAATAGAGAACATCAGTTCTAAGAAGATATTCGGTGGACATAGGATCCTCCATGAAGGAGAGCTGTTCGGAATTGAATATTCCAGAGGGAAGCACTTCATAAAGGTGGATGAGGGGAATAGAAAAGATAATGAAGCTAAAGGCGCTGAGCAAGAAGGCCGTATGCCATATTTTTCCGTTCCTGACGCTGTCCTGACGGATTCTAAAAAACTCCAGCATTGGGCCAAGAATTCAATTAAGACCTCCCTGTGACGCTCTATTTCTTTCCTCATTGAAGCACATCAGTCGCACCGTCTGGATCCTCTCTCTGGTAAGCCTGTTCACAGACATGGCCAGTGAAATGCTTTATCCTATCATGCCCATCTATTTACAGCAAATAGGCTTCTCCATTCTGTTGATCGGAATATTGGAAGGCTTTGCTGAGGCAATCGCGGGTCTGAGCAAGGGCTACTTCGGGAAGCGTTCTGATCATGCAGGGAAGCGTGTTCCCTTTGTTCAAGTTGGGTATGCGCTGAGCGCTATTTCTAAACCCATGATGGCCTTGTTTATCTATCCGCTCTGGATCTTCTTCGCTCGCACGGTGGATCGTATTGGAAAAGGGATTCGAACAGGTGCGCGTGATGCCCTCTTATCCGATCAAGCCACAGCAGAGAACAAGGGAATGATCTTCGGGTTCCATCGCTCTATGGACACACTAGGAGCCGTTATTGGACCGCTATTGGCATTGATCTTCCTCTATTTTAATCCTGAACAATATAAAACACTCTTCTTCATAGCTTTCATTCCAGGAGTTATAGCCATCCTTGCTACGCGACTATTGAAGGATGATCCTAAGAGGCAGAAAAAGGAGACCAAATCCTTGCCGTTTTTCTCTTTTTTAAATTATTGGAAAGAGGGTCCTGTTGCCTATAGAAAGTTGCTCATTGGTCTGCTGGGATTTGCTTTAATCAACAGTTCTGATGTCTTCCTTTTACTCAAAGCGAAAGAAGCGGGACTGGATGACACATGGGTAATAGGAATCTATATTTTCTATAACCTGGTCTATGCGATCTTCGCCTTCCCCTTCGGAATATTGGCCGATAAATTCGGATTGAAAAAAATGTTCCTTCTCGGCCTATCAGCATTCTCAGCAGTCTATCTCGGAATGGCTTTTGGATCAGGACTATATCTTATCGCAGCATGTTTCTTCGTCTACGGGATTTACGCAGCGGCTACGGAGGGAATTTCTAAGGCCTGGATAAGCCGTATATCCGCCAAGGAAGATACTGCAACAGCGATCGGAACGTACTCAGCTTTTCAGAGCATTGCCGCGCTGATAGCTAGCAGTTTGGCGGGATTTATTTGGTTCACTTGGGGAGCGTATTGGGTATTCCTGTTCAGTGGAATCGGGGCATTAATCATTGCCATATACCTCTTGTCCAATGTCAAGGAATTAAAAGGCTGATTCAGCTTCCTAGGAATTCTTCCACTTCTTTTTGTTGTTCCATCACTGCATCATATCCTAGCTTGTGTAAGTCCTTGCTATTCTTGAAATCGAACATCCCATACTTACTCACCGCATGGACATCTATGGCCAAGCCACATTTCTTCATGCGATATTCCATGGTGTTCCAGATAGCAAGTTGGAAACTGCGCAGCCCGATGTCTGTTATTCCTTTAACTCCTGCATGATATACATGAGGACAGACTCCTACTCCAATGAACTTTGCACAACTTTTTTTAAGCGGTTCAATGGGCAGGTTATTCATCAGGCCACCATCTACATAAAGCTCACCCTCAATCTCTACTGGTTTGAATAGAAGAGGTATAGCGCAAGAAGCCATGACAGCTTTTATAAGATCGCCATCTGACAAGACCCTGAATTCTCCTTTATCAATATTGGTAGCGCATACATAGAGTGGAATCTCCAAGGATTTAAAAGTCCCTTCAGGCAGGTGTTGTCTCAGGAATTTATCCAAGAAACGGGGATTGGTCAATCCTTTCGTAGAAAAAGCCAAGTGAAAGATCTTCATGAAAGACTGGGACTCTGAGATCTTCTGTATCTCCTTCGGAGTATATCCCACAGCATATAAGGCCCCAACCAAGGCACCAGCACTAGATCCAGAAATATGATCAGGGAATACGCCCAACTCATTCAAGGCCTGTAATACCCCGATATGAGCCGCTCCACGCGCGCCTCCTCCTGAGAGAGCTATTCCGATATTTCCAATGGGGACAGTGACCATGATCTCTTTCTAACAGATCAAATCTACAATCTTATGATTGATCTTCTATACAAGAAGAAGGAGTTAAAAAGGATCGAAATAAAAATGGTCTGAGTGAAAATAGTTTCGGAATAAGGGCTTAGCCAACTCATTGAGGAATTATAAGGAAATCTTGATTGTGTATTGTCAGTTCTCCCCAGGAGAAGTTTACACTGAGTCTAGTTTAAATGAGTGATTAGCTCTTGGCTTTGTCTGAGAATTCAATTGTACACTCGTTCAGGTTACTTCATATGGCTTCGTTGATAGTATCGGCTTTTTGAGTCGGTAGCACTTTCATCTTGAAGTATCTGCATTGAGAGCTCTTCTTGCTGTGACTAGATCCTTCAGTGGAGTAGCTTCTGCCATCACAGCAACATGTACTCCACGCTGACTGCCTTTCCCTTGCTTGAGCTTGGGATAAATACATCTGATGGCATCCAAGCGAGTAAAGTGAATCCATATCCTGACTTCCCTTGATTAATCCCATATCTTTTTATTGACCAATAAAAAGATATATTTCACTGTTTATCAGTTGTTTATATCTATTTTAATTTCCTCTTTACCAGCTATAGATAAGGCCTTTTTCAGGTTTGGCATCATGCTTGCCTGTCTCTAAGTGCATTTAAATTCTACAGTCATGAAAAAAGCAATTGGAACCCTATTCGTAGCCATGATAAGCATGGGCACTTTGTTCTCACAAGATGTGACAAGGGTCCAAGCCATGAGCAATGACATCAGTGATAACCTCGACCTAGAAGCAGTAGCTTCCGTATTCGCAGATTCCGAGAATCTGGAGGATTTCGAGAAACGCTTGAATGACCCCGAATCGCGCATCTCCAACTTGGATATGAATGAAGACGGCTATGTAGATTATCTGCGTGTCGTTGAGAATTCAGTGGAAGGCGCTAAGATGATCAGCATCCAAGCTGTCATTGGCAAAGACCTTTACCAAGATGTCGCCACTATAGATGTGGAAGTCGATGACCGCGGTCAGACCCGTGTGCAGGTTGTAGGTGATGTGTACATGTATGGTCCTGACTACATCATCGAACCTGTATACCGTTATCGTCCAAGGATTTACGCATACCTCTGGGCTCCACGTATCAACCCCTGGTGTTCTACTTACTACTGGGGATATTATCCTAACTACTGGACCTTCTGGACTCCTTTCTCCTACAGCAATTACTATGCACACAGTCATGGCTTTTATGGACATCATGCCTTCTACTACAGAAGCTATCGCAGAAGTTACGCTTGTGCCAATGCATATGGAAATTACCGAAGGAACGATTATGCCTATCATCATCCGAACCGTGGTTTCACCGCTCGTAATGACGGTTATAGGAACAAGATGGACAGAGATGTACAACGCGGAATCTCTAAAGATTATACCCATGTTGACCTCAGGGATCAAGGAGCTAATTCCAAAGACCTGCATGCTGATGCTCGCCCAATGAACACGAGCAATACCAAGCCGATGGCCCAAGCCCAGCATGATGGAAAAGGAAACTCAGTCTCTACACGTCCTGTGAGCAAGGAAGGAAACAGCACGAACCCTCACACTGCAAATACAAATGCAGCGAAAACTGATCCTCCGCAAGAGTCCAGTGACTCTAGCCGTCCTCAGGCGGAACGTGACAGAACGAATGCGGCTTCGCAGAGCAGGCCACAGGAAAGCAATACGCAGGCAAGACCAAGTTCTGACGTGAACAGGCCAACGAGCAAGCCAAGTGCTTCAGAGAGTCGCCCACAAGAGAGACCTAGCAGCTCTGATCACCAAAGCACAAGGCCTAGCAGCAGCTCACGCGCTACTCCTGCCCCAAGTGCGCGCTCAGGATCCAGCAGTAAAGGAAGCGCAAGCCAAGCGAGCCCGAGCCGCTCAGGAAGCTCCAGCCGCAGCAGCAGTGCCGGCACCAGCAGCAGAAGCTCTGCTCCTTCAAGCAGCGGAAAAAGCACTTCTACCTCAGGAAAGAGGAAATAATATCTGTTAGTCAAATAAAGAAACAAGGACGGTCCGTATGGGCCGTCCTTTTTCATTTATACGCCTCCTGATTAACTCTAGCTTTACAGCCATGTCCAAGCCCATTAAAAAGCAATCAGAGATGCTAGCAAAGCTAGGGATCAGCACGCTGAATCCTATGCAAGAAGAAGCACAGCTGGCTATAAGTTCTGTGCCTGATGTGATCCTCCTTTCTCCTACGGGGAGCGGAAAGACCATCGCCTACCTCCTGCCCTTGATTGAGCAGATGGACCATGAATCATCTGCGGTACAAGCACTCGTCCTTGTTCCTACCAGAGAGCTCGCGATACAGATAGAACAGGTCTGCAGAGAGTTGGGAAGTGGCTTTAAGTGCAATGCCGTTTATGGAGGCAGGTCTATCAAGAAGGATATGATAGAATTAGCGCATCCGCCTGCTTTGCTTATTGGAACTCCTGGACGTGTGGCTGATCATTTCCGAAGAGAGACCTTCGATACGCGAGGAATAACTTTCTTGGTTTTGGATGAATTCGATAAATCCCTAGAAATAGGTTTCGAGGATGATATGCGTGAGATCCTCTTCGCTCTTAGGAATCTGGAAAAGAGAGTTCTTACTTCGGCCACAGAGAAATTGAATATCCCTGATTTCGTTGGAATCAGAGATCCATTGATCATTGATCATACCGATGCGATCCAGCCTGATTTGACTTTAAAACGCATCGTTTCATATCAAAAGGATAAACTGGAAACACTGGCTGAGAGTCTCCTAAAATTGGGAGGTAGGCAAGGGATAATCTTTTGTAATTTCAAGGAAAGTATTGACCGGATCTCTGAGTATTTAGATCATCGTGGTATTCAACATGGCCTCTTCCATGGCAGTATGGAACAGCAGGACAGGGAGCGCAGTCTCATACAGTTCCGCAATGGGACATTCAACATACTCTTGTCCACAGACCTTGCAGCCAGGGGGATTGACGTTCCTGAGATCGCTTACATCCTTCATTATCACCTGCCACCGAGGATCCAGGAATTTACCCATCGCAATGGCCGTACCGCCCGTATGAAGTCTGACGGAACAGCTTATATCTTGCATTGGAAAGAGGATGAATTGCCTGATTATCTTCCGCGCTGTGAGGAAGAAGAATGGAAGGAAATGGAAGATGTGGGAGATGCCTCATGGAAGACCCTTTTCGTTTCTGGCGGTAGAAAAGATAAGATTTCCAAAGGCGATATAGCAGGCTTCTTTTTCAAGCAAGGCGGATTGAAAAAAGATGAACTAGGTCAGATCGAATTGAAGACCGATTGCGCCTTCGTGGCGGTACCTGCAGGAAAAGCAGAGGCATTGATAGCTGAATTGAATAATGAGAAGATCAAAGGCAGGAAGCTAAGGATCTACGAAGTATAAGCTCATGAAGAACGTAATCATCATAGGAGCGAGCGGCATGATAGGTAGCATCATTCTTAGGGAATGTCTAGCCTCCAAAGATGTCTCTCAAGTAACAAGTATAACGCGAAAAAGTTCTGGGATAAGCCATCCAAAACTGAAAGAGATGAACCATTCAGATTTCAATGATTACAGTCAAATCAAAGAGCTCTTCGAAGAAAAAGACATCGCATATTACTGTCTAGGAGTCTATACAGGAGCTGTTCCCAGGGAGGAATTTAGGAAGATTACTGTTGACTTCACAGCAACTTTCAGCCGGGAGTTCGCTGCTCGAAATCCACAAGGGACTTTTTGTTTCTTGAGTGGACAAGGAGCTGACATCAAGGAGAAAAGCAAGATGATGTTCGCACAGGATAAGGGAATCGCTGAGAATCAATTGAAGAGCTTGAAAATGGGACGTCTGCATATCTTCAGACCGGCATATATCTATCCCGTTGAAGCAAGAGATGAACCCAACTTGAGTTACAGGATTATGAGATGGGTCTATCCTCTCTTCAAGAACATAAGCTCTGGATTCACTATCCCTTCAGAACAATTAGGGAAAGCTATGTTTCGTGCTGGATTTCATGATGTGGGGATGGAGACTTTGGAAAATACAGACATCAAGAAAATCACTCTATAATAATTAAAAAAGATGCCTGATATCCTGATTGCATTGATGATAGGCCTGCTCGCAGGAACCATCGACATCATCCCGATGATCCTGAAGAAGATGTATCCCTTCGCGATACTTTCAACATTCATTCTGTGGCTGGTGGCGGGAATAATCATTCCATTCATAGACTGGGGAACGCCTTCCTGGCTCACAGGTGCCTTGGCTGGATTGATGCTCAGTTTACCTTCGGTACTTATCGTTTGGCCGAGAGTGAAGAAGATGATCATTCCTATGTTGATCACGCATGTGATTCTTGGAATTGGGCTTGGATTGATGGGGCAATGGTTGATCCCTTGATCTAGATAAAAGCCATTCAATTCGCCCAAAATAAAGGAAGAATCAACTTGATTGAATGGGAATACAAAAGCCCATAAAAATTCTTGAAATACAGGAAGTTGAAGGAAAGAGTATTCGCCTTAATGAAAGAAGCTGATGAATGAGCTGATGAAATCAAGAAAATATTTTGATTCCAAGGAGTATTTCATCTACCTGGTCGCATGGGCCAATTTAATACTTCAAAAAGTCATTTAAAAGCATCCCTTTCAAATGCTCAAGTCATTAAGACCTTCTACCGCCTCCGCTGCTATTGCCTTTATTGCGATTACTGCTGTTCCCTGAAGAACGGTTCCCTGAAGAAGAATTCCCTTGAGGTCTATTCCCTGATGGCTTAGGCCTGCGATGGCCTTGGCCTCCACGTCCGCGCTGCGGCTCAGGGGGGATATCCCCTATCTTCTCAGTAGGTTCGAATCCTTCCATGACCTCACTAGGCAATTTCTCACCCAGTAATTTCTCTATTCCGCGTACATATTCTATTTCATCAACACTTATCAATGAAATGGCTTCTCCGCTAGCTCCCGCTCTACCTGTACGTCCGATGCGGTGTATATAATCCTCTGGGACATTGGGCAATTCATAATTCACTACGTGCGGTAGCAATGGAATATCCAATCCACGGGCTGCAATATCCGTGGCGCAAAGCACTCGGATTTTGTTTTCTTTGAATCCGGCCAAGGCCTTGGTACGGGCTCCTTGGCTCTTATTTCCATGAATAGCGGCACTGGTGATACCGGCTTTATCGAGCTTTTCGCTCAATCGGTTTGCGCCATGCTTGGTACGTGTAAAGACAAGTACTTGGTCCCAATTTCCATCAGAGATTAACTTAACGAGCAGTGCTGGCTTATCGCCTTTGTTCACTCGGTAGGTCATATGCTCTACGAGCTCGGCCGTAGTGTTCTCTGGAGTGGCTTCTACCATCACGGGATTATTCAGGATGCCCGCAGCGAGCTTCTTGATCTCCTTAGAAAAAGTAGCGGAGAATAATAGGTTCTGACGCTTGGCAGGGAGCAGCGCCATAACACGCTTGATGTCTCTGGCAAAGCCCATATCGAGCATACGGTCAGCCTCATCCAGGATGAGGAATTCCACTTGAGAAAGGGAAAGCATGCGCTGGCTCTCCAAGTCCAATAATCTTCCTGGCGTAGCTACGAGGACATCTACTCCTCTGTCCAGTTTATTGACTTGCGGATTCTGGTTCACACCACCGAAGATGACGGTAGAACGTATATCTACGAATTCTCCGTATTCCTCCACATTCGCATGGACCTGCGCGGCCAATTCACGTGTAGGGGTGAGTATCAAAGCACGAATAGGTCTGCGCTTGTCGATAGGCTTCTCAGCCAATATCTGGAGCATAGGCAGGGTGAAACCTGCAGTTTTTCCTGTCCCAGTCTGGGCTGATGCGAGAACATCTTTTCTTTGAAGTATAACGGGTATAGCCTTCTCCTGAATAGGTGAAGGTTCAGTGTATCCTTTTTTGTTGACAGCTTTCAACAAGGCAGCAGATAGGCCTAATGACTCAAATGACATATAAATTTGTTAGGGGAAATAGGCTGTCCAATGCGGATGCCCTTCTCAGAATTGAGCCGCAAAGATAGCCCGAATTTCAAGATAGTGTGTGATTCTATGCAGAAGTGCTCAAATCAAGCCGTAGCAAAGCGGTATGAATATGGTGGCTATGATCCAGAAAAGCAAATTCAAGAAGGAGCCTACTTTGACGAAATCCATGAATTTATACTGTCCAGCACTATAGACCATCGTATTCGTCTGATAGCCAAAGGAGTCATGAAACTAGCTGATGCCGCGAACATGATGGCCATAACGAAGGGCATAGGATCCAGGTGCAATGCAGCCCCAGTAGCTATGGCGATGGGTGTGAGAAGAGCCGCTGCAGCAGTGTTAGACATAATCTCAGTGAGTATAGAAGTGAAGAGATATAGTCCTGAGATTATGGCTATTGGCCCCCATTGTCCCAATTGACCTAGCAGTCCACCGGCAATAAGGTCATCCAAGCCCGAGTTCATCATGGCAGTTCCTAATGTCAATGATCCCGCCATGAGGAAGACGATATTCCAAACTGATGGCTTCATAGACTTCCCTCATGTCCATTATCCTGAAAAGAACGAGCAGTATGACTGCTAACAATGTCCCTATCATGATGTTCAATGTTCCCAAAGATGCAGTAATGATGACCCCTAAGAACAGGGCTAAGACGAAGTAGAACTTCTTCTTATCAAAGTGTGGGACCGCTTCTTCAGATAAGACGATGAATGGAGCATCCTTTTCATTCTCTAGCCTTTTCAATTCTTTGACAAAGTGATTCTTCACCTCGGCTAGGATTACATCTCCAGGTTTTAAGATCACATCATACAGCTGATCATGCAAGAGCTCTTCTCTATGTCTAATCGCCAGTGGAACGGCCCTGAGTGTAGCCGGAATGTATTGAAGAAAGGAAATGCTCATAATCTTGTGACAATGTTGTGACAGGCGCAACAGACTCCTGCTTGTCATAGGTTGAGTATTTCAGTAAAGACAGGCCATACAACTCATCTAAAAAAAGTACCCGGGGCGGGACTTGAACCCGCACGACCATTGCTGATCAATGGATTTTAAGTCCATCGTGTCTACCAATTCCACCACCCGGGCAGCCGCTCTATTTGAGCGGGGCAAATGTAAGTTTATTAAGGGAAAATGGAATGAGTCTGTTTTCGATGTCACATTCTATATCAGAAAGCACTCAGTGCTGCTCTAATAGGATGATCTTCTGCTGAATCTCTAGGATAGATTTTTGCTGATCCTGTATCGCCTTGATCAGCACAGGGATAAGATCACTGTAGTACACTCCTAGGCGATCTGCTTGCACCTTGGTCCTATTCCCCAGCTCGTCTTCTTGCCAATCCCAGTCCCTTACGGTCTCAGGAAGTACCTTTTGAAGTTCTTGGGCTATAAGACCCAGTTTCTCACCTTCTTCAGGTCTGGTATTCCAGGTGAAACGCACGGGTCTCAGCATCATTACCTCAGCGAGACCATAGTTTAAGTTATCTATATTGCTCTTCTCTCTTTCATCGCTGGTACTGATGACTCCATTGGTAGCGAATACGGTATTCCAGCGATTAAGGCTCCCGCCCAGAGTCTGGCTTCCGTTGAGCAGGGGCAGGAACGAAGCCGTATTGAATTGATAGCGGCCAGTCAAAGTAGCTAGATTATCTGAACTACTTTCCAATTTTAAAAAGCTTCCTCCATTTGACATCCTCCAATCCACAGGAGAAGGCCCACTCACATCGAAATCTATCCCAACTTCCCCCCCTAGCGGGGATGAGCTAGAAATTTTAGCAAAAGTAGTTCCGATGCTTTGAATATGTAGCTTCTCGTTAGGAAGGCTAGTTCCAATGCCCACATCTCCAAGGGCAGATATTGTCATCCTTTGCAGGTTTCCTGTCCTAAATGCTAAGGCCAAGCTGTTAATAGTCCCAATGAACTGTGTACTTGATGAAGAGATAGAATTCCCAGTTAGTGACCAACCTGCATATGGGCTTAAATCAATCACAGCAGCACTGTTGCTCAATGAGAGTTCATTGACATTCAAAGCGAGGTCTTGCATACCTGGATTAGGTTGCCATGTCGCTGTGCCTGTTCCATCAGATGTAAGGACATTCCCATTTGCGGCACCATTGCTTATCCTCAGTCCTTTCAGACTTGTGACCCCATCAGTTCCTATGGCTATTTCTGGGGCAGTCGAGAGGTTGTTCTGATTATTTACTCTGTATTCTCCTCCGAGGCTTCCTGCAGTCCATATACTGCTTGTTAGATTAACAGGGTCAGTATAGAATACAGTGGCCTGCACCCTATCGATAAAGCCCTGTTCTGCATTTGAAGATAAATCAAAATCCCTCGAGTATCTAATCCTCATTCCAAGCTGACCAGAGTTGACAGTAGCCTCTGTGATAGACAATCCCCAGAGATCTGTAGAACCTCCATAAGTGGAAGATGACATAGATGTGAACCATGGACTACTCAATGCAGCTTTATTAACTCCCACTGAGCCTCCTGATTTCAAACTGATCTGACTATCAAAAATATCATTGGAATCGCTGGCCCTTTTTACGATTGTCACGGAAACTCCTTGGACAATAGCTCCTGCAGGTAAGGCTCCCGCTGGGAACTGGAATGTTATATCAAGGATATCACTCACCTGATTAGCTGTTGCTAATCCTCCTGTCCAAAGTATTCCATCAAAAGAAGTCGCTGCACTGCTTGCGCCAAACCAAGACGGGACTGAAGAAACGTCCACATTAATACCAGTAGTCCCTGTATTCGTAGTACTGAAAATCACTCCAGATGGGAGAGCTTCTTCTATGGAGATTGCTACCTCGCCTTGAGTAGCCTTGGCCATGTGGAGCTGGCTTGTAGGACTAGTTTTGCCTATTCCTACTCTACCAGTATTAGAGAGCACGAGTTGATTGGTCAAATTATTGGTCCCAATGATAAAAGAAGAAATCTCCCTGTTTATCAAGGTAGCTTGCGTTCCATTTAAGGTCATTTCTATTCCATCGTTAGCTGTATGACCTGAACTAGAATTCGTCATTCTTGCAGTTGCAACAGTCGATGAATTATTAATGTGAAAATCTGATACGGGACTAAAAATCCCTATTCCGAAATTACCATCAGCACCTATAACAGCTCTAGTCAGGCCTGATGTTCCAAAAACCAATGAACCAGTCTCCATATTAACGATACTCGCGAACGAGCTAATCGAAGTAATTGCTAATCCGTCTGAGGAACTTGCCCCTGACACTGCGTTGGTCAATTGAAATCTTGAAAATGAAGAAGTACTACTATTGACATGCAAATTCGCTCCAGGAGTAGAAATCCCTATTCCTAAATTTCCATTCTTTAATAACACCAAGCCATCTTTTCTGACCGTAGTTGAAGAGCCAATTCCCACTGTAAATGCTCTATCTAACGTGTTTAAAGAATTCGTTGATGCAGGAACATATGTTGTATTAAAGCTTCCTAGAACGGCTTCTGCAAAAGAAGGCGCTTCATTTCCTTGCCCTGTACTGAAACTGCTTGTTCCCGAACTTGTATTCGTGCTTCCGAATGAAGTGCTGAAAGCTCCTGAGGAGGTATTCCCATTACCCATAGCCACACTTGTACTTCCGCTGGCTACACTGGATGACCCAGCTGAGAAACTGAGCTGACCACTTGCTGTAGTATTCAGTCCAAATGCGGTGGAATGAAGACCTACGTTCGCATCATCCCAGGCATTACCTATAACTTGCCCCGCTCTTAACGCGGCCTTCTTGGGATTCCAAACCATCCTCGTACCTGAGCCACTTGGTGCCGCAGCGCCTAGACTAGTTGTACCTGTAGAAACCAGTCCATCAGTTCCTGTAATCTGAACTGCTCCTGCATCTGCTACTATCGTGCGCCCTAGTCCTGCTCCTCCTGCATCATACAGATCATCCAATGTCAAGTCACCTGTGATGGCCTTCCATCCTCCAGCTCCACTGAAATACTCAAATCTCAGTAGCGTGGTATTAAATATTAGAAGACTCAGCGCTGGGACTGGAATAGAATTACGCTGAGCCGTGCTCATCCTTGGAATCAGAAGGCCTGCCTTTGCAAATCCGTCAGAGTCAATGTCCAAGATGGCACTGGCATCAGGCGCAGCTCCAGTCGTGTTTATCCCGATGTTCTGTGATTGGCCGAACAATGATGCGAATAAGGTGCATATCAGGATGAAACGTTTCATTAGCTTGATGGTTTGGATACGTGTTACATAAAAACACTCAAATTTCTTCAATGAAATCTATATTCTCAATATAACTTTGGTTGACAATAAGCGCAGATTAGCGCCCGAAAAACCTATTCACCGCCTCTGTTCTATTCTGAACATGCAGTTTTCCATATATTCTATGGATGTGTTGTTTGACCGTTCCTGCTGTGATGCCCATCCCTTCTGCAATCTCCTTATAGAGTAAGCCTTGTGATAGCAGTACTAAGACTTCTTGCTCTCTCGCACTCAAGGCTTCAAGAGGTTTGGGATCTGGTAAAGTCGTTCTAAATTGATTGATTACTCTGCGTGCCACATGCGAACTCATCGGAGCTCCGCCATCCATGAGTTCTTTAACAGCTTCTATAATCTGCTCAGGACTTGAACTCTTGAGGATATAGCCATTGGCACCTGATGACAGGGCCTCGAAGACTTGTGTGTCCTCATCATTGACCGTATACATCAGGAATTGACTGCTCTTGGCTTTCTCCTTTAATTCTTTCACACACTGTATCCCCGAAATACCAGGCAGATTGATATCCATGATAAATACCTGTGGATATTCCACATAGGAATAGGCCAATGCCTCCTCTGCTGACCCATGAACCTGACATAAATCAAAGCCAGGCTCGGAGTCGAATAACTCCTTTAAGGAATTCCTTATTCGTGAATCATCCTCAACGATACTCAGCTTTATGTCCAATCCGGTGTCCATTTGCACAAAGGTCTTGGCTTTAATTTTAACTTGGAATAGAACTTTTGTTAGTAGTGAACTTTAATTTGAAGGAGACCTCTGTTCCTTTTTCTCCTACAATCTTCAGTTCCGAACCCAAGTCTGACAAGCGCTTATTCATGTTCTTGATTCCATTTCCTTGAACGGAAGAATCCTTGTTCTGCAGACCAATTCCATTGTCCTTCAGCTTAACGTTCAAGCCATCTTCCCAATGAATATGGAATTCGACTTTAGTTGCATGGGCATGTTTTACGGTATTATGAAGGGCTTCCTTCACAGTGAGGAATACATTCCTCCTTTGCTCAGGACTGAGTGAGATCTCAGGCCAATGAGCCTCCTTATAGATTTCTAATTCCAGATGGTTATCTGCAAGATAGGTCCGGGCATAATTGGTCATATAGACCACCAGATCATCCAATGAATCAAGGTCCATGTTCAAAGACCAAATGACCTGCCTCATGTTCTCCAGGATCTCCTTGGACAAATCAGAAATAGCTCGGAACGACTGAACATTGGAAGGATCTTTTTCGCTGCGAATGGCCATTTCGCATTTCAGCTTCAATGCACTGAGATCTGCGCCCAAGTCATCATGAAGATCACGCCCTACTTGTTCACGTACCTTGAGTTCAGATATAGCCTTTTCCTGCTTGGCCTGAATCAATTCCAAGCGGCCCAATTCTTCCTGTTGGATCTGCTTCCTGCGCCTGAATACATAGATCATGACCAGAGAAAGGATGAAGATTATTCCTAAAGTAAGATAGAGGATCTGTCTTGTCCTTAGAATGTCCAATTCAGCATTGGCTTGGACTACTTTCAATTGTTCTACTTCAAGATCGGACTCTGAACGTATCAGAGCGGCTTGCGTCTTAAGGGCTGTCGCAATGTTCTTGTTCTGGATCAGGCTATCAAGTCTATGCCATTCACTCAATCTTTAAATCGCCTTATCTGGATATCCCATGTGCTGATATATCCTCGCTGAGCCTCTGGCATATCTGCGCTGTGTGACCAGTCCTATTCCCTCCAAATAGGTTCTCAGATGTTCATTCCCTTCTTCTAATTTGCGCAAAGCAGCAGGTGAGTTCTCCTCTCCCATAAAAGCCCTGGCCGATCCTAAAATGGCATCCAGTGAAATGTCCCTATCTGCCGAAGCTTCAGCTTCTTTGAATGAAGATTGGAATCTTTGGTTGGCCAAATTTGGAACATTGCGCTTCATTTCTAATTCTCCCATGGACCAATATGCCACCGCGATCGCCCTCTGAGCGCCACCTATCCTCGCCAGTTTCAAAGAAACTTCCAAGTACGTCTGAGCACTGTCATATAAACCCACGTATATCAACTGTGTGCCTATATTCCCATAGATATGATATAATTCTGAGATGGGATAACGTGCTGCAGGTTGAGCTGGATATGTCTTGAATGCCTTTTCATAGAAATCTAGCGCCTCCGTATGGTTTTCAATGGTCTCGTTCAATAGCCCTTTCAGATTATAGATATTGGCGATGAGCAAACTATCTTTTAATTCATTGGCTATAGGAAGGCATTTATCCAAGTCTGTCATCGCCTCATTGAAAAGTCCTTCATAATACAAGACTTCAGCTCTATAGCTGAGAAGGTAATAGGCCTCTTCTTTCTGAATCTCCAGATCAATGTATTCCAATGCTCCTCCAATGAGAATGATCGCACTATCTGCATGGAAACCGTCCATTTGAAAGAGGATGTCCTGAATATATTGGTCCATCCTAGTGTCCTCAAAAGGACCCAGTTTGACAAGGGTCTTGCTCAGAGATTGCTGTGCTAAAGCATCTAATGAAAGTATCAACAAGAGGAATAAGAGGAAGAAATAACGCATCATGCTGGCTGAAACAGGATTCAAGCAGGCAAGATATTCTGAAATTTTGGGATTCGGGGGTTTTGAATGGATTTCCTGGACTGGGGTTCCTTTCCTAAAGCAAATATTGAGGATGTGGCTCGGATAGCTGCGGGTGACAGGTTGGTTTTCTTGGAGCGGATTCCTCTCCCAAAGCTTCGCTTTAGGATGCGATTCACCTTTTCAGAGGG
>Ga0209284_10001610_pt1 | contig 34109 bp, 19 predicted proteins | sample FRY03_FD_187211 | JGI IMG/M metagenome (GOLD analysis project Ga0209284, IMG submission 187211) | Freshwater microbial communities from Lake Fryxell liftoff mats and glacier meltwater in Antarctica - FRY-03 (SPAdes) (version 2) | ecosystem: Environmental > Aquatic > Freshwater > Ice > Glacier... | reverse complement strand
ATATATATATATATATATATATATATATATATATATATATATATATATATATGTAAATGCGGCGTTCCTGCCCGCCCGCTTTTTGTCTTCGCAGCACTATTTAGGACCGCGTGATTGTGATGAAATAAAAAGAGTTGATCATGTCTGATTACTGTGTTGGATCTCACGAGAAATTCAAGGAGCTGCGTCGGATGCACAACAAAGAAGAGGGCCACACGTTGGTGTCGATGTGGTCTTACTGTGTTCATACTGACGATTATTTCTGTGTTGACTATGACCACAAATTCAGGGAGCAGCTTCGGATGCAAGACGAAGAAAAGGCTTTCACGTATGAGACGAAGATTTTTGGCGAACTGAACGAATGGATGAAAAATTCTGAAGAATTGATGGCTCAGACCGACAAGAAACTCCTCGACTATAAAATTCTCGCTCAGAACAGAAATCCTAGCAAGCCTAGGAAGTTTACAATCACGGACCTCAGTGATGAAATTGATGAAAAATTCTGAAAGATTGATGGCTCAGACCGAAAAGAAAATCCTCGACTACAAAATCCTCGTCTTTGATTTGGGACCCAAGCGTAGGAAGTTTACAATCTCCTCAAGCCCTTGAATCTCTTAATAAAATTTAAAGAAACAAAGTGGTTCGCCCGCCCTCTCTCTTGTGAAGAGTGCCAAAGATAAAGCATGTGCCAAACAATGATTGGTTGCCCCTTGGTCTAGTGTTTCCCATGAGGGAAGCAAGGGCCCGTACATTCCGGCTCCGATTGAGTGAGTCGCGTGCTTCTTAAATATAGATTGTACCATGTACTTTCGCGAAATTCAAGCACACGCAGCATGTGTTACAGAGAAATCTGCGTGCAAATTGACCCACACGAGTTGCGTACTCGGAGGACGTTGGTGTTACTGCAATTGCCTGACTCTCATGCACAAGCCTCTCAAAAAAAGTGATTGAATTTCATTTTATTAAAAATTGAAAACAAAATCGACTCTCATTTTTCTGACGTTTCATCTGCACGCAGTGTGTTTTCGTTTTCGTGTGCCTCCAGGCGGTCCTCCATGAGGATCAGCTTTGAACGTAAGACCGTGAGCTTCTTGTTCAGATCCTTCAGCCTGTAGTCGAGGATCTCTGCCGCAAGACGCTTGTACGGTCGGGCAGGCGCACGAGGCTTGCCAGTCGCATCACGCTTCTTCTTCAACTTGACGACAATTTCGGACATAGGTGTTTGCGGGTTCATGGATGCGGGAGGCATAATATCGTTGTCGTGTTTTTCTCGTCCGCAACAACTAAACAAGCCAAAGAAAAAAATATTCACAATGGACCAGTATTTTGGAAACCATTTTTGTTAATCGAATAATCATTATTTATACACTATGTGCAGTGACAGAGGACTTGATCAAATCCATCTCTGTCTTGCATCGCCTCTGCTCGTGCAGCCACATAGCAACCCAAAGCATGTTGTCAGGGCACAGTTTTCTTTAATAGCCAGACCACGCAAACATGGCGGGGGGTGGCCAGATCTTATAAAACGGAGAGTCGCAGCTATCATTTTTCGTCTTGATCCTTGCAGACACTGACTGTATCCCGTCTGTGCAGATTGGCACTACCAAAGGGACTGGCGGCGACGTTCTGATACTCGAAGAGGCCGCGTATTGCGATGAGGGCTTCTTCTACGAAACTGTGGCACCTATTACGAGTGTGGGAAGCGCCTCCTTGGTGGCCATTTCCACGCTCACCTCCGAGATTAATTTTTACACGAGGCTCATCAAGATGGTGGACCCGGAGAGTGGTCGCCCGCTTTTTGTGACACGGTGCGTGGAGCTGGCCTGTGAAATATGCAAGGAGGCCGGGAAGGCTGCGGAGTGCACGCACCTCCTGCACTTGGTTCCGCGGTGGCAGAGCGAAGGAAAACACCGTCGCCTCAAAATCATGATGCAAGGTACTGTCTCTTGCGAAAAGTCTTTGTGTGTGTGAGCGTTACTGACTGTCTCGCATGGCCACAGACAGACCAGACCTGATCCAGAGCGAGCTGGCGGGGCTAGCCTTCGACTCTTTGCAACAAGTCTTCCGGAAGGTGGACATCAATTTCGCTTTCGAGGCCCAACCATTGGAACTCACCGACAACCAAACCGTCTGGCTGGTAGTGGACCCTGCGGCCGGAGGTCCCAGCTCGGACTTCGCGATTGTCTCGATTTGTCGATCGCGAGGTTGTGTCACGGTAAGTGCGATCGTCAGGAGATAATGTAGCAGTCCACACACGCTTCCACGAACAGAGAAGGGGTGAAGGTCTCGTCTGTGTAGAACTGCACGGCCAGAATCTTGCGGAGGTCACACAAAAATCGAGTAGTCTTGGCCATATTGGCATCTGAATCCATCAGCATGATCTTATTTTTCAGATTCGGATCCACATTGAGCAGTAAGAAGAACATGACGAGCAGAGTGTTATGTGAACTTGTTGTGTAAATGGTTTGCATGCGACTTGTCTCTTCTTCTATTCCCTGGAAGGAATTACTCACGTCGCAAATAGCGTCATGCACAAGAGTTTGTAACAACGGTCTGTAGCTTGGGTGTGAGAGACACAGAATGATATTGTGAATTTTGACATGTCTGTTGTGGTCTTTCTTGTTTTTGATTTTCGCTTTTGTCTCGCAGGTTCTGGGCATCGATGTATTGAGCGGCTGCAAGGTATGTACAGGCTGCGTGTTATTTTTAATTGTTTCCACACAGAGTGTGTGAAAGTGACATCTCTGTCTTTACAGGAAGTGGAGAAACAATTTACTCTGGTCACTCGACACATAGATCGCTTGCGCAAGAACGCGATGCTAAAAACAAGTGAAATCATCATCATGTGCGAGCGCAACCTAGGATTCGAAAGCGAACACCTGCAACGGGCGCTGGCAGGAATGCCCAACGTTCGACACCGCATCGACCACCAGGCGCAACGCTACGGCATCATCATGAACGAGGAAGTGTAAGTGCACCAACTTGCTATTTTTATTACTCGACTTGAAGTGAATACAATTAGCAAACATACAAATTAATCATAAACCTTTACAGGAAGTATGGAGCTTGCACTCTTCTCAACACAATGTTACGGGACCAGCGCATCAGCGTCGCCACTCCTCTTGCGAGTGAGGACTCTGAAGGCAACATGCGGCGTTTGCGCGATCAAATGACCATCTACAGCATGCAGTTCAAGGCTGCACAGAATGTCTTCGGCCGTCAGAGGGTGGCGCTTAGTGGAAAGGTTGGAGGCATGAAGGATGACGTTGTCATATGCCTGCAGCTTGCCGTGTACTATTCGAAGGACCCACGTCTGTATGCCGTCTAGCAAAAAACGCGCAGAACGCTATGCACCGGAGCGCGGCATGCCGGGCATATCGGATTATCCACTGCCATTATTTTTTCTGCTATGCGGTTAGCAACTTGTGTGTGCACGAGGACAAGACAACAAAGGGCAAACACCTGCATATTACCTGCACACACGGCACATACACAGCGATGTCCGCATGGACTGAAGGCAGTAGTTTTTTCCAGGTGCATACACATACAGCACTCGTTGCTGTCGCATTCACTCTCCTTGTTCGCGACGGGTGCGTACTTTTGACAAAAGAACTCCGTATTGTATGTCATTTTATGCAGGTGCATCTCCTTTGTTAGCTCGAGTATGCGATCGGACGCAGTGCAAGGTCCAAAGAAGACATTATCGCAGTTTCCGGTTGCAGCACTCGCATCTGGAGCGACATACACTGGAGTTTGTGGCCGCGAAGAGTCTTTGGCGTCGTTGCTGTCAAAGAATAGGTCAACATAATCCAAAGGCTCCTTTGCTCCCGCCTCATTCGGGTCATTATCTTGCTCCAATGCCGCTGGTGCAGCAGGCATTTGGTACAAAGCCATCTTTTTAGCCTCTTTATATTTCCTTGTCCTTTCTTTTTTGTGCAGAATTTTGAGTTTCTTCTTTGCTTCTTTCTCGTGCTCCTCTATCATCAGCTCTTGGGCCAGGACAAATGATCTGTTGTTCTGCGTATCGTACCAACAATCAGACATGACCTTGAAAATGTCTACAAAGCTCTTTATGTCTTCGAGCAATAGTTCAAATTGACACATAATGTTCTGCTTATTCTGGCTGTACACCTCCTCCACCGACGTGTTGTAAATAATTTCGGCGAGCAACCCCACACTGTTATAATTGATCATGGCCATGTTATTGGCCATGTTCAAGTAGTTCTCTGTGACATTTGTGAATTCACAAATCTCGATTGTTTTGAATGCAGTTTTTGCAACTTTTGTGTAATTCATAATACTCCACGTCAAAGACTCGAAGTTGTTCGTCTCAAACACTTCTTTTTTCATGTGCGACTTGATACCAACACGAAGCATAGACAAAACATCATGTCCCACATTACACTTGAGGAAATCAAGTGGTGTTGCCGCCACCAATTTTGCAAGTATAGAAGGCCTGAATTCAACAGACCTATCTCTCTCGAATCTTTTGAGATTGAGTATGCCGGATTGCAACGATAGACAAATCAAACTCCTCTTCTTGTGATTGAAATGTGACAGATTGGTTGTGCACTCCCCGTCTATTGTGTTGTCTAAAAACAAGTTAAGAACCTCAGTGTTGCCTGGTATAATGCTGTTTGAAGGATGCAATGCTAAACCAAGCGGCACATTTCCGTCTATGTCCTTTTCATTGTTGCCTTGGACATACTCTTTCATGAGGAAGGAAACTACATTGGCTGGTGCTCCGTATTTGCAGGCGTTATGCAGAGGAATGCACCTCTGATCGTTCAAAATCTCAATAGCTCCAGGAAACAAACTGTATATCCACTTAGTCTTTTGGAGAGGGCAATCCTGCTCCATACCACTGCTCATGTCATGTGACAGCGGATTGATTCGACACACCACCAGGTGTAGAGGTGTGTTGTGCATGAAACGATGACCAAGCGCCTTTGCTGCATTCCTGTTGCCCTTTATCGCATCCTTGTTGCCATTTAGAATTTTTTGCAGACTCGCGATCGACAATTCTGATTGCAAGGCGGCGTCGAAGGGAAGAAAGCCGCCTTCATCTCTGTGCTTGAAGGCATCTGGGTTGCTTTTGGCGATCAGCATAATCTTTTTGATGCAAGGATGTTCAACAAACACCTTATTGCTCTCGATGCAGCAATACATGAGTGTGTTGTAGCCCAATTTGAACACATCCTGTAAATTCTGTTGAGGCATTATTGTCTTATCCAATAAAAAAGCCCTTTTGGAATCCGTGCAAGCACGCAGCAAAGCAGACGCTTTCCATATGTCGTAATTTTTGGCTAGCTGTCCATCGTCCAGTTCGAGTAAAAGCTGCAATATTTCGATAGAAGCTTGGCGCATTGCGGCGAAATGCAAAATATTCTGACCTGTAGTGCCTTTGGACATTGCGGCTTTTTTGAAATTTACCACAAAAAACTCCAAGTTCTCCTTGTTGTTCAGGAGAATACACGTGCAGCACATTTCGAATATGACGTTACAAGATATGGTGTTCTCGCCAATTGCAATGTTCTTGGCGCAATCATTTCTCACTTCAGTGCATTCGTTTACAGACAAAACCGAGTATGATTTGTTGGCACAAAAGCTCCCGTACATTACGTCCACGCTTCCGTCGGGCTTGAAATACAATCCGGACTGGTTCGTAGAGAGACTGTGAGCGTTTCTTGCACACAACACAGCTTTCAAAGGGGGTATTATGTTGATCATGCCTGCTACCAGCAGCTCAATAATATTGACTGGCACTCCTTTCAAGACTGCAACGTCGAGAACTGTTTGTCCCTTCTTGTTGTGCACCATAAGTGCTGCCTGGTTGCTCTTGCTGGTGGCCGTCACCAAAACTTTCAACACCTCGAGCGCATTGGGGCTAGAAAGAGCCGAATGGAAAGGAGTGTCATGAAGTTCGTTTTTGATAAAAACAGATTGCGGACATTGGTTTACGAGAAATTCGATCACTTCCACCCCACAATTGAAGTTAATGGCCATCATTAACGGAGTACTTCCCAGAGGAATATTGTCATGACGCGGGCTGTTCTCACCAAAGCTGCCAAAATTGTTTCTCACCACTAGTGCAACTTGATTGTATCGCGTACACTTTTCCACAAGCTTTAAATTCGCCTTTGTTTCAATGAGAAGGTGTAGTGGAGAATGACCACATTTGTCGAATTTGTCAGTGCTCGATTTCCCCACACTGCGCAGGTATATCATCTTCTCCAGCGCTGTATTACCTTCGTATTTGATCAAATGTCCTTCCAAACAGAAACAGTGCAGCGGAGTCATTCCTCTCGAGTTGGCGACATTAATAGCAACTCGAAAATAATCGTAAACAATCCTCAGAATCTTCACAGGAAGTCCCATCCTCGAGACGATGTGTAGAGGAAGATCCCCCTCGTCAGAGATTGTTGCAAACGGACTTGCGTCAGAATTCTTCAGGCAAATGTCATTCAAGACGTTAATACACACACACACCTCTTCCATGCACATGTCTGAAGGATCAGCAATTTCCTGATCAGACGGAGACAACAATTCCATCAGCTGTGCCCAAAAGTCCTGTGACGTAAAGCAATCCACTCCATACAGCTCGAATAACTTGTGAGGCACCATGGCCAAACGGAAAAGTCTTCCTGTCATTGAATTTTAGTATTATGTCAGGTACCACATATGATTATATAGAGGTTTTATTTATTGGTACAGTTTTATTGGTACAATACATATTATACCAAAATTAAAAAAAAGTCATTTATTGTACCAAAATAAGGTACCAAAATATAGTACCAAAATAAGGCATCAAAATACAGTGACATAATACTGTACCAATATACTGTACCAATATGCTCTATAATGTCTATATATAGCCATAATAATTCTACGGTTTACATATTTATTGATATATAAGTGTAGCACACAAATCGTCAAGAAAAAGAGAAACACATGTCCCATTTGTCTGCGGAAGGCTCTGATTTTGACTCCAGTAAAGAAAATTTTGAATTAATTGCCAATGATCTGGAGGATTGTTTGCAGGAAGATAGCAACACCAACGACAAGGGAGTATATTCACCAATTCATTGTCATCAGCGTAAACCAGGAGTTTATTGTGATGACAGCAGCGATATAGGAGTGAATTCAGCAGGGAGTTGTGATGACAGCAGCGAGATAGGAGTGAATTCAGCAGAGAGTTCTGATGACAGCAGCGAGATAGGAATTAATTCAGCAGGGAGTTCTGATGACAGCAGCGATGGAGGAGTGAATTCACCAGTGGAATTTTATGACAGCAGACAAGAAGATGATAGTGCAAGAAGTGTGAAATTAAATTCTGCAGCGAGTTCTCATGTCGAAGAAAAAAATTTACATGTGCCAAAAGAAAGGAGTAAGTGGAAAGAACTTGCAGAAAATGGTGAAGGTTATTTCGAGACGAAGGACATTAAAACTTCGAAAAGTTTTGGAATATTTCTTGTTGATGAGATATTCAATGACAATTACATTGGACTTCGTAAAAAACTTGACACATTCAAGGACGAATGTAATCATGAAGTATACAACAAGAATGTTTGTCATGTGGTGCTTCGTGTATTAAATTTGGTGGAGAAGCTTCCACCGCAACTGACAAACGCTTATCATTCAAGCTTATCTAGAAAGTTTATTCGATCTGAAAGTACTTCTGGTTCGTCGAGTACAGCCTTTAATGTAACAGCAGAGCGAACAAAAAATAAGGAAAAATGTTTTGGGAAAAATGCACACACTATGTGTAAAGGGTGCGAAATTTTCCTGCAAGCAACCTTGAAAGATAATTCCAAATTGAAGACATGCAGGGGAAGTGCAAGTAACAGGGGACCTATGATGCATTTTTTTTTCATGGTTGCCAAGTTTTTGTGTACGGCTTGCCTGAATTCTTTCATTTACCACGTTCGATCTGCTGAAAACCAGTTGTCGTTGATTACATCATGTTTCGACTACATCGAGGAACACAAATTGACTTTTGATTTGAAGACAAGTTTGAATCGTATTCTTCTTCACAACAAAACTTTTATCTGGGTAATGAAGTCGTTCTATCAAAATGTGGGCGACATGGAGGAGATCATGTATAATCAAACCAAAAAAGAAGTCAAGAACAGTAGACAATCATCGCAAGTGAGGGTTAAACGCCGTAAGACAATTAAATATGTTGAAGATGTTTCCATCCCGATTGCAAAGGGTTCTGGCGTTGGACACAAGAAGAAAGATAGAAATGGTGTTGAGGTTGCCATCCCGATTGCTGATGATGTTGCCATGCCGATTGCTGAGGATGTTGGCATCCCGATTCCAAAGGGTGGTGCTGCGAGTACAAGGGTAGAACGTGGAAAGGATTCTCAAGAAGTTTCGAGTACAATGGAAGAATCTGGAAAGGATTCTCAAGAAGTTTCACGACGTGCTCCGAAAGCAACAACCCTCGATTACAAACCATTTCCCTATTATCACGAAGTATGTTCACCTGCACAACACAGGTTGAATCATCAATTACAAACACCAAAGAATATGAAGGTTATGAGGGTTCTTGTAATCAATTGGCAAGAGACTTTGATGGCGTTCTACAAAATTGTAGACCAGGAATTTCACTTTAAGCAAATGAAAAAAATTCTGACTTCCGATGTATATGTCGAGCACATTCAACCACTTATTGATAAATTGCATCTTGCACAAAATGCTCCTCGTGAGCAACCACTTTTAAATGCGAGGTTTAAGTTAGAGGAAGCATTGAAAAAGTATCATGATTTTACTGCGCTTTACAGATCACTTTCATGGGAGGCCACTATGGATACAGAGAGGTACGAAAACATGCTTTTTCATCCTGAGCATGTGAACAACACATTGATAATTGGTGGACCTCCTTTTGAAGTAGAATCGCGACATGATTCAACTTTAGTTCCCGATTCAATGCAAGCAGGAACTTCTGTATCCACATCATTGAAAGAATCAGCAACTGAGAGTGAGAGACAAAAGGAGAAAACATATCAGGATCGGTCGGATGATGAGAGTGATGAGGGTGATGAATTATTGGGAGATGATAACCCTGAAAAGTGGGCATTCAAGACCTGGGGTTAGGTTTATGGTGCGATATAGTGTGAAGCAGGAGGATAGCATGTGTTAATTTTATTAAAACCCAAATTACAAAAAAATTATCTTGTGTTGAACGATTGAATCTTTTCCGTGACGGCTGTTTTGAGACCTTGTAAGTTATCAATATAAGGCAAAACGTGTTGCGAGGGCATATGGCGGTTACAAATGAAAATTTGTTGTAAAATTGCCCTCTCATCGTCCAATACGGAGAGAGCCTCCAAATTGTTCGTCCTTGTGCAGAATGCACAACACTTTACCCTTGGTTGTGTTATTTTCTTTGCTTGATGTAAATGACAATGAGAGAATTCACAGCCTGTTGCTCTCCACGCATGCACGCGCATACACGCCGAGCAGTAGTAGAAGGCGTTTTGTTTGATACGAACAACACGACCCAGCACGTATATTCTGACTACACACTGGTGCTGACTGCAAGTGGTACACGTGGCCCTGCCATTTGCCATGACACGCATTTTCGTGTCGAGACATATTCTGTCGTTGACCACACATGCCATGCAAATGTGCATGAAGAGTGTCTGTATTGTGTTTACGGTATCGTCGTGCAGTATTTTACTAACAATTTGCAATTGTGTTTTGCGAATATTCCGCGGAAGCTCGAAAATAGAGATCCACGATTGTATCTGTATGATTTCGTGCGCATTGCGTAGATCGATATGCACATTGGCGAACTTCACATACGACACGTGGGGTAGAAAAGGTTTGCTAATGGCTTGGGCAATGACGTCGGAGGATATGACTATCGAGCGGTGCTTTTTGCAGTGTCGCGGTTGATTGCGTGATTTGCCTTTGCAGACGCGGTTGCACTTATCTATAGCAACCTGGGCTTTGGAATTGACCTCGTTGATGTCAAACGAGTGCGACTGCAGACATTGCTGCCTGAAAGTGTCGCATATTACGGAGAACTGTTTGAAAATGTCTGCAATGTTCTGGTGCAGGCCAAACACTTGCGTGAGCATCTCTGTTTCGTTTGGCATGTGTGTAGATATAAAGAAGACGAAGTACTCTATCATTGCAATGCGCAACAGACACATGTTTGTGGTGCAGAAGACGTACAGGTCGAGAGCATTTCCGGTGGACTTGAGAGTGTGTATGAATGCGACTATTTGCACACGAATGGCGAGCAAGGGCTTCTTGGTGCACTCTGGGTATATGCCAAGGCAGCTCGCTAGCATGATGTTCACGATGTCCGGAAGGATTGCGGCGTGTTCTGGCGCGAATGCGGGGAAGTTCATGCGGTTGTGCTTGATGTAGGGCATGCTGTAGTGGATGAGCTTGCTCATCAGATCCACGGTGGTGTGGATTTGGTTGATGATCAAGCGGCTAATGTAGCGACCAATGTCCGGGAGGTCATTGACCGTGAAAACGTGCTCTGGCTCGATGACGAAGAGCGAGCAGGGGTGTTGCAGAAGAAGAGGACTATTGCAACTGATCATGTGAAGCGCCAGCAGATAGCGGTCTATCTCGGGTTGCACGTTTTCCCCGTGGTTCATCCTTCTGTGCAGCACATTCAATATTTCCAAGTATTGTTCGTTGGCCTTGCATACTAATTCGGGAGAATATTCCAGTCCCATCACCAATTTCTGTTCGAACTTCATGCCGTGGAAGATAAGCGGCAGTTGGTTCTTAAAGAAACCCTCCTTGGCGATGAGACTCATTGAAAATCCTGCATGCTGACCTTGTGCTGCTTGATGTGCTTGATGCCCGAGAGAATTTCGACGGAATATCGGTTGCGCTGGTGCGACACTATGGGCACTGGCATTGTGTTCACGGGCCCGTTGGGGGGGCAGATGAGCATGACCGAGGGATGGTATTCGCCCACTTGGTTGCATATGTTCCCGTACTTCTGGATGATCGCATTGACATTGTGCCCGTTGTAAATAGTCTTGTAGTACAGGAGTTGTGTTGTTTTGCGGAGACACATCACACACATTCCCTGGTGTTCGTTCGAAATATTAGGAATCACAAACTGTGTACAGACAAATGCGTTTGCGGGGTCGATGTGCATTCCCTCACAATTTTCGCGCATGATGCAGTCCTTTTCGTCTGGGCTGGTGCTCTCGCGCATAAAGCGCTCTTCGTACACCCGGGTGATGATGGGAACATCCGGCACTGTGTCTAGGATGCTGATCGAGCTCAGCAAGCGTTCAAACGGGATGTCGTTCAGAATGCTCTCGGTGTCGATGACGAGGTCCGTGGGCTTGGTTGCCATGCAGTCCTTGACTGTGGATATGTTGTGGTTGACAATGCACAGTATCTCGTCGATGATGCGCGCATCGCGCTCGGAATCATTCTGTATCCTCTGCCGTTTCACTTCCAAATTTCCTTGATTGGGAACATTCTTGCGCTTGTTGTTCTGCCACACTGTGGGCAGAAGCATTTGCATGTGTAACACGGTGAGGTCCGTGACCAATTACCGTATAATTTTTAAAATTGTATATTTAAAGCAAACGTGCTATGGGAATATGCAATACTGGAACCTTGCAGCGAATATGGCCATTGTGCTCTTCTATGTCGCGTATCTATTCGACTACATGGGTCGCAGCGTCCGTGGAATATTCTCTGGCAGTCTAGCCAGCGTGTCGTAGAGCAGGGGGTGCGACCAGTCCGCAAGGTCCATCAGTACCTTGTTCCGTGGGTTGACGACATGACGTAGGCGGTGCAAATTGCACAGAATACTCACGTCGTCGGCGCAGTACGAGTTCAGCTCCTTCCATCGCTTCTCCTTGGCCAGCTGTATCGCAAAGAGTCCTGTGCCCGTCTTCATTGGCAGCCCGTTGCTCTGGCACAGCAGATCCAATTTGAAGGTGTGGTTGTGTATCAAGCGGCAACACTCCAGAATGTCAGTTGTTTTCAAGACCCACCCCCTGATTGTCTGTTCGGGAATGGACAGGGCTGTTTGCATGAAAGGCAGGTCAAAACGCACTCCGTTGAAAGCGCTCAGGCTCTGTGCGTCGTCCAGTGTCTTGACCAGGTCTGCTATCATCTCCGTGGGTGGTCCTGTATTCTCCGCAGCGAACCGCGCAAATTCAAACGTTTTCTTCTCTCCTGTGTAGATGCATTCTGTGCATATGACGCTTATTTTTGCTGTGTGTGCGTCGAGACCAAACGTCTCGATGTCGAACGCCAACATATGTTGCCCCGTGGTGTCCTGTGCAGGGAACAATTAGATTATTTTTTTTTGAAGCAGAGGGTGCCAGACGTCGAGCTTTTTTTCGGGTACAGCGACCTTGCATATATACCCGGCCTGGACACAAGCAGGAATGCCCCGTCCGAAGCGCCTCGCTGCCGAAATCGCGCAGGAGCGCATTCAGGAAGTGTTTGAGTGGGAAGAATGCACGGAGACCTCGGCGCAATTTTTGTCAGCGGCACTAGCCATGGACAGGGAATTCGGGGGCGAGGACTGTGGTTCAGAAGAATGCAGTAATGACGGTTTCCACAGCTCACAAGAGTATGCTTGTTCTGGGGACAGTGATGACACCTACGAGTCCTCCTTTGTTTCCAAGTCCGACGCCGAAAGCAGCGCGGAGCACAGTGACTACGACAGCCATTCGGAATGCGCTTCAGACAGCGAAGTGTGCGACACCGACACAGAAGAAGTAGGCGCGGACCACTCTGAAGAACACAATCAAGACGATACACCCGTGTCTCCATGGACCGAGATGATGCGAGACCCACGTAGCCCCCGAAGTGACAGGGCAAAACGTGCTCGGATTTCCCCTCAAGATTTGTCGGGACAAATGCTGTGTCAGTGGCCGGATGATGATGTGCATGCACTTGAGTCCCTTGGTGTATGGCCGGGAGAGGACCAGACAGAGACCGAGTACCCTGCATCCCCTGGGCAGACTGCTATTTCAATGTGTTTGATTCGGCAGGCAGACGAGGAACACGTCCATGTTCCGTACGTCACGGACTGCTCTGCCGACATGTCCCCTCAAAATGTACAATCACTTGGACCAGAATAATTTGTATGTGTACATGGCAGGCCATCGTAGACACGAGGCTCGAGCCTCCGAGGAGGGCGTGTGTGATGTGTGGACTGCTGGTAGGAGACGTGTACAAGAACATTCCGATCCAAGATGTTCAGTGTATTCTCGACCAGCAGCAGGCGCTCTTGAAGATGCACCCTACATACTGTGTGTATTCAAATCTGTGCCAATCTGCATTGTCCGTGAGTACGAACAGTGCGGAGAAAACTGATGAATTATTTTACTGCTGCTCGTGCTGCCACCATTGGAGCATCAAGCGCATGGGAAGCTCGACTTTTCTTTTTCCCTTGCAGGCTCTTGTGTTACACTTGCAGAGTATGCCTTCTGTACACGGCAAACAGCTAGACACGCGTGTAGTATTCCGACTGAGCATTGCATTGTGCAAGCAGAACACCCTACACAGTAACTTCTTCAGCACCCTCTTCTCGGTAGATGAGCTGCTACTCTTTGCACAGATTGCAGCAGGCTCTGTGTCCGACGTGACACGCTTGGTTTCTTCATACATATACCAGAACAACGGCCGTCCATTGTTCTTCTCGGATGCTCGCATCACAGAGTGTATCCGTCGAGGAGAGGCGCATGAGACACAGAGGGCCGTTGCCCTCAAATAAAATGCGCACGGGCTGTACCAAGTAGCAGGCCGCCATGTGCAGTGAGAGCATCAAAATGTGTAATCCATTTTCAATAATAAAACAAAAATACGCCGTGAATCTTGTAGCTTTCACGAACTAATGTAAAAAATACCCAACTCGATTACTTGTGTGTGAATACGGACCAAGACGTATCATGACAATCCACAGCGATTGGGTCAAAATTTTGAAACGGGCCAATCCAGCCTGCTTCTCGAAGCAATGCCCAACTCCACCGCACGTGGCATTTATAGACGGCCAGATAAAGCTCATGTGTGGCTCGCATGTGCGCACATGGGTGCACTACTTCCACGCTCAGTTTGTGGACACCATAGAGGGAGCCTTTGCCACCGGAGCGGAGGTGGTGGTGCTGGGATTCGATGACTATGCGCATGTGCCCGAGTCCAAGAACATGACTCAGCAGAAGCGAGTGCGCACCGTGCCGGTGGTGGTCTTCGGCAAGAACGATGACCTGCCGCCAGAAGTGCCGGAAAACTGGGCTGAATATATCAAGAACCGGGTTTTCAAGTCCAAAGTAATCGCGTTTGTGGTGCGCAACCTTCGGCGTCACTACGCCAGCGAGTACAAGCGCACTGTTGTCATTGACTGGACTGAGCCTCCGGAAATAATAGGCAAGCCAATCATGCTGCCCGCGCTCTTCACCCCCGGGGAGGTGCTACGGCGCGGAGAATGCGACATCAAGGCGTTTGCATGGCTCGAACTCGGACCCACGCTGCTCATTTCGACAGATGGCGACTTTGTGCCACTCGCCCTCGCGCAAGTCGAGGCGCAGGGCATCAAGCACCCGGTGTACATACACCGCATGATCTGCCGCACAGAGGCTCCCAAGAAGCGCACTTTCACCGGCAAGACGAAGCGCGAGTTCGAGTATGTCCATGTGCAGCCTCTGCTCGCCTTCATCCAGAAAGAGTTCCACGGCGCCCTTTTTCCTGCACGCACATTCGCAAGCATGGTGGCGCTGACGGGCTGTGATTTCTGCATGACTCTACCTGGCGCTGGACCCACCAGAATATGGCAGAGCCGTCGTCTGGCAAACAATATCGACATCACGGCCTTTGCCGGTCTGCTGCACTTCACCACGCAGATGTATATTGGTCTCTTCCGCACACATATCAACACCGTCGGCCTGTGCACCGACAAGTGCGACGACGGGGAAATTCAATTCCTGCAAACGTTCGAGCGCCTGAGTGCCTGTGTCAAGGCTAATCTCGGCATCAATGCTCGCACCAAGGCGGCTTTCTGGAACATTGCGCGTATGGATGGGCATGTGCGCAATGCGCTGTGGACACTCTCATACTGGACAGACTTGCACAGATTCCCCGACCCCTTATGTGGTCAGCACGGCTTCATCAAGCGCAAAAAAATTGTTGCGTTTGTGGGCAGTGACTAAATCCCTTTGAATATTAAAGATCTCTTGCACGATGTCCACATGGCTAGCAAGATGACAGTACTGTTGCAGTTAATGTTAGTAGTCGGCGCACTCGTATTCGCCACAATCAACTTTTTTGGTAATGTCAATACAATGGTGTTGCCGTCGCAATCGGCTTTGTACTCAGTGAAGGCAACACGCCAGCATGATAAGTTTTTTCTTGTAGATCCCAGCACCAATGAAGGAACACAGACAGCTGACTTTTACAAGGCCTTGTTTTCTCAGACTGCTGACCACGCTGGTATAGTGGGTAAATTCAACTTTCACCACCTGACACCACTTATGGTCTCAAAATTTACGCTTGGCTGCTATGGTGCTGCACCTTTAGCGACGATAGAAACTGCTGTAATGGACCTTGCAAATAATCTCAATACCAATATGGCTCGCGCTGATATCAGCACATTTCTTAATGCGGCACAACTAGAGTTGGAAAATCAAAACGTCCTCAGTGTGTGCTCTTGTATTGACAATATGTACTTCGATACGATCAAGACCTCCGTGCCCAAAACTACGCATGAATATTGGGCGAATATTTATCCCCTGGACCATAACAAAACGCAATTGTCTGGTATTATTCCACCGATGAGTGTAGCCGAAAAGACCAACTTTGATGCATTGCGGCTCGATGCCTTTTCCGTTGACATAGACGAGGAAATCGTAGACTTTTGTGTGACCTCTGCTGTCCCTATCAATGTCGTACAGTACGAGGGAACGATTTCAACATCAGTCTTGATGTTTGTAGGTCAGGTGTGCATTTTGCTCAGTATGGTTCACGTGTGGGACCACTACTCGAGTGTGCTCAAGACAGCGGAGACAGTTTCACAAGAAGAATATGAGAAGCACAATGCCAACGTCAATCAAAATGGCAAGAGTGAAAAGAAAGAGGTTGACGACAACCACTACGTGCGACGTGTGGGCACCGTGGTCCTCGCATGGTTCGCGTTTGGGGTGTATTTGTATTTCGCTTCTGCCGACAAATCATTTTCGACAGACGACCAGTCTGCAATGTCTTTTCGTTCTACAGGCAGCACAAAGTCGACGTGGAGTGCTGCCAGTCTTTTTATTCTTGTCTCCCTCGTGGTGGTTGGTGTGGTGGAATCCTTGTTTTTTTACCTGCATCAGAGCGACCTCAAGACCACAAATAGTGATCGCTATGGCAGGAACAGCGTGTGTGCACGTATAGTGGAGCGCATCTGCACGGATGTTCCTGCAATCATCGGATTTGCCCTCGTGGGAATGTCTGTGCTCCTGCAGGCAGGGATCACGAATTCTTCGAGCGTGATTGGGGGCGCTTTGATTCTCGTTGTTGCTGGCTTCCTGCAGCACATTTCGAACTTGGTCAAAATCTTATACAACATGGTTTGCCTGCGTCTCGATGCCAGCGTCATTGTTGCGCTGACCTTAATCGACGACGAGGTCAACAATCAAAATCGCAACGAAAATGTTGGCAAGATCAGCAACTCGACAAACATCAGCACGGAAAATAACACGCAAGTGCGTCGTATCTTACAGTACTTTGGATGGACACGCTTGTATATTTTTTCCCTGGTTCTTTTCCTTGCGATCAGCTTTTTCACAATCGCAAAGGCGACGACTTTCAATTACGTAGTCATGAATTTGCTCGATGGTCAGCTTTTGTACTTCTCGGTGGCCTTTCTTTTCTCCAATATTGGCTTCGACATGGTGTACGAATTGATGCCTTTCATGTTCGAGAAAATGTCCGGAGACGTGATGCGTTTTTACTTTGTAGTAGGATACCTCATTTTCTTCAATGCAAACCAGTTTATGTATGTTTCTAACCTTCGTTTCAGTGCATCGATTGCGACTGCTGGGTAAAATGATATTTTATTTATTTTGAATAAAAATTTAAACCTCTCTGTATTTATTTGCATTGTCGATTTCACGAATTGCATTGCTGGTGTGTCTTGATTGGAAGTTGCTGATTGTATTTGAGAACATTCTGGTAAATCCGATGCAGAGTCTATTATTTGGCCTTGTTGTCTGCCTCAGCATGGGTCAAACAAGGGCAGACTCTTGCGCCGCTCATATTCCGCCGAGCGATTGGAAAGTGATAATCACCCCACTCACTCGCTGTGGACATGGTCATTTTTTTACCAGAACGGGAAGTGTAGGTAGACAAGTAAGACAGTCGAAGTATGCGCCGACCTTGAGAAGCCATTGCACCTTTTGTACCTGGGGAAAGCATATGGATGAAGTTAATCACTGTCATACTGCTTGCAAATCGTGCCCGCTGGGAACATTTTCCGCTGAAGGGTGGACCCATTGTCAAACATGTTCTGGTGGATGGAGTACATATTCGACCGGAACAGCATCAGGCAATTGTTATGCCTGTGCGAGGGCACAGGGCACAAGTCATCAACCACATCTCAATCAGAATGGAGGTTCTCTTTGCGAATGGTGTACAGCGGGAAAGTACAACAATGATTTTGGTCAATTGTGCAAGAATGTTCCCGCAAATACAATATCATGGGCAAGGGCCACATTTTACTTTGCGTGTACTGCGGGTACAGATTCTTCTGACGGACAAAATTGCGACGCTTGCCGTCCTGGCAAGTCTAATTCAGCATCGCAGAATTCGTGTAATAATTGTGCAGCGAATCATGTAGCCAATTACCACGGTGCAACTGTATGTTCAGCGTGTGCTGCAGGGAAATATTCAAATGATTTTTTGACATGCCATGATTGTGCTGCTGGACAGATGTCCGTTCAAGGGGGGTTTTGTATGTCTTGTGCGCTTAACTCTATTTCGGGAAGAGGGTCTGGTAGTTGCCAAGCATGTTCGGCTGGATTGTTTTCGAATGACGGACTCTCGTGTCAGAGCTGTAGTGCAGGCAAAATCTCAGCAGCGGGACAATCTTGTGTGAACTGCGCCATTGGCAAACATTCGGGCACAGCCGCAGCACAATGTTTCAATTGTGCACCGGGAAAAACTTCTGTCAATGGGCAAGGGTGTAATAATTGTGCACCAGGTACTTACAACAGTGGCGGGGGGGGGGCTTGTCAAAACTGCAATGCAGGAAGTCATTGGCAGCCGAGTTCTGGTGCCACCTCTTGTCTATTGTGTACTGCGTGCCCGGTCGGATACGTAGTGGACGTTTTCTGTGTTGGCTTCACAGATCATACATGCCGATTGTGTGGTGCTGGGTTGAGTACCACGTTCGTGGGACAAGACTCCTGTGCACCTTGCACTGCTGGATCTTACAAGTCGTCCCAGATGATTCATTGCGAATTGTGTGCAATTTCCAAAACGTCGTTTCAGGGTTCAGCTGACTGTCCCTTTTGTGATGTAGGATTTTTTGGCGTAGATTGTGAACCGTGCAGTGCAGGTCACTTCAAAGACACAATTGGCCCGGAAGCCTGCAATGTGTGCCCATCCGGATTCTATTCGAAGGCAGCTGCGCACCAATGTATAAGATGTCCTATGAACACTTTTTCTGAGGCTGCAAGCGAAGAGTGCACTGTATGTCCATTTGGACATTACAATTTGGATGGGGGGGACTGTATTGAGTGCAATATGTGTCAACCTGGATATTATCGTCATGATTGTGGGTTTTTTATTAATGAAACCAATACCATCTCTGGAACTTGTGAAGAGTGCCGAACGTGTGAACCTGGACAGGTTTTGGTCGACTGTGATTGGCGTGGTGCTCGAACCAATGCCAAGGGAAAATGCAAACAGAAAGAATTTCTGTCAAGTACAGCAACTTGTACAGATTTGGTCAAGGGCACCAGCAAATACATAGAAGCAGGTACAGGTCTGCGAGAGGTGATTGCTTCTTCTGGATTGGGTGGGTTCAATTTCCAGGAGATTTTCGGAAGTACGCAGGATGGTGTGTCCAGCGTCGATTTCATTTGCAGCGCTGTCTGCGATGGACAGCAGCACTACGACAGCATGCAGTGCAATGGTCCATATGGGTGCAACACGCAAGCATGTGCTATGAACTTGGGAGAGCAGCAGATTCGTCTTGCTTCAGCCTGTCCGTTGACATACTCGTCAAATTCCTCCTACGAAGTGCGCAAGCATCAAGTTGAACAGACGTGTCATCCTTGTAGTGCATGCGGCTTGTCTCAGGACGGCTCCATAGTGAACCCCCACGGACTTCCCGATTGGGGACGGGGCTGTGCCCAAGAATGTAGTCGGATTCTGTGCGACATTGACACCATATACGACTGGACAGTGTCGCAGACCTCGGCATTGGAAAGGTGTAAATCGTGCTCTGAACTCAAGGACCAGAGGCTGTGTTCGTCTGATTCATATAATGAGCTTGGTTTGCAGACCTCAGACGTGTCTGGAAATCGTCCTCGCCTGCACTTCGACGGCTGTCAGGGACGGCGTAGCAAGAACGAAGTCACTTATGGTACGTGCAAAAAATGCAGTGTTGACGTCGAGTGCAGTGCCACTGAATACTACGCCAAGTGCTCCGAAACTGGTGCGCCATGTGCCCCCTGTGAATCGCGGACAGGGGCCAAGACATCCTCTGCGTTCTTTGTGGATGTTGCCGGTCATCAGCGTGTTGCTTACTGCCAAGTACGAGCCTGTGAACCCGGGTTTACAGGCGTCATGCCCAGTGGCTCGGTCTGCCAGAGCAGGTGTTCCACCGTGCAATGTGCTCCCACAGACACCGCGCTGGAATGTCTGCTGCCGCACAATAGCAGGTGTGTGCGTGCATATCCACACGAGCGCACCGCTATCGGAGCCAGTCTGCGCGCAAACGCCCGTGGAGTCGTGGGAGTGATGCCAGCACACACCAACATGCTCGAGGCAGTATCCGGGCCTGCCCACCACTTTTCCAGTTTCGAAAACGTGCTGGTGGACATGGGCGAGATGCCCGAGCACTTGCACCAATGTGTCTGGAATTCCATACACATTACTGACAACAACATGAACCAAGGAGCAGTCTCCAAGTCCTTCTTGAGGGACAGCGAGTTGATGCTGAAGCACGATCTGTACGCGACGGGCAGCAAATACTGTACGCCAATATTGGGCTCGGACCAGAAACCGCCACTCTCAGGCGCCTGGCTCAAAAACGCCTCGGTGCAATATCCGCTCCTTGCCCTGCAAAATACAGTAGCCTTCACAAGTGTCTTTCCCCGCCGGTTTCTGCTCAACTCGTCGGCGAGCGCCGTGCACTACAACAACGCGGGACAGGGCTATGAGTTTTTCCTGCAGACACGCCGCGTCGAGCGCCCCACCAATGTGCCGTATGCAGGAGACTTGTTCCTCCGCATTGACCTCAGGATGTCGCATCGAGTCACGCTGGCCGTCCGCGTGCCAACCGACCGCAATATCTCCTCGGCCCTGTCATGGGTGCCAGCGTGGCGATTCGGGCTCGTGGCCCAAGAAAATACCCTCGCAGCCATAGATGAGCGCATCCGGCTGAGTGTAAGACACGTCGTCCGAACACTGATAAATGAAAGTTTGTTCTCATACGTGACATATCCCATACCAACTGTAAAATCTCCCGCATTGTATGTAAATCAAGCATTCAGACACCCCGTTCTCTTTTCACAAAATATTCAAAATTTGCAGTAATTTGCGTCGAATCCTTGTGAGCTTCGATACGTCGAATTTAATTCTGTTGTCAATCAAACATTTTTGCATTTTTTAATAAAAAACAAAAAGACTCATCTATATATATATAGCCAGCTCGTGATGCAGTTTGATGAAACCGCGATTTAAAGTCATAAATTTCGCGTGTTTTATGTTCATGAACATCGATTACACTCGTGCGAGTTGTCTCTCTTATCAATATTTGAGCTCGAATATATGTAGGGATTGCCCGGCATTTTCGACTGCGGCCCCTGGCAGCACGTCCATCTCGCAGTGTATTTGCGACGCGGGGTCGACAGGTCCTGACGGTGGCCCGTGTTCGAATTGCTTAATGCGCTCATACAAGGCAGTCAATGGAAGCTCAGCCTGTTTGCCTTGCCCGTTAAATTCGTTCGCGCCCTCACGCAGCGTGGCCATCACCGCGTGTCAATGCAATGCTGGGCGGACCGGTCCCAACGGTGGCACGTGTGCAAACTGCTTGGGTGGCACATGGAAGGCGTGGCGTGGAAGCGATGACTGTGACAACTGCCCGACAAACTCGTTCTCGCCCGTTGCAAGCACGTCCATTTTCCAGTGTACTTGCAACGCGGGGATGACTGGTCCCGCGGGTGGCCCGTGTTGTCCCTTTTCTATTTGTTGTCCCGGCAATCAATATCTGAGCTCAAATACGTGTGTAAATTGCCCAGCTTACTCGACTTCACCCGCTGGTAGTGGAACAAACACAGCCTGCCAGTGCAACGCTGGATACACAGGAGGAAATGGAGCATTATGCTCAATTTGCTCTGGAGGTACATACAAATTGGGTTTGGGACCCGGAACCTGCCAAGGGTGTCCCTCTTTCTCGACTTCTCATGTTGGTAGCACATCGATATCCGCTTGCATGTGCAACGTTGGGTACATTGGAACAAATGGAGCAGAGTGCACTGTGTGTCCTGTCGACCATTACAAAAATGGTTTGGGAAATAATGTTTGCCTTCCGTGTGTGGATAACTCGGTCTCGCTAGCTGGCAGTGATTTTATAGGCTGCAGGTGTATACCTGGATATTGGGTATTCACACCACCAGGGAGTACAACACCACCAGCTGCAGGATCTTGTACTCTGTGTCCTCTTAATCATTACAAAAACACATATGGCCCTCATGCTTGCACTCCATGTCCGGCTGACTCGGTCTCGGGTGCTGGTAGTACCACAAACACAGCCTGTCAATGTAACGCGGGGTCGAACGGTCCCGACGGAGGCACATGTACTCTGTGTCCTCTTAATCATTACAAAAACACATATGGCCTTCATGCTTGCACTCCATGTCCGGCTGACTCGGTCTCGGGTGCTGGTAGTACCACAAACACAGCCTGTCAATGTAACGCGGGGTCGAACGGTCCCGACGGAGGCACATGTACGCTGTGCCTGGGTGGCACGTACAAGGTCGGCACCGGAAACTCAGGCTGTCTGGGCTGTCCAGCAAACTCGCTCTCGCCTGCAGGCAGCACGGCCGTCGCCGCCTGCATTTGCAACTCGGGGTGGACGGGGCCTGACGGGGGGCTGTGTTTGCAGCAGTGCCCTGCTGGCTCGTACCATGGTATTGTTCTCACAGATGGCTGGCTTGGGCAGTATTACACGTTTTCAACTGCAATGGAAAATGTCAATTATGTGGGATTTGACGCGTTGACACCTGCAGTAACCACAAATACTGTGGATATTAATTATCCAAGTAGAACTACTTGGCCATGGCAACCATCACAATGGGGTGCACGCTGGCGTGGCAATATACTGATTGTCACTGCTGGTGATTACACTTTCGAAACCAACTCCGATGACGGGTCATGGCTATGGGTCAACGAGGTCTTGATTGTTAATAATGCAGGCCGGCATGGAATGGTCATTAGATCTGGAGTTGTCTCGTTATCTGCTGGAATGCACAATGTACGAATTCACTTCTTTGAGTCGGGGGGCGGGGCAGGTTTGGTTGTAAGGTACACTGGACCAGGACTTTCGGGTATGCACCTTTTACCTACATCTTCTTTTACCTGCTTAAGTTGCCCGGCAGACTCAACATCACCTTTTTCGAGCTTCACAATCACCGCGTGTGAGTGCGACGCTGGGTACACAGGGCCAAACGGAGGAGCGTGTACAATTTGCGCTGCCGGTGGGTACAAAGTAGGCCTGGGGCCCGGAACTTGCCAAGGGTGTCCCTTACTGAGCACCAGCCCGCCAGGCAGCACGAAGCAGAGCATGTGCGTGTGCAACGCGGGCTTCACCGGGCCCGTGGCTGGTGTTTGCTCTCAGTGTGGGGCGGGCACGTACAACACGCACCGGGAGCAGCAGTTCCAGGCCCTGCTGCTCTCGGACCGGCCGCACATCGTGTCCGACGCCGCGGACTGGAACGAAACCTCCGGGCGCTTCGACAGCCGGTGCGGGGGCCAGACGTGCGCGGGCAGCACGGGTGTCAGCGACAAGACCGGCCTCACCGTCCTCGCGCTGCTCCCGCGGAACCCGGGCGGCCCGGTCTTCGCGTCGGAGTCGACGCGGGGGACGTACACAGGCTCGGTGTCAAGGCCCGCCTACATCGCCAACGGGGGGCCCACGGGCAACGGGCACGTTAGCTTTGGCACCAATCTATTTCTGGACGGTGGGGCACGCACTTTGGCTATCAATGGAAACGGTGGGTATACTGTTGTGGCTGTGGTCCAGTTCACTACAACTGCAGTTGGCAGTGGTTGGGAGAGATTAATAGAGTTTTCGAACACACATGTGGAAATACGTCGCCAGGGTGGTTCTAATACTCTTGAATTTCGCGCATCATACACTTGTGTGATAACAATAATCGACGCCATACAACAAAACGAATGGAATGTAATAATTGCCACATTGAACAGACAAACCTCATCTATAAAAATCACTTCAAATGGCCAAAGTGTCTCGCAGACATGCACCACAGCGCCACTGGAAGTGTACACAAAAACAGAAATAGGGAAACAATTCAACAGCAACGGTCAATATTTCATAGGAAATATGGCAGGTATGTTTTTTGTTGACACATTCCTCGAGGACGCCGCGACGGCCGCAATCGTGGCGAGCATCTACGCGGGCGAGGACCTGCTGCGCGCCGGGCACCCGCGCGTGGTTGGCGCGGGCCTCGTCGCGGGCCACGGCGCGGCCGCCCCGGTCGCTTTTGTGGGTGGCGGCACGACCACGAGAATGCAGTGGGGCGCGGGGTCCATCCCCGCGGCGTTTACAATATGCAGTATTACACGGTATTCGGGGTCAAACAGAAAACGGCTTTTGAATGCCAGAGATAATCCTGATGGTAACCTCGACTGGAACCACGGACACTGGAATGCACTGGCTGGTAATATATATTACGGTATCACAAGTCAATTTTTTTCTTATAGTATAACACCAAATACAAATTGGGTTGTCCTTTGTGGAAGGAATTTATTACAAGAGAATTCAGCTGGATCTATTGTCAATGGCATTACAGTGGCACCTGCAACAGGTGGTCTTGGCAATGGTGCCTTGGGCATTAATCATAGGTCCATTGAAAGGAGCGACTGGCAGCTCTCCAAACTCTACATCTGGGACTACCACCTCTCCGACAGTAAATTTGCGCTGGCCTCCTCGTCGCTCTTCACCGCGCTCTCGACGGACACTGGGGCGGGGGTCTGCGTGCCATGCCCTGCGAATTCGCTCTCGCTGCCGGGCAGCGTGGTGCTAGAAGACTGCGAATGTGTCCCCGGGTACACCGCAGCCCCTGTCGACATAATATATGACTTTACAAACCATAATGATTTCGTGTCTTGGAAGGCTTATGCGGATACAATACCAGATGCGACGTATCATTACACTAATTTCTTGACTAGCGGTGATGTAATTTGGATTGCTGGTTCTGGGGTCGGATTTTTTCAAATGGTATTACCAAACACTCACAATTATATGGAAATCACTTTTGGCAATCGGTGGACTGGTAACACATATAAAACAGATTTGTTTATAGACAATGTATTAGTGACTCACGCTCCAAATTTTGATACTCGAACATTTAAATCAAATTACATAGGCACACCAACTATTAAAATTAGTGAAGATGATTCAAGAACAAGTGCAAACATTATTATAAAATTATTTCATATTGCAAAATGTGCACAGTGCTCAGCTGGCACGTACAAGGTAGGCACAGGAAACTCAGGTTGTCTGGGCTGTCCGGCAGACTCGATCTCACCCGCAGAAAGCACGGTCATCACTGATTGTACTTGCAACGCGGGGTTTAACGGTCCGAACGGAGGCACATGTACGCAGTGTCTGGGTGGCACGTACAAGGTAGGCACAGGAAACTCAGGTTGTCTGGGCTGTCCGGCAGACTCGATCTCGCCCGCAGAGAGCACGGTCATCACCAATTGTACTTGCAACGCGGGGTGGAAAGGTCCGGATGGTGGGACGTGTACGCCGTGCTCAGGTGGGACGTATAAGTCCTTTCCAGGACCAGAATTCGAAATCGGGTGGCTTGGACAGTATTACTCGTATTCGGTTGCAATGCAAAGTAGCAATTATGTGGGGTTTGACGCACTGACACCTCAAATGACCACAAAATTCCCGACCATTAATTATCCACAAAGAGGTACTTGGCCCTGGGAATCCACATTCTTTGGTTCGAGATGGAGTGGTATTATTTCGATTGTCACTGCTGGTTCTTACACATTCAGCCTCAATTCTGATGACGGGTCATGGCTATGGGTCAACGATGTCATGATTGTTGATAACGGAGGCCATCATGGAATGCAAACTGTAACTGGTGTCGTCACATTATCTGCTGGAATACACAACGTACGAATTCACTTCTTTGAGGTGGGGGGCGGGTCAGGTATTATTGTAATGTACACTGGACCAGGACTCTCGGGTATGAATCTTCTACCTGGATCTTCTTCGACCTGTTTGAGTTGCCCAGCAAACTCGTTCTCGCCCGCAGCCAGCACGGTCCTCACCGCTTGTACTTGCAACGCGGGGTGGAACGGTCCCAACGGTGGAAAATGCATCCTGTGCTCGGGTGGCACTTACAAGTCTGACATTGGAAGTTCAGGCTGTGTGGGCTGCCCGGCCAACTCGCTCTCTCCGGCTGGTAGTATCGTAAACACCGCCTGTGTGTGTAACGCTGGGTACACAGGGGCAAACGGAGATGCATGCACAATTTGCGCTGCTGGTACATACAAATTGAATTCCAACCCCGGAACTTGCCAAGGGTGTCCCTCTTCTTCGACTTCTGTGGCCGGCAGCGCAGCACTATCAGCCTGCCAGTGCAACGCTGGGTACACAGGGGCAAATGGAGCAACATGTTCTCAGTGTCTTGTTAACGAATACAAACCCGGATTGGGCCCTGCTACTTGTACTGCATGTCCGGCCAATTCTGCCTCAACAGCTGGTAGTATCATAAGCACAGCCTGCCGGTGCAACGCGGGGTGGACGGGACCCGACGGGGGCCCGTGCTCGGCGTGTGTGGCAGGCAAATACAAAATAGCGACCGGGTCTGCTCAGTGTTCCGATTGCATTGCCGGTAAGTACTCTGTGCAGGTGGGTGCCGGTACTGATGTTTGCCAAGATTGTGCTCTACAGTCGAATTCCCCGGCTGCAAGCAATGAGTTGGTGGATTGCACTTGCAACCCTGGCCACACTGGTGCAAACGGAAATGATTGCCAAGCATGCGCCCCGGCAACTTTCAAGTCTGCGCCTGGACCGGGTCTGTGTATTGGATACACCTGCCCTGCCGATGAGTTCAGCTCCGAGGTCGCGGCTAATATTCAGGCAATGTGCTGGACGTGCCCCTCGAGTGCCCTCTCGCTACCGGCAAGCACAGCCCCCTCCCAGTGCCAGTGCCGCGCCGGCACCTACGAGGAGACGCACGTGCTCAACCCGCCGTACGCGCAGAGGATATATTCCAGTTCAGCCGGTGGAAATCATTTAAATTCATTGTTGGATGACCTACATGATAGAGGTTCTTGGTCAGCAGGCACGTCAAATCCTGAACAGTGGATGCAGATAGATGCAATAGAGCCAATGTACATAACAGGAATCATTACACAAGGCAGGGGTGTATCGAACACAAATCAATTTGTAACACGGTTCACAGTGGAATATCGACTGGGTACTGTATTGCAATATGTTGTATCACTTGGAATAGAATTTACAATGGCAAGTCCAAAAAAAGAACATTTATTTCCCACACCAATATATGCTCGATACATACGGATAAAACCACTTAATTGGAATTCTTATATCAGCATGCGGGCCGCCCTCATCGTCAAGTCGTGCTCGTCGTGCGTGGCCACTGCGGTTTCGTCGCAGGGCAGCGTGGTGGAGAGCGCCTGCGAGTGCCCGGCCGGCGCGTACCGGTTCAGCAGCGCCGCCGACCAGCGCGCTATTGCACTGGTTCCGGGGCGTGCCCAGCTCTCGACCCTGGCGAACCGCGGGCTCCGCACCTACGCCGCCACCGCGCAGTTCAGCAGCACGGCGGGCCCGGCAGGCTCCAAGGGCGCCGTCACCTTCGACCGCGCCGCGTCCCAGTACCTCGACGGCGGCTCGCACCAGTTCAACGTCGGGACCAACGGCTTCACGGCAGTGGCTGTGGTCAGATTCACTAACTTGATTAGTGGGGAGAGAATAATTGATATGGGCACAGGAGGGAATAATGACAACATTATCATTTGCAGAATCGGCACCAGCACTCAACTGGAATTTAGTATTCGTAATGGTGATGATTTTTGTATGGCCTCAACAGGACCTAATACTATAACACTAAATACCTGGCTGACAATAGTGGCCACGTATAATTATAGTAACAAAATCATGGATTTGAGTATTGGGACCAATACTGCAACACCCTTCGCATGTATTACACCCCGAACAGACAGATTTATTCCAAGTACATTTGTAGGGAGAAGCTATTTAGGGGGTATGTATTTTATGGGTAGTATCGCCGGCCTATACGCCGTGGACGCGCTGCTAACGGCTGGGGAGATCGCGGCGGTCGTCAGCCGCATGAACGCGGGCGAGGACACGCTGCAGGCCTGCCAGGCGTGTCCCGTCAATACGTTCAAAGCCGGCGCCGGGAACGCGCTGTCGGCGTGCCAGGCGTGCCCGGCGGACTCGAACTCAGCAACCGCAAGGACCACAAACACCGCCTGCCGCTGCAACGCGGGGTTCTCGGGGGCCGACGGGGGGCCGTGCACGGCGTGCGCGGCGGGCACGTTCAAGGCCGCGTCGGGGGACGCTGGGTGCGTGTCGTACGTGTGTCCTGCGGACCAGTTCAGCTCGGAGGTCGCGGCCAATATAGCCGCGGTGTGCTGGGGCTGCCCCTCCAATACCCTCGCGCTACCGGCGAGCAACGCCTCCTCCCAGTGCCAGTGCCGCGCCGGCACCTACGAGGAGACGCACATGCTCAACCCGCCGTACGCGCAGAGGAGCTACTCCTCGATACATATATCCAATTCTCTCCTGGATGATCTACATTCTGCCGGGGGGTGGGCTGCTGCTACTCTTGTTACTGGGCAGTGGATGTATATAGACGCAGGTGAGCCCATGCACATTACAGGAATAACTACGCAAGGACGAGGTTCTGCATGGACAACTCAATGGGTCAAAAAATTCAGAGTGGAATATCAACTCGACAATACAGTGGGATCTTTTGTCGCGTTGCCCGGAACATTTTCCAGGACAAGTACAGTGAAAGTGGAACATATATTTTCTACACCAATTTATGCTCGATATATTCGGATCACAGTGCTTGATTGGAATGGTTGGATCAGCATGCGCGCCGCCCTGATCGTCAAGTCGTGCTCGTCGTGCGTGGCCACTGCGGTTTCGTCGCAGGGCAGCGTGGTGGAGAGCGCCTGCCAGTGCCCGGCCGGCGCGTACAGGTTCAGCAGCGCGGCTGACCAGCGCGCCATTGCACTGGTTCCCGGGCGTGCCCAGGTCTCGACCCTGGCGAACCGCGGGCTCCGCACTTACGCCGCCACCGCGCAGTTCAGCAGCACGGCGGGCCCGGCAGGCTCCAAGGGCGCCGTCACCTTCGACCGCGCCGCGTCGCAGTACCTCGACGGCGGCTCGCACCAGTTCAACATCGCGAGCAACGGCTTCACAGCAGTGGCTGTGGTCCGGTTAACATCACCTGCTGCATGGGAACGAATATTTGATTTTATTGCACCTGGATCTAGCAGTTTAACGCTTATCAGAGTTTCCACTAACCAACAATTTCAGTGGAATATTTACAGTTCAGGACAACATTGTTGGGTCAGATCAGGAAGTAATGATGTTGTGACAAACGCATGGGTCACAATTGTGGCCGTGTATGATCATGTGAACATACGTATTGAATTGATAATTGGAGGTGTCACTTATCGCCAAACATGTACTTCAGCACGACTTGACATAAGTGCTACCAATACATTTAGTGGTAAGAGCTCCTTTACAGATCCTTATTTGCAAGGCAATATCGCGGGTCTATATGCCGTGGACGCCCTCCTGACGGCGCCTGAGATCGCGGCGGTCGTCAGCCGCATGAACGCGGGCGAGGACACGCTGCAGGCCTGTGCGGCATGTCCTGCCGGAAAGTTCAAAACAGGGGTGGGGAATGAGAACTGTGCGACGTGTGTGGCCGGCAAGTACTCTGTGACGGTGGGGGCTAACTCCGACGTATGTGTGAGCTGTGTGGCTGGCAAGTACTCTTTGGCAATAGGAGCTGGCTCAGACGTGTGTGTGAGCTGTGTGGCCGGCAAGTACTCACTGACAGTTGCAGCGAGTACAGACGTGTGTGTGAGTTGTGTTGCGGGCAAGTACTCTGTGCAGGTGGGTGCCGGTACTGATGTGTGCCAAGACTGCCCTCTAGAGTCGAATTCCCCGGCTGCAAGCAATGAGTTGGTGGATTGCACCTGCAACCCTGGCCACACTGGTGCAAGCGGAACTCCTTGCCAAGCATGCGCCCCGGCAACTTTCAAGTATGCGCCTGGACCGGGTCTGTGTATTGGATACACCTGCCCTGCCGATGAGTTCAGCTCGGAGGTCGCGGCTAATATTCAGGCAGTGTGCTGGACGTGCCCCTCGAGTGCCCTCTCGCTACCGGCAAGCACAGCCCCCTCCCAGTGCCAGTGCCGCGCCGGCACCTACGAGGAGACGCACGTGCTCAACCCGCCGTACGCGCAGAGGAGCTATTCGAGTGTAAGCTCTGGAGGTTTTATTAATTCTTTGTTGAATGATTTGCATAATAGGATGTCCTGGTCAACAAGTATTCTTAATAATGGAGAGTGGATGCAGATAGATGCAGGCAATCCCATGTTCATTTTCGGAATTATTATACAGGGACGAGGGAATTTTGATCAATGGGTCACAGAATTTACAGTGGAATATAAACTGAGTGAAAATATGGGATCAGCTGTAATATTACCCGGCAACTTTGTAAGGACAACGACAAATCGCAACTCCATGGTGGAATATTTGTTTACACCACCCATATACGCTCGATACGTACGGATAATAGCTCTTGATTGGTTTACTCATATCAGCATGCGGGCCGGCCTGATTGTAAAATCGTGCTCGTCGTGCCTGGCCACCTCGACGTCATTGCAGGGCAGTGTGCTAGAGTCCGCCTGCGCGTGCCCGGCCGGCGCGTACCGGTTCAGCAGCGCCGCCGACCAGCGCGCTATTGCACTGGTTCCGGGGCGTGCCCAGCTCTCGACCCTGGCGAACCGCGGGCTCCGCACCTACGCCGCCACCGCGCAGTTCAGCAGCACGGCGGGCCCGGCAGGCTCCAAGGGCGCCGTCACCTTCGACCGCGCCGCGTCCCAGTACCTCGACGGCGGCTCGCACCAGTTCAACGTCGGGACCAACGGCTTCACGGCAGTGGCTGTGGTCAGATTCACTAACTTGATTAGTGGGGAGAGAATAATTGATATGGGCACAGGAGGGAATAATGACAACATTATCATTTGCAGAATCGGCACCAGCACTCAACTGGAATTTAGTATTCGTAATGGTGATGATTTTTGTATGGCCTCAACAGGACCTAATACTATAACACTAAATACCTGGCTGACAATAGTGGCCACGTATAATTATAGTAACAAAATCATGGATTTGAGTATTGGGACCAATACTGCAACACCCTTCGCATGTATTACACCCCGAACAGACAGATTTATTCCAAGTACATTTGTAGGGAGAAGCTATTTAGGGGGTATGTATTTTATGGGTAGTATCGCCGGCCTATACGCCGTGGACGCGCTGCTAACGGCTGGGGAGATCGCGGCGGTCGTCAGCCGCATGAACGCGGGCGAGGACACGCTGCAGGCCTGCCAGGCGTGTCCCGTCAATACGTTCAAAGCCGGCGCCGGGAACGCGCTGTCGGCGTGCCAGGCGTGCCCGGCGGACTCGAACTCAGCAACCGCAAGGACCACAAACACCGCCTGCCGCTGCAACGCGGGGTTCTCGGGGGCCGACGGGGGGCCGTGCACGGCGTGCGCGGCGGGCACGTTCAAGGCCGCGTCGGGGGACGCTGGGTGCGTGTCGTACGTGTGTCCTGCGGACCAGTTCAGCTCGGAGGTCGCGGCCAATATAGCCGCGGTGTGCTGGGGCTGCCCCTCCAATACCCTCGCGCTACCGGCGAGCAACGCCTCCTCCCAGTGCCAGTGCCGCGCCGGCACCTACGAGGAGACGCACATGCTCAACCCGCCGTACGCGCAGAGGAGCTACTCCTCGATACATATATCCAATTCTCTCCTGGATGATCTACATTCTGCCGGGGGGTGGGCTGCTGCTACTCTTGTTACTGGGCAGTGGATGTATATAGACGCAGGTGAGCCCATGCACATTACAGGAATAACTACGCAAGGACGAGGTTCTGCATGGACAACTCAATGGGTCAAAAAATTCAGAGTGGAATATCAACTCGACAATACAGTGGGATCTTTTGTCGCGTTGCCCGGAACATTTTCCAGGACAAGTACAGTGAAAGTGGAACATATATTTTCTACACCAATTTATGCTCGATATATTCGGATCACAGTGCTTGATTGGAATGGTTGGATCAGCATGCGCGCCGCCCTGATCGTCAAGTCGTGCTCGTCGTGCGTGGCCACTGCGGTTTCGTCGCAGGGCAGCGTGGTGGAGAGCGCCTGCCAGTGCCCGGCCGGCGCGTACAGGTTCAGCAGCGCGGCTGACCAGCGCGCCATTGCACTGGTTCCCGGGCGTGCCCAGGTCTCGACCCTGGCGAACCGCGGGCTCCGCACTTACGCCGCCACCGCGCAGTTCAGCAGCACGGCGGGCCCGGCAGGCTCCAAGGGCGCCGTCACCTTCGACCGCGCCGCGTCGCAGTACCTCGACGGCGGCTCGCACCAGTTCAACATCGCGAGCAACGGCTTCACAGCAGTGGCTGTGGTCCGGTTAACATCACCTGCTGCATGGGAACGAATATTTGATTTTATTGCACCTGGATCTAGCAGTTTAACGCTTATCAGAGTTTCCACTAACCAACAATTTCAGTGGAATATTTACAGTTCAGGACAACATTGTTGGGTCAGATCAGGAAGTAATGATGTTGTGACAAACGCATGGGTCACAATTGTGGCCGTGTATGATCATGTGAACATACGTATTGAATTGATAATTGGAGGTGTCACTTATCGCCAAACATGTACTTCAGCACGACTTGACATAAGTGCTACCAATACATTTAGTGGTAAGAGCTCCTTTACAGATCCTTATTTGCAAGGCAATATCGCGGGTCTATATGCCGTGGACGCCCTCCTGACGGCGCCTGAGATCGCGGCGGTCGTCAGCCGCATGAACGCGGGCGAGGACACGCTGCAGGCCTGTGCGGCATGTCCTGCCGGCAAGTTCAAAACAGGGGTGGGGAATGAGAACTGTGCGACGTGTGTGGCCGGCAAGTACTCTGTGACGGTGGGGGCTTCTTCGGACGTGTGTGAGAGCTGTGTGGCTGGCAAGTACTCTTCGGCAATAGGAGCTGGCTCAGACGTGTGTGTGAGCTGTGTGGCCGGCAAGTACTCACTGACAGTTGCAGCGAGTTCAGACGTGTGTGAAAATTGTCTGGCGGGCACGTATTCGTTTAAGCCGCAAGGAAATACGGGTTGCCTAGCCTGTCCCTCAGACACGTTTTCAGATAGTATAGGTGCCACTTCAATATTGACTTGTAAATCTTGCAATGCAACTCAAGTGTCTTTGCCAGGATCAAGTGAGTGTACGACTTGCCGGGATGGGACGTACAAACGCAGTGGCTACTTGATCTGCCAGCCATGCCTGGTGCGACATTTCTGCACGGGTGGAGAGGCGATAGGTTGTCACGAAAATTCGCAAACTGTGCCCGCCGACCGCAAGGACGCGGCAACTGCCCGAGACTGTCGATGCAATCATGGCTACTCGCACCGCAATGAGGAAGAACGAATTGCAAACGCTGACATCTTTCACAATGACTGCTACGCCTGCACGCCCGGCTACTACAGTTCCGAATTGGCGAGTGCAGAATGCTCACCATGTGCAGCAGGCTACTTTTCATCGGTGCCGGCATCTCCTTCTATTGATAATTGCTTTTTATGCGGGGCAGACACCTTTTCTCTCAACGGTGAAGACTCGTGTACTGAATGTCCAGAGAATGCCCAGTCTGTCGCAGGGAGTGGTGATCTCTCCGACTGTACGTGCAATAAGGGTTACACAGGCGTGGACGGAAGCACCTGTGTTGCCTGTGAAGCTGGCAAGTTCAAGACGAGCAAAGGAGACGCACCTTGTTCCAATTGTCAAGTGGGGAAGTACTCGAGTACAACGAGTCTATTCACAGATACGTGTGCTTCATGTCCCGCGCAGTCTAACTCGCTGGCGGGAAGTGACGGGGTCACTGACTGCAAATGCAACGCAGGATGGACTGGTTCCGACGGAACACCATGCACAAGCTGCGTTGCAGGAACGTATAAAATAGCACCAGGCAGCGCATTGTGTACTGCTTGTGTGGCGGGAAAATACTCTACGGCAGTTGCTTCGATTAGCAATACGTGTGTCAATTGCCCCACTCTCTCCAATTCGTTGGAGGCGAGTGACGAGCTTACGGACTGCAAATGTAACCCAGGATCGACTGGTTCCGACGGCATAGCGTGTACCAATTGTGTTGCAGGAAAGTATAAAATAGCAATAGGGAGCGCATTATGTACTTCTTGTGTGACGGGAAAGTACTCTACGGCAGTTGCTTCGATTAGCAATACGTGTGTCAATTGCCCCACTCTCTCCAATTCGTTGGAGGCGAGTGACGAGCTTACGGACTGCAAATGTAACCCAGGATCGACTGGTTCCGACGGCA
>Ga0209284_10001597_pt1 | contig 34276 bp, 31 predicted proteins | sample FRY03_FD_187211 | JGI IMG/M metagenome (GOLD analysis project Ga0209284, IMG submission 187211) | Freshwater microbial communities from Lake Fryxell liftoff mats and glacier meltwater in Antarctica - FRY-03 (SPAdes) (version 2) | ecosystem: Environmental > Aquatic > Freshwater > Ice > Glacier... | reverse complement strand
ATTGGGAAAAACTGGAAGCGGAAGAGGAAGCGGAGATGAAGAAAACGGGCCGCCTTGGAAAAGCGGGAAGTCCCGAAACCCACCCCGAACTCGCAAAGAAACACCTCGTAAAAATCCTGCGCAGCGACGCCCTCTTTGCTCGGAAATTCCCACCCGGAGCGGATGTGGGGAAGTATCGATTGCATCTGATTTAGTGTCTGGTCGCACACTACACCAGGGTCCCTACACTAGAGCGTGTCCCAGAAAGTGGTATTTCGGGGAATGACCGTTTTCAATTTTTTCGGAGGACTTGTTTTTCGGATTTTGAGTCCAATCCGGGTCGTTTTCTCTTTTTACGCCGCTTTTGCGAGGTCGCGACGGGGATTTTGACGTGTCGCGGGTACGGGTGGGCCGGCACGGGTGGTCGCCGGGCCGGCTTGTTTCGGGTTGCGCCGTTTTAGGCGGCTTTTTTCGGGGGGGCTTTTCTAGCCCTCCGGTTTTTCTTCTGGCTAGCTTCGCGGGCGGCTTGTTCGCGCAGTCTTTTGCGGGCGAGGACGCGCAGGTTGTGGGCGAGCATGATCCAGCGCAGTTCCTGGCGGCGCGAGTTGAGTCCTTTCGAGAGGCTGCGACCGGGTTGGTAGTTGTTGGTGATGATGCCGATGCGCGCTTCGGTTTGAGCCCGACGCTTCTGGCTGGCGGCGAAGTCGGGATCCTCCAGTTTTTCCCGGAGCCGGGCGGGGCTTTTCGGGGTGATGTGGTTTTGTAGGCCAGGGTGGTTTTTGATCAGCTCCCCTTCCATTTTTCGTCGGAAAATCCCCGGTCACCGCAGATGAGGTCAAGGAGGCCGCCGATGGTTTTTTCGGTTTTTGCGACGGCGGCGGGGAGGAGTTTGTTGTCGTTGCGGACGTCTTCGAAAAGTTCCCAGTGGACGATGAGGCCTTCGCGGTTTTCTCCGATGAGCAGGGGGTTGCCGAATTCGACTTCGGCTCCGCTTTTCCCACGCACGATTACGTTCGTACTTGGTTCGTGGTTGCTGAGGATTTTGTCTTTGGCGGGGAAGCGGCGTCCGCCGATGATGCGTTCGTGGGCTTGCTTTTTGAGAACGGGGAGGAGGGCGAGGGTCTTGTCGATCCGGTCAATGACGAGTTGGGCTTGGGCGGCGCTGAGGTCGGTGAAGCTGTCGAACCTGTCGAACCTGTCGAACCTACCCGACAACGCCTGAAGATCCAACGAATTCAACGCTCAAACCTTAAAAGATTAAAAAAAGATCTTTTATCCTCTTCATCGTGAGAATAGGATTTATTCAAAATTCAGGCGAAACTATGAGCGCAACTTCTCGAACCCGTTCAATGTCGTTCTTGGCGATCTTGGCCAGTCTCAATCCCTCCTTCGCGGGAGATGGTTTCACCGTAATTCCTTCTACGGCGACCGTCCTTGACCGCGATTCCTTGGACTTCTTCCATTTTTTTGGGTCGTCACGCCTCCGTTATGAATTCGGAGATCTGGAAGGTTTGGATCCATCCACCTTGGGCTCATTGAGAACTCGATTTGGAGTGGAGACGGCGTCAGTCGGTGGATTCAAGTTCCTCGCAGAAGGGGAGCACATGTGGGCCCTCACGGACACGGATCATTACCGCGCCTTCCCCGGCTTCGCTCCTGCCAATCGCACCGTGATTGCCGATCCCGACAATCTTCAGCTGAATCGCCTCCAGCTTTCTTATGATCTCAGCCCGCTTCAAACGACGATCACCGCCGGACGGCAATCCATCGTCAGAGCCGACGAGCGATTCATTGGCTCGGTGGGCTGGCGTCAAAACGACCAAACTTTCGATGCGGTCTCTCTCGAGAATCAATCCTTCGACGATCTGACCTTCTCGTATGCCTACATCGATCAGGTCAACCGGATCTTCGGAACCAATGCTCCCATCTCCTCTCTTGAGGCCTGGGACAGTGACAGCCACCTCCTCGATCTCGCCTATTCCGGATTCGAAAACGACAGCGTGAGAGCGTTTGCCTACCTGCTTGATTTTGACAACTCGCCAGCTAATTCTGTCGACACCTACGGTTTGGAACTTCAAGGCACAAGAGCCTTGGGAGGATCGAGCAAGCTCAAGTATCTCCTCACCGGTGCTCTTCAAGAAGACGGTGGTGCGAACCCCGTCGATTATAGGGAATACTACCTGCGCGGCGAGATTGGCCTGAGTCATGGAATCGGAAATATCGGGATCGGCACCGAGGTGATGACCAGCGATGGCGCGGGAGGGCGATTCCTTTTCCCTCTCGGCACGAATCATCGTTTCAACGGCTACGCCGATGCCTTCCTCACCACGCCCGTCGACGGCTTGGTTGATTCCTACGCTTGGGTCGGCACCGAAGCCTTCGGCTGGAATCACACCGCAACCTTCCACTGCTACAACACCGAGAACAACCGCACTGAACTCGGTTGGGAAGTTGACTACGTCGCAAGCCGCAAACTCTGTGACTCCGCCGACCTCATTTTCAAAGGGGCCTACCTCGATGGCAAAGGCCCGCAGGAGGACCTTACCCGCGCCTCTGTGGAAGTGAATTTCACCTTCTAACACACACACTAAAAACCATGAAAAAACCCATTATCTCTCCCTCGCGCTGGCAGCCGTGAGTGCCGCAATTCTGCCCTCCTGCAATGAACCGGAGGCAAAATGCCTCACAACATCGACCTTCACGCCGTGACTGGTCCCGGTGGTGGTGCGGCGGCCTCCTTCACGACACCCGGGCACGAGTGGTGTTCTCCTTTACCGCTCTCAATCCCGGTATCTACGTTTACCACTGCGCCACCGCACCCGTGGGTATGCACATTGCTAACGGGATGTATGGACTCATCCTCGTCGACCACTCCATCTTCCGCGCCTTCAACAAAGGAGCCATTGGCATGCTGAAAGCAGGAGGTGGCGATCCCGCTCGGAACAAACTCGTTTATTCCGGAAAAACCGACGATCGCATCTACCAGCCTGAAGGTGGAGCCATCCAGGAAATCCCAAGCGCTGCCGTTGCCCAGGCCCCTGCCTCCAATAAGGATGAGCGCATTGCTCGTGGTAAAATGATATACACCGCCGTCTGTATGGCATGCCACCAGGCGAATGGAGCCGGCATTCCCTCTGCCTTCCCGCCCCTTGCGAAATCGGACTATCTGAATGCCGCCAAAGAACGTGCTATCAGCAACGTCATCAACGGATTGTCCGGTGAGGTCGTCGTCAATGGCGAGAAGTTCAACAGCATCATGCCATCCCTGGATCTCAATGATGAAGACGTCGCGAATGTCCTGACCTACGTCTACAGTGAGTGGGAAAACAACGGATCCGAAGTCTCTCCTGAAGAGGTGAAAGTGGTCCGCGCTAAGCCCGCTCCAACTCCTGACGGCGGACACTAATCATCACAATCCAATCGCAAGTTGATTGTCTCATGAACTCTCTCCGCCCTCTTCCTCCTCACTTCCTGCAAACAAGAAGCCACCGTCGTCGCCGAACTCGAGCCCTGCTGCGAAAATGAAGCCGCTCCCGAGGCCATCGAAGCCAGCGATGATTCCATTTACCAGCTCGAATCCCTATGGACCGACGACCAGGGCAAAGAGCAAACCCTCGCGGATCTAGCAGGCAAGGTTCGCATCGTGACGATGGGATATACTACCTGCAAATTTGCCTGCCCGCGTCTCCTCGCCGACATGCGAAGCATCGAAGGAAAGCTTTCTCCTGAACTCCGCGAAAAAGTTCGCTTCACCTTCATCTCCATCGACCCCGAAGCCGATACTCCGGCCCGCCTCGCCGAGTATCGCTCCGAAAATAAAATAGATCCTGAACGCTGGACTCTGCTCACCGGAGCCACTGACTCGGTGCAGGAGCTGGCTGTCGTGATGGGCGTGCAATATCGCAAAATTGGAGAGATTGACTTTGCCCATTCCAACATCATCTCCGTTCTCAATTCTAAAGGTGAAATCGTGCACCGTCAGGAAGGCCTTTCAGCCGATTCCGCCGAAACCCTCAAGGCCATTGCGGCCGCTCAGTCTGAGGTGCTTTAAAAAACATCCGCCTCTTCGGCTTCGTGGGCCTCTTGTTGATCGTGATCGGCTCAGCTCTCAGGCTTCACCCGGGTCCTGCCGAAAAGAAATGACGACGTTGAGGGTGGAGGGCATGCCCGGGCGTGGGTATCGAGAGAGTCGATAGAGAGAACAGTTTTATCAATGGTCAAGGGGTGCCCGTTTCTGCTTGGATTGCTGCGATGTTTCGCCTGCTCTTTTTATGTCTTCTCCTCCCGTCCTGCACCAGTCGGATGGGTTACCGTCAGTCACCGGAGAAGACGATTGAATCCCACGGTGCCCGGGTCTCGCTGGCCCATGTCGAGATCGATGACCAGGGTGAGCTGACGAGCCGCGAGCAGTTGAAGCGGGTGACGGATCATATTCGGGCCTCTTCGAAGGAACCGTTGTTGCTGGTGGTCTACCTCCACGGCTGGAATCGCAATTCCTCATCCAGCAAGATCTCCGGTGGGGGCGATCTCATTAACTTCCGCAAATGGTTGAAGGAGGTCAATGAGGCGGATTCCGGGCGGCGCACGATGGGGGTGTTTGTGAGTTGGCGGGGGAGGTCGCTTTCGACCTTTCCAGTGGGAGTGGACTACTTTCACCGGCATGCGGCAGCGCGACGGATGGGAGGGGTTGTCGGGACGGAAGTGTTGCACGAGATCGGAGCAACGGCTCGCGCGGCGAATTCGAAAAGCCGGATTGTCATGATGGGGCATTCGATGGGTGGAGCAATTTTGGAAAGCTCCTTTTCGGAATCGATCGCATCACGAGTGGCGATGAGGCATGCGGAAGGGAAGAAGATCAGGCGAAGCGACTTCCCGGTAGAGTTGATCGTGACGATCAACTCGGCAGAGTCTGCCATTCATGCCCGGCAGTTGGTTTCAACCTTCAAGAGCCGGGGAATTCGTGACATCGAGGGAGGCCCCTTGATGGTTTCGATCACGAGCCAGGACGACATTGCGACGGGGTTTGCTTTTCCCTTGGGCAATATTTTGGGGCGTTGGGTGCTGCCCTTTAATGTCTTCAACACAAGCGTTTCGGGGATGTATCGGGAGCGTCAACCGCCGGATGCGTTGCAGGGAACCCAGGCTGCGGCGCATCGCACGGCGGTGGGGCATTTTCAGCCGCTCTTTAGTCATGGGTATCGGGTGCAAGCGGAGCAAGAGCGCACGCTCACGCAAGTGATGGCGGACAATCGAAATGCCCGGCGCGGAAGTGGCTTTGTGGTGCACGGAACTCAAGCCAGCTTCGTTTTTGAGCCTCCGAAGGAAGAGTATTACAACGATACCCCCTATTGGATTGTCCCGGTGCCTGGTGCCATCATGAAGAACCACGAAGACATTTGGAATGACAGCTTCGTGGGGATGGTCGTGGCCTTGATGTCGCTGACGAACTAGGCGCGCTATCGAAGGCCGAGGACCTTCTCGATATTGAGACGAAGGAGGGCGTCGTCGTCTTTATGATCGCGGGCCCGTTGGCGAAGGTTTTGGTTTCTGAGAACACCGGCAAAGTCGCCTTCCTGGATCGAGGCCCGGAGGTCGGCATCATCAACAGGTAGGGCCTCTAAGATTTCCTCGGAAGGTCTTCCCTGGGTCGCGATTCCGAGCTGATCCTTGTTTTCGTTGACCACCGCGAGCTTGGCGAGGTTCACGCGGGCGGGATCGTTGATGAAGTCGATTTTTTGATGCCATTTGCCAATCTCGCTTTCATCGATCCATTTCTTGAGCCGGGCAAAGACCGGTTCTTTGCTGGCTTCTTTGAGGGTTCCGGCGAAGTGGTCTTGAAGGCGTTTCATTTCAGCGACCGTGCCGGCGTAGCGGACGCCGGTGAGCATGAAGTAGGCGATTCCGACGCCGAGGATGAGGCCGAAAGCGCCTCCCGGCATTCCGAAGCCACCGCTCCGCACCTGGCTGTCTTCGTTGCTCTTGCCCGAGAGGAAACCCAAGATCATGCGCACGAGACAGACCCCGATGATGAAGGCGAGAATCCCGATCACGATGGGCATCCAGGGTTCGGGCTTGGCGACGACATTCTTGGCGAGGCTGAAGCCGTTATTGTATCCCCAGAGGCCAGCGAGGGCTCCAATCGCCAACGCGATGAGGTTGAAGAAGAATTTTACGAAGTTTTTGAGAAACCCTAACACTGCGAAGAGGGCGAGGATGATTCCGACAATCGTACTAGGGGCGAGGTTCTCCATGGCGCGGGGAAGGTGGCATGGGAAGGGGCGCGGGGAAAGCCTGTTTGCGGGTCTTGATTTTCCAGGTTGAGGCGAAGGCGGTCGAAAGTCATTTGAAGAGATTGTCTTCACCAGAGATCCGTGCTCCAGTTCTCACGATGAGACTTGCGATTGATGATATTCACCACCTTGTGTCATGGTTTCTGCTCTGCTCTGCTCTGCTCTGCTCTGCTCTGCTCTGCTCTGCTCTGCTCTGCTCTGGTGTGAGTGAGTGACATTGTTTGCCAATCAAGAAGAAGTGAATCTTACTCGCCGCAGAAGGCGCGGTGGCGCAGGAAATGATCGCAAAGGATGAGGTTGGTCATGGCCTCGACGATGGGGACGGCGCGGGGAAGGACGCAGGCATCGTGACGGCCGCGGCCCTTGAGTTCGGTGTCTTCCTTCTCCTTTGAGACGGTGGGTTGGGACGACATGATGGTCGCGGTCGGTTTGAAGGCGACACGGAACAAGATCGCTTCGCCGTTGGAAATGCCGCCCTGAACGCCGCCGGAGCGGTTGGTTTTGGTGCGGACGGTTTGGCCTTCCATGAAGAAGTGATCGTTGTGCTCGGAGCCTTTCAGAGTGGTGCCGGCGAAACCGGATCCGATTTCAAATCCTTTGGTCGCGGGGATGGAAAGCATGGCCTTGGCGAGATCGGCTTCAAGGCGATCAAAGACCGGTTCGCCGAGTCCCGGGGGGCATCCCCGGACGACGCATTCGATAACGCCGCCGATCGAGTTTCCTTCGGAACGGATTTCTTTGATGCGTGCGATCATCGCTTCAGCGACGTCGGGATCGCCGGTGCGCACGATGTTGGATTCGATCATACTGGCGGTGACGGAAAGGGGATCCACGTTCGCTTCGATGTTTTGGAGGGTCTTGACCCAAGCGAGGGTTTCGAGGTTGGGGCAAAAGTGAGCGAGGACTTTCTTGGCGATGGCCGCCGCCGCAACCCGTCCGATCGTTTCGCGTGCCGAGGAGCGTCCGCCGCCTTGCCAATTCCGGGTGCCGTATTTGGCATCGTAGGTGTAGTCGGCGTGGGACGGGCGGTATTTTTCAGCCATCTCGGAATAAGCCTCGGGACGGTGGTCTTTATTGCGAACAAGAATGGCGATAGGGGAGCCGAGGGTCTTGCCTTCAAAGGTGCCGGAAAGGATTTCGCATTGGTCCGCTTCGTTGCGAGGCGTGGTCACTTCGGACTGACCGGGGCGGCGGCGGTCGAGTTCGATTTGAAGGTCGTCTTCGGTGAGCGGGATGAGGGGAGGGCAGCCGTCAATGATGACGCCGACGCCGCCTCCGTGGGATTCACCGAAGGTCGAGATACGGAAAAGTTGGCCGAGCTGGCTGGACATGCACGTGACTTTAGCAGCGGATTCCGCAGGGGCAAGAGTCAGGAACCCCTCAAAAATTCCCCAGTGAGCGTTTCGTGACTTCTTAGGCTGGCTTTAGAAGGCACTGCACGGATTCTTGCACTCCTTTGTTCGCCCGTTTCCCTGGATTCCCGAACTTCACGAAGGGTTGTTTCATGTCCGCGATGGCACATCCACTGAGCCGAAAGAGATGGAACATCACCTTGTGATACCCTGAGGGTGAACGTCTGGTGAAGGAGTGGATCCGGTAGGTCTGGGAAGGGCCGGGTAGGCGGCTTGCAAAATACGCCACGCTGAATCAACGACCTCGTCCTTTGTCATGATCTGAATTCTCGGTCAATGAGCACTTCGTGTCAATTCCAGGCAATTCCTAACAGAAATCACCCTTGGATTTCCAAGGGTTGGGTGTTCATCATAAAAATACGGTATTCGTCAACCCCTATAAATAAAGGGTTTCTGGGTTGTTTTAACTTTACAAAGAGGGATGCGCGGGGAAAATCCGCGTCGCTATGAATAAAGGAGAACTCGTTGAAGCAGTCCAGAAAGCCCTCGGTAAAGAAGCCACCAAGCGTCTCGCAGAAGAGTCACTTGCCGCTGTTCTTGACTCGATCGCCAAAGGTGTGAAGAAAGATAAGAAAGTGCAAATCATTGGATTCGGCACTTTTGAAGTCAAAAAGCGTGCTGCCCGTATGGGTCGTAACCCTAAGACCGGAGAAGCCATGAAAATTGGTGCCTCCAAGTCTGTCGGCTTCAAGCCTTCTTCCACCCTTAAGAAGTCCCTCTAATCCTCCTGCCGGAGCCTTAGAGCCTTCTCAATCCCTATAAATAAGCCCGATGGATTCAATGCCATCGGGCTTTTTCGTGCCCGCAGGATCAGGCAAAACTCCTTTCCCCTCGCCATCGCCCCGATCAAGCGTAGAGTCTCCTCAGCGCTTAGCTATCGAGATGCCCTCCAGCACAGTCGAAAACTACCTCAAGGCGATCTGGTCCCTGGAAACACAGGAATCCAGAGATGAACTCGTTCCCATCGGTCAAGTGGCTGAAAAGCTCTCGGTGGCGCCGGGCACCGCGACCACGATGATGAACCAGCTCATGAAAATGGAGTTGGTGAGCTACATTCCCCGTCGCGGCGTGTCCCTCAATGAGGCCGGGCGGAAGGCCGCTTTGCGGGTGTTGCGTCGTCACCGGCTCGTTGAGGCCTTTCTTGTCGAGATCATGAAGCTCGACTGGGCAGAGGTTCACGATGATGCCGAGGTTCTTGAGCACGTCATTTCCGACCGTCTTCTGGGCAGAATGGATGAAATGCTGGGGCACCCGACCCACGATCCTCATGGGGCTCCGATTCCGACACCCGATGGAGGAATGCCTGACGAAGGCAATGCCAGCCTCGCTGACTGTCACCCTGGAGACTATACCTTGAAGCGGGTTCGGGAGAACCAGCCCTCCTTCCTTCAGTGGCTTTCCGGCCTAGGTCTGATGCCCGGCACGGCTTTGACCCTCATTGAGCGTAATCCGGACGCGGATACGCTGACCCTGGCCCTGCCCAACCGGATGGATCCCGTCCAAATCTCGCTGCCTGCCGCACAATCTTTGCTCGTTGAAGCGTTATCCCGTAACACCCCATGAAATTACATCGACTCCTTCCCTTGATCGCCCTTTTTACAGTGGGCTGTAAGAATGATGATACAGTGGGCTGTAAGAATGATGATACAGTGGGCTGTAAGAATGATGATCCCAGTGGAGATCCCGCAGGGAGTCGTCCCGTTCCGACCGCTGAAAAGCAGGCGGCCATCGACGAATCCCTTGCCGGACAAAAGATCGGCCAACTGATCAATGATAAAATCAGCTGGTTCAAGGCGGATAAATACCAGAAAGGCGGGCTGGATCGGGCCCCTGATTTTTACCTCTTTTATTATACGGCAAGTTGGTGAGGCCCTTGTCGTGCTTCAGCTCCCCAGTTGGTGGAGTCCTACCAGGCCAAGATTGCGGGCAATCCCGCTGTTGAACTCATCCAAGTGAGCCAGGATCACGATTTGGGGGAAGCGGAAAAATGGGCCAGGGAAGCCAAGCTCCCTTGGCCGGTGCTGCTTCAGAAAGATATTCCGGAAGAGGTGATGAGCTACTCTCCGGATGGAAGTGTTCCCGACTATGTTCTCGTCAATTCAGCCGGAGAAGTCGTTGCGAATGGCAAGGAAGCTGCTTTTTCGAAGATCGAGAGTCACTCCTCGGAGTAGATGATGCGTTTTTTGCTTTCCACGGGGTTGCGGAATCGCTTCGCTACTCTCCACCTACGACCATGAAAACTCTACTACCGCTCTTACTGTTGCTGCTGGGAACTTCCCTCGGACGGGCGCAGGTTGCGATTCAGCTGGATGTTGACCGCATGCAATACCTTTCTCATGAGCGGGTTATGGGTGTTGTGACCATTACCAACCGAAGCGGTGGAGAGCTCGCCTTCGAAAGTAAGGTGAATGGGGGAGTCACCCGCAGCTGGCTCAGTTTCAGCATGCGCGATAGCGCAGGGCGCGCCAAGCCGGTGCTGATTGATTCGGTTTTCCGTAAAGCTCTCCTTCCAGCTGGCCGGAGCATTTCGCGCGAAGTCGATCTCAGCCACCTTTTTTCCGTCAGCAGTGTCGGGAATTATGCGGTGACGGCCCACGTGACCCAGCTCGACAGTGAAGGTTCGACTTACACCTCAAATTCCGGTCACTTTACGGTCGGTGGGGGTAATGCGATCTTCACTCAGAATTTTGGAGTCCCCAAGAGCCCGTCGCTCAAGCGGACCTATAATGTTCTCACCTTCAACGATGGCAAGCGCACTTCCATTTACGCCCAAGTGATGAACGCAACGACGGGACGCTCCATTTCGACCTTCCGGCTCAGTGAGTATCTCTCGTTCAGCCGTCCCCAGATGGCAGTCGATACCAAGAACCAGCTTAATATCCTCTATTTGGCAAATCCCGAGATCTTCGTCCATGCCACCGTCAATCAGGACGGAATGATGACAGAGACCAAATATTTTCAACGGACTAACGCCCGCGGCCCGAGATTCGTCTCTCATCATGATGGGAGCCTGCAGGTGCTCGGTGCCAGTCCCTACGACCCAAAGAAGGCCGCTGCCGCAGCACCGCAGGCAAGGTCAGCAACCGATCGGCCCGAATAATTAAAGATTTCTTAAAAATCAAGTTGCATTTTATTCAAAGTTTTTAAAAAATAACCAGTCTTAATAATCTGACTCCCCATGAAGACCCTTCTCACACTACTTCTTCTCCTCGCCGCCACCGTATTTCCAGCCTTTGGAGCCATTAGCACCGTGATTATCGATGCCGGGCACGGAGGGCGCGACAACGGTGGTAGCTATGGCAAAGTTTATGAAAAGTGGCTGGCTCTTGATACCGCGATGCGACTTGAGAACAAACTGAAGGCCAAAGGCCTGAAGACCATCATGACCCGTCGCAGCGACCAGTTTATTACTCTTCCTGGTCGTGTGAAGATTGGAAACCGCTTCAGCAACGCAATTTTCGTCAGCGTTCACTACAACTTTACTTGGAAGTATGACGTTTCCGGTCTTGAGACCTTCTACTGCTCCCCGCAGGCCAAGCCTCTCGCTGATGCCGTGCAGCGAGGGATGCTGAGCCAAGTGAAGTCGAACAACCGCGGAGTGAAGTACGCTCGTTTTTACGTGATCCGTCACGCCAGTAATCCTGCGATTCTTGTGGAAGCTGGCTTTGTTTCAAATTCCACCGAGCGGGGCCGCACCAAGGAAGCTTGGTATCGCGAGGCCATTGCGGAAGGCATCTTCGATGGCATCATGGCTTACCGTAGCGAGAGCAGCCATTACTAAAACCCACTCATCCGCGTGTCCGTCGACTGGAGCCTCCGTTACCAATCCGGCGAGACACCCTGGGAAAAAGGGGAGCCCCATCCGGAGCTTCCTTTTTTGTTGTCTACGCATCAGGGAATCTTCGCTTCGGCCGGGAGCGTTTTCATTCCTGGATGTGGCGTGGGACATGACGCCGCTCTGATCAGGTCCGTGAACAAGGGCCAGGTTCTGGGTCTCGATATTGCAGATGAAGCGATCGCTCGTGCTACCGCCCGCTATCCTGATTTGGACATTTGCTGGCAAGCTGGCGACCTTTTTACCTGGCAGGGTGACTATGACCTCGTGTTTGAGCATACCTGCTTTTGTGCGATCCCCGTTGAGCGGAGATCGGACTATGTGGAAGCGATGGCGCGGCTCATTCCATCCGGCGGGTATTTTGTCGGGATCTTTTTCCTCAATCCTGATCATGAGGGCGAAGAAGGCCCGCCGTTCGGGGTGACGGTGGCGGAGCTAGACGGCCACTTTTCTTCGAACTTTGTGCTCGAGTGGTCCCAAGCTCCTCAAAAAACTTTTGAAGGTCGGGAGGGCGAAGGCCGGGAATTGTCTCTAATTTGGCGACGAAAGTAAGTGATGAGTTTTTTTGAAGAAGACCGAAAGACAAGGCGTCCCTCACATGACCGAGATGTCACGGATCTCCCCATGGTGGCGATCCTTGCCATCGTGACTTGTGTCAGCTTTTTCTGGGCCTTCGGCCAGAATGACAGCACGACGATTCCCAATGAATTGGAAAAAGTTTGGTTTCAAAACCCCCGGGATATTTGGAAGGGCGGTTACTGGTCGTTGGTCACTTCGGCTTTTGTCCACTTCAAGTTTTTCCACATCCTTTTCAACATGTATTGGCTATGGATCTTTGGAGCGACGATCGAAAAGGCGATCGGAAGTGCGAAGTTTTTCGTCTTTGTGATCCTCTCTGCCTTTGTCAGTTCCTCTTACCAACTGGCTCTTTCGGGGAATGCCGGAGTGGGGTTCTCGGGGGTGAACTATGCCTTCTTTGGCTTCATGTGGATTTCCCGCTTTTACTTCGCGAGCTTCCGGGGAGTGCTTAATGATGGCGTGATTCGACTGATGTTCGCCTGGTTATTTCTCTGTATCGCATTGGACCGGATGAACATTATGCCCATCGCAAATGTGGCTCACTTTACCGGGTTTATTTTTGGCTGCGGGGTGGGCGCGATCGTTGTTCTCTTCTACAAGAGAGAGATTGTTGTCCCTGCCTTTGGGCTCTTTCTCGTGGGTTCGGTGGTGACGCTCTTCTGGGCTCCGTGGCTCCTGAATTGGTCGGCGATGAAAGCTTACGATGCTCATGAGGCTGGGAAGTTCGAGGAAGCACTGGGGCACTATGATCGAATCATTCGTTGGCATCCTAAAAATGGTTGGGCAATTTCCAACCGGGAGATCCTCTTGGATGAAATGGAAGACAGGTAGCCTCAGGAGCTTTTGGCGATAGGCACAAAAAACGCTCCGGTTTCTCGGAGCGTTTTGGAAGAGATTGTCGGCTTGGTGACGTTAGACCGTGCAGATGTCGATGGCCTGCTTGAGGGACGTCAGGGCGTCGTGCTTGGGAACGAACTCTTGGCCGAGGTAGCCGGTGTATCCGGTGGCGGCGAGGGCTTTGCAGATGCCCTTGTAGTTGAGCTCTTGGGTGTCATCGATCTCGTTGCGTCCGGGAACGCCGGCGGTGTGGTAGTGGGAGATCTTGTCCTGGTACTTGGTGAAGGTGGCGATGCAGTCGCCCTCCATGATTTGCATGTGGTAGATGTCGTAGAGGAGCTTGAAGCGCTCGGAGCCCACGGCGTCGACGAGGCGGGCGCCCCACTCGGTGCGGTCGCACATGTAGTCGACGTGGTTGACCTTGGAGTTGAGGAGCTCCATCGAAATGGTGATGTTGTGCTTCTCGGCGATCGGCATGATGCGCTTCAGGCCTTCGGCGCAGTTTTTGAGCCCTTCCTCGTCGTCCATTCCTCCGCGATTTCCGGAGAAGGCGATAATCTGGGGGACGTTTCCGGCGGCGGCGGCCTTGGGGATGCCGTCGGCATAGATTTCGTAGAGTTTGTCGTGATTTTCCTTACGGTTAAAGGAGTTTCCGATGCTTCCGATATCGCCCGGCGTCTTAAGACGGCCCATGGCGCAGTTCAGGCCATACTTGGCGGTGGTGGCCCATTCGTCCGGGAAGAGGATTTCGACGGACTCGATGCCCATCTTTTTGACTTCCTGGCAAAAGGTGTCGAGCGGGATACTTCCGAAGCACCAGTGGCAGACCGAGTGCTTGAATTTAGCTCCAGGGCCAGCGGCTTCTTCAGCAGCTTTGATTCGTTCGCCCATGGCGCTGAAGATGGCGGCCGCGGCAGCTCCGCCGGAGAGCGTGGTTAATGTTTTACGTCGATTCATCAGGGGTATTATAATTGATAGGGGAGGTATTTGTCGAGAACTTGTCAGAAATCGGGACGCGATTCTTAGGGCGGATCTCAAAAAAACGCCCCGGGAAACCGGGGCGTTTGGAAGAGGGGTGTCCCTATTTGTTGGCGACCTTCATGCGAAGGGCGGCGAGGATGCTCAAGACGGTGACGAGCAGGACGATCGCAATTCCGTATCCGGGAGCGCCCAGTCCAGCGGACGGGACGGTGGCGAGAGGGAGACTGCTGCCTCCTTCTGCAGTCGAAGTGGTGGTGAAGGGATTGATGAGATCCTTCGTCTCGAGCATGGGGACGGGACTTTGGCTGAGAAGATCCTGATTCGCTACTTTATAGGCGGCGACCATCTCAGTGGTGACTGGAGGAGCGCTGTTTCCGAAGGAATTACGGATGTAGGTGAGGATCGCAGCGATGTTTTCATCGGGCTGTCCGGTTCCCATCGCTGCCATCGGAGCAGGGAGGGTATTATAGTCCTTTCCGGCCACCGTAATGGGTCCGGTGAGTCCACGAAGCTGAATACCGATGAGGTTGTCAACCGGGCCTACGACCCATTCGGAGTTGGCGATGGGAGGGGCGAGTCCGGGAACTCCTGCGCCGGTGGGGCCGTGGCAGGCACTGCAAATAATATACTGGTTCTTGCCGAGTTCCATGACGGCAGGGTCGATGTTGATTTCTTCGCTCACGTTGGTAGTGGGTTGAGTAGTTTCGGGCTTTTGGGAGTCGTCCATCGGTGCGGGTGCGGAGATGGTGAGAGGCATGGCCTGATATGACGGGGCCTTATCAACGTTTTCCTTGGTCAGAGTCAAGAGCCACGCGATGACATCGCGAGTTTCCTGAGGTGAAAGGATCGCTTCCATGGAGAGCATGCCCGAGGTGGGCTGGGGCATTTCCTTGAGATCTGACTTGTTGATGCGCCAGACGTCCGTTTCTCCTTCCCTGAGATCGAGGGTCGTTTCTGTTTCGGCAAGGATGATGCCGCCCTTGCTGGTGCCATCCTTGAGGTTAAGAACAGCGCTTCCGAAACCGCCTGCGATTTTGGCGTGTGGGAGCATCAGAGATTCGAGGAGGCCGCGGGCATCGGAGCGCAGGGCGACTCCAAGGAGGTTAGGTCCAGCCTGAGCGCCTTCGGCGTGACCGCTTTCATGTTGGTGGCAACGGAGGCACTGGGCGGCGCTGTGGGATTGGAAGATTTTGAAGCCATTGTCGATATTTCCTCCGGCGAGGGTGGTGGACCACTTGGCGAGGGGGTCATCGGAAGGCAGGCTGTCTTCGTAGGCCTTCAGGGACGCTTTAAGGGCGGGTTCTTCGCGCGTCCTCGCGGCGGCCACGAGGTCGAAGTCCGAGGCGGGATCGCCTTTGCCAGCGGTGAGGTTGACCAAGCCGTCGCGAAGCAAGGGGACGGCGTGTTCGGAGGGCAAGCCTGCGACGATGCCCCAGGCGACTTGGCGACGTTTGGAGCTGGTGGAATTCAGGGCCCCTTTCAGCGCGGCAACGTTGGCGGCGGGATCGCGCTCAGAGGCAAGGGCGAGGGCTGAGGTGGCGAGGGTATCATCGTTCGATTTTGCGGCCTCGGTGAGGATTTCCTGAAGATTGGCGGGGTTGCCTTGAAGGAAGAGCTTTAGGGCTCCGGCGCGGGTGACGCCATCGCTTTTCTCATCGCGGATGATACGGGTGAGCATTCCGGAATCGAGCGAGCCATCCTTGATTTCATATTGCATCGCGAGGGCCATGGTATCGGAGAGGATATCCGGTCCGGCATTGGAGAGGAGGCTGAGGTTGGAGGCGAGAGTGATTTTTGCGATCTCGGCATTGCGGGTCGGAAGCGGCGAGTGTTTTCCCGTGGATTGATCAACGACGTGCGGGGTCGCCCAGAGCGAGAGGAGGCGGAGAGCTTCCTTACGCTCTTCGAGATCGAGCAAGGGATTGGCGGCGGCTTTGATGACGCGGACCATGTTGGCTTCGTTGCCGATGCGGAAGGAGCTGTGAATGAGGCGGCGAAGCATCATGCGGGTGATCGGGCGGCTCTCGGTTCCGAGGGTGGGATCATCGAGGAGCGCCGCGATGGCTGGGCGGACGTTTTCCATCTCGGTGTCGTGAATGGCGCGGATCACTTCATCGACAATGCTGAGATTGGAGTCGCCAAGGTAGACGACGATTTGGTCGGACTGCATGCGGCGGAGAGTGATGACGGCAGCGCGTCGAACCGCGCCTGATTCATGGCGAACGAGGCCGCTGAGGTATTCCGGCGTGGCAGATCCGAGCAAGCCCATGACACCAGCGTGGCGGAGAACGGGGCTTTCATCATTGTTTTCGGAAATCATCTGCACGAGGGCCGAGATCGCGGATGGGTCTTTCTTGCGTCCGATTGAGATGGCGGCGAGGGCTCGGACGCGCGGGGATTCATCGGCGAGGAGTGAGATGAGAGGCTCGGCTGTCTTGAGGGGTGACTCTCCGAGGGCTTGGGCGGCTTGGGCGCGGACGAGCGCATCGTTGTTGCTGAGGAATTGAATCAGGAAGTCAACCGCGGGCTCGCTCTTCTCTTTGCGGGCCAGCATGCCGAGTCCCCAGATTCCGTGAAGTCGCTCGAGTTCGTTTTGAGTCTGATTGGAAGCTGCGGTGAAGGTGGGGAGGGCCTCGGGGCGTTTGGCAATTTCAAATTGGGCGCGCAGTCGGACCCGTTGGTCTTTGTGGGTGAGGAGATCGGCGAGCTTTTGAATGCCGAGCTCGGTGAAGCCAGCGGCCATGATTTCGGCAACATCGTTCTGGCTGTTGGTCTGGGCGAGCGTGAAGACGCGTCCGGCATTGTGAGACTGCCAACCGGTGACGAAGTCGGCGACGTAGATCTTGCCATCATATCCCCATTCGACGTCGGTGGCGGCGACGCCCCAGGTGAACTTGGAAGAATCAGAGACAGCGAATCCGGCCCCATCGGGCACGATGCCGAAGGACCAGATGCCGGAGGCGGGAGCACTGCCACGGTAATCGCAGATGAGGAACTTGTTCTCGCTGTTGAGCAGGTATCCGGTGCCGGGGTAGTAGGCGAGGCCGGAGGGGCCGGAGGAAAGGTTGGCGATGGATGGCACGATGAAGCCGGGTTGGCTGTCATTCTGGGGCGCCCACATTTTTTCCTGCATCCATTGGTTGATGGGGCGGTTTTCAATTCCGGCGGTTTTGTGGAACGAGTTGAGGACTTGGTGGCCCATGTGCCAGCCGGAGTCGGCACCTTCGAGCATGAAGACGACGCGGGCTTCGTCACCTTGGTCGGAATTGTTGTCGACGCTGATGGCGGTGCCGTATTGGTCGAAGGCGATTTCCTTGGGATTGCGAAGTCCCATGTGCACGACCTCGAACTCGGAGCCATCGGGCTCGAAGCGGAGGATAGCGCCTTGGTTGGGGAATTTGTATTCGCGGCCTTCTTTGGTGGTGAAGCTGAAGCCGCGGTCACCGATCGTGGTGTAGATGCGTCCGTCAGGTCCGAGGGCGAACCCGTTGAGGTCGTGACCTGAGAAGGAGACGCGAACGCCGAAACCGTCTTGGAGAACCTCGCGTTCGTCGGACTTCAGATCGCCGTCCTTGTCTTCGAGCATCCAGATGGCCGGAATATTGGCGAAGTAGATGCGGCCTTCGAAGGCCATGATGCCGGCGGCCGTGCCATCGAGGAGATCCTTGAAGTTATCGGCGAAGATCTCGGTTTTGTCGGCCTTGCCGTCGCCATCGGTATCAATGAGGACGCGGATTTTTTCGGAGACGGTGGTGAGTTTTTCCAAGGGAACCTTGTCCTTCCACTTCTCGTGCATCGCGATGCGGTCATCGGTCGTTTGCGAGGAGATGTCGTCCATGAGCCAGTAGAGGTGATCGCGGTTGTCCATCACGCCGAAGCGGAAGCGGTGGGTTTCGGCGAGGTAGACGTGGCCTTTTTCGTCGACTGAAAGAGCGGTTGGGGAGTAGATCCCGAGGTCCTTGTTTTCGCCAAACATCGTGACGACCGAGCCTTCTGGAACGGTGAGGCCGGGAAGGATGTCAGAGGCGACGAGTCCGTCTTTTTCCGGGGCGTCTTTGGGGTCTGCGGCCGGGAACTTGGGCTTGTCGGTATCGGTGAAGAGAATGTGATCGACGTTGATGATGCCCCAGCCTCCTTTTTCGGAATCAAGAACGCGGAGTTGGGCTTCTTTGCCCGCAAATTCCTGGACATCCCAGACGACTTGGCGCATCTCAAGGCTGTTTTGCCCGCTGGCGGTGAGGGCCACCTTGCCATCGATCAGTAGTTGGACCGCCGTGCTCTCCTTGTGATCGCCACCTGAGATCAGGAAGGCGAGGTAGGGGAGTTGGATCTTAAAAGTTTGGGAGGTCAGGGAGCCGGTCGTGGCATCACCGCCGTGGGCTGAACTCAGGTAGTATCCGTTTGCATAGTTTTGCACGGTTCCGGTCATGCCCTTTGGGCTGGCGGCAGTGGGGGACTTTCCAAAGGCGGAGCCTTCGAGGGTCCATTCGCCGAAACCGTCTGATTCAAAGGCATCGTAGAGGATTTCCGTGGCGGAAAGTGGAAGGATAAGGGATGCAAAAAGAGTCGGTAAACGCATGAAGCTAAGAGGTTGGATGCGGACAATGGTCCGTCGCGCGAATTAGGCAAGAAAAGCTCGGCTTATTTCGCTATCAGTAAAACGATGTGGAATCATGGAATTGCCTCCCGCCCGAATGGTGGTATTTGCCAAAATCTGAGCGGAATCGCGGCGGGTCCGGCGATGGGATTCGCGGTCAAGTCGAGACAAAACGCGAGGTACCCGGGACTTCGCAAGAGAAATTTGTCGAGAGAAACGTGTTACAACCTTGATCATCGTGAAGTCAATCGGCCCATCATTGCACACATCAAAATCGAGCGAAGGTGGGCCATTTACGATCTCAAAGGGGGCGAAGACCCACGAAGGAATGAAAAGAGAGATTGATCAGATCTCCCCTGGCTTGGAAATCGATTGAGTTCAATTCAAGAACCGCTTGGAATTTAGCGACCACTCCCCGTCTCGTTACTAAATCACGCGGTCGTTGCCGCCGTCGATGGGGATCTGGGCGCCGGTGGTGGCGGCGAAGACGGGGCCGGCCACGGTGGAAATCATGGCGGCGACTCCGGCTGAGGTGATCTCGGTGCGGAGGAGGTTTTTCGTTTTGTATTCCTCGACGGTCATGCCGTAACGCTTGGCGGATTTTTGTAAGGCTTCCTCGGTCCAGATCTCGGTGTCGAAGACGGCATCGGGGTGGATGACGTTCACGCGGATCCCAGCGGGCGCGAGCTCGAGGGCGGCGACGCGGGCGAGTTGGGTGACGCCGGCTTTGGTGACCGAGTAGGCGGCGGCGCCCGGTCCGGGAGCGGCGTAGTTCCGCGAGCCGATGATGATGATGCTCGGTGCGAGGGTGCTCTTTTTGAGGTGGGGGATGGAGAACTTGAGGAAGCGCTGGGTCGCGGTGAGGTTGATCTTGAGGTGGAGGTCCCAGGATTCGAGGAGATCCTCGATGTATTCGCCGGATTTGAAGATGCCGGCGTTGGCGACGATGAGGTCGAGGCTGCCGTGGTCGGTGACGGTTTTGTCGATGGCGGCTTTGAGGGCGGCGTCATCGGTGATGTCGCAGAGGGCTCCGAAGATGCGCTCGCCGGTGAGGTTGTCGACGACGGTGGGATTGATATCGAGGCCGACGACGGTGGCACCGTCGTTGCGAAGTTTTTCAGCAGTGGCGCGACCGATGCCGCCTGCGGCACCGGTGACGATGGCGACTTTTCCGGCGTGGATTTGAGGAGATTCAGACATGAGATAAGATGGCTTGGTTTCGGAGGTTTTTAACCGCAAAGACGCGGAGGCGCGAAGTTTTTTAAGGGCTTGGTTGAGGGGATTTAGGAAGAGAGGACCTGATTGAAAAAGGCGAGGTTTTCGACGGGATCGTGGCCGTCGAAGATGGCGCTGCCGGAGACGACGAAGTGGGGCTTCATGGCCGCGATCTGTGGGATGGTGGCTTTAGTGACGCCACCATCGATGCAGATGAGGAGGTCGGGTTTCCAAGCGAGGAGGGTTTCAATTTTGGCAGGGAGGTCGTCGAGGAAGACCTCCTTGCCGGTGTAGGGTCCGACGCCGAGGAGGAGGACGTAGTCGATTTGGTCGAGATATTTTTTGATGAAGCTGACGGCGGTTCCTGGGTTGAGGGAGACGCCGCGGACGATGTTTTCGTGCGCGGAAATACGTGCAAGGGTGTCGTCGATATGGGCGGTGTATTCGACCGAGAATGAGATGAAATCGGCGCCGGCTTTCGCGAAGGCGTCGATGTGTTGTTTGGGTTTGTTGATGAGGAGGTGGACGTCTTTGAGGAGTGCGGTTTTAAGGCCGGCGACGAAGGGTGAGCCAACGGTGATGTTGGGCCAGATGTTCCCGTCCATGACATCGAAGTGGAGGAGGTTGACGTCGTTTTCTTGCAGGGTTTGCAAGGCGGCGTTTTGGTTGCCCATGTCGGCACTGAGGGTAGCGACGGAGAGTTGGGGGCGGCTGCGGATGAGGTCGATTTTTTCTGCGCGGGTCATGGGAGTGGAATGAGGTTAGATCGTCCTTTCAGGGCTTGGAATTCTAAAGGAAGGTAATTTCCAGGGCGGTGCCCTTCGCTCCGTTAGGTTGCCCCGTTGGGGCTGGGAGAAAAACGGCGGACTCCGGGGAGTCCGCCGTTTGAATGATTTTTAAGAACCGAAGGGAGCTCCGGTGATCAGCCCGCGTTGTAGATTTCGATCGCTTCGGAGGGCTTGGCTCCGTTGTGAACGACTTCTTTCACGGCCTTCATCATGGCGAGAGGCTTATCGGACTGGAAGACGTTGCGTCCCATGTCGACTCCGGAAGCACCGCACTGGATGGCGTTGTAACAGAGCTCGAGGGCTTCGAGTTCAGGAAGCTTCTTACCACCGGCGATGACGACGGGGACGGGGCAGGCTGCCACGACGTTTTCGAATCCTTCGGTGTAGTAGGTTTTCACGATGGATGCTCCGTTCTCAGCACAGACGCGGGAAGCGAGGCCGAAGTAGCGTGAGTCGCGAGCCATGTCCTTACCGACAGCGGTGACGCCCATGACGGGGATGCTGTATTTGTTCCCGATATCGACGAGGCGGCTGAAGTTCGCGATGGTGGTAGCCTCGGTGTCTTTGTCGCCGATGGCGAGCATCGCGGCCATGGCGGAGACGTTCATGCTGATGGCATCGATCTCGGAGATGAGAACGTTGTAGTTCATCTCGGTGAGGATGGTGGTGCCGGTGTCGGTGCGGAGGCAGATGGGCTTGGTGTTTTCAGGCGGGATGCTGGTGCGAATCATGCCGCGGCAACCCATGAGGCAGTCGGCTTCTTCCGCAAGCGGGGCAATGTTGAGGTCGATACGCTCAAGACCGGAGGTCGGGCCCATGAGGAAACCGTGGTCGAAAGCCAGCATGACGGTGCGTCCGGACTTGCGGTTGAAAATGCGGGACATGCGGTTTTTGATGCCCCATGATGCGCTGTTCATTCCCTTCAGATAAAAGGAAGAGGTATCGGCGGGTGTGTTGAGACCAAAATTGTCTCCGTCTCTGATGTCGTCTAAGTCAGCCATGTTAGTAGTAGTAGGTTGGTTTTTTTGGTTATTGGAAAGGGTTCTGGAGGGAGGAAATTAAATGAGGGAAAAGGTGTCGAGCTTAGCCGCCTTTTTGTCGAAGGTTTTGTCAATTTGGGATACTTTTTGAGAATGCTAGTTGAGGGGCTGCAGAGGCTAAGAGCCTCTGTTACGCTGCTTGCAAAGCGAAGCGGCGAGGGCTCCGCGACTCCTTAGTTTTCGAGTTTATCGATGAGGTAGCTGACGGCGCGTTCGACGAAGGCGTCGTCTTGGGCGTTGTTGTCCATGGCCTCGATTTCGATGGTGTTGGGGAGTTCTTTTTGGAGGGACTCCCAGTAGGCGGCGTCGAGCTCGGGGTTATAGAGTTCGCCACCCTCGGCGGAGTAGCTGGAAACGCCCTTGAGGGGCATGAGGAAGAGGGTGTCCTTGGTGGAGTGGACGAGTTTTTCGCCGATGGCTTTGGCGACGCGGGCTTGTTCTTCGGCGTTGAGGCGGGGAACGAAGACGTAGGGCGAGTGCCAGGTGATCTGGTGGTCGGTCCATCCGTCGGGGATGACGCTGGGCTTGCTGACGAGGATACCGAGGTGCTCGGATCCGCCGGGGACGATGACCTGGGGAAGGCCGAGTTTTCCGGCGACGGTGAGTCGCTCGGGTCCGCCGGCGCGGAGGACGCCCCAGACGCCGTCGGCGATTTCTCCGAGGCCGTAATCAAAGACGGCGTTGATGATTCCTTCTTTCATCATTTGTTCCATGGCGTCGCCGCCGGCGCCGATGGCGTGGAAAGTGATGACTTCGTAGCCGGCCTTTTCAAAGAGGTCGATGGCGTGCATGGCGCCTTTGGTGAGGACGCCGAGATTGGACATCCCAATGACGCCCTTGGCGGTGGATTTGGTGATGCACTGCTCGGATTGGGCCATGCCCCACGCGGCGGCGGCGGCATTGGCGAGGATTTTGCGGGAGAAGACGTTGAGGCCGAGGATGTCGGAGACGGCGAACATCATCGTGATGTCCTTGATTCCGACGAAGGGCGAAGTGTCGCCGGAGGCGGCGGTGGAAAGCATGACCTTGGGGAAGCCATAAGGAAGAGCTTGCAGAACGGGGGCGCAAGTCGAGGTGCCCTGGGTTCCTCCCAGGGTGACGACGGCGTCGATTTTTCCGGCCTCCTGGAGTTCGAGGAGGAGCTTGGTGGCTCCGGCAACGATAAAGGGGTTGGATTGCTCGCGGTTGGGTTTGACGAGGAGTTGGGCGAGATTACCACCACCGGCTGCGATGACTTCCTGTTTGGTGATGTCGGCTTTGAGCTCGGAATCGCCGACGAGGGAGAGGTCGATGAGGAGGGCTTTGCCGCCGAGGGTCTCGATCTCGGTGCGCATGAAATCGGCTTCAGCGGCTTTGGTATCGAGGGTGGCTAGGATGGCGACGGTTTTCATGACCGCTAGTCATACAAGAGGAAGGAGCAAGAGTCTTGAAGAAAATAGGGTGTTTTTTGAATGAAATCGTCAGGGGTGGGTTTTAGCTTGTTGGGTTGAGGGGGGATTTCACCACAGAGGGAACGGAGGGGGATGACATTTGGATTTGCGGAGACCACGTGAACAGTGCCTCGATCGCAGGAGCGATCGTGTCAGGAACCCGGACCGCGGCCGCGCTTCAGGAGAGTTTTGGTGCGTAGCGAGATTTCTTAGAGCTCGTAGCACATCAGGTGATTCTGCTCGCGAAGGTAGAGTTTGCCATCGGAAACAACAGGGTGGGACCATGATTCGGCTTCTTGATGGGCGGGCATGAAGCTTCCTTTTGATTCGAACTTCTCCGGCGATGCTTTCACCAATTCGACATGGCCGCTTTGGTAGCGGTAGATGAGGTGGCCATCGACATAAGTGACTCCGGCGGAGCCGTGGCCGGCTCCTTTTTCGGGCCCCCATTTGACGTCGCCGGTTTTCATTTCGACGCAGATGGGATCGCCGCCGTTATGTTTGTGGCCGCAGTAGATGTAGCCATCGACGAGGACCATGCCGCCGTGATGGTTTTGGAGGACCTTTGGTTTGAGGAAGTAGACTTCTTCGGCCACCGCGCTGCTGCCTTTGGCGGTGAGTTTGAGGAGAGCCGAGCCGGTGCCGTATCCGGTGGAGCAGAAGACGAAGTCACCCTCGACAACCGGGGTGGGGATGTTGGCGGTGGAGTTGGCGACGTCGTTGTAGTTCCACATGAAGAGGCCGTCCTTGGCGCGCACGCCGATGACTCCGCGCCCGGTCATTTGCACGTATTGCTTCACGCCCCCGCCGTTGGAAATGACGATGGAGCCATAGCCGGCACCGTCTGCGCCCTTCTTGCCGAGCTCACCAATTTTCGTTTGCCACTGGGTTGCTCCGGTTTTTTTGTCGAGCGAGACCATGAAGGCGTCGTTGCCCCCGGGGGTGCAGATGACGCGGTCGCCATCAACGAGAGGAGATTCGGAGAAGCCCCAGCCGGACATCATTTTGCCGTCCCATTCTTTGATGAAATCCTTGGACCAGATGACTTTTCCTTGGGTGCTCAGGCAGGCGATGACGCCGTTGGAGGTGGTGACGTAGAGGTGGTCGCCATCGACGGAGGGGACGGAGCGGGCACCGCCGTAGCCGTGTTCCGGGACGTGGTCGGTGATGGGGGTTTGCCAGAGGAGCTTGCCGTCCTCTTGAGAAAAAGCGCTGACGCCCTGGCCGCCCTCGAAATTCCCGGAAGTATAGATGACGCCGGCAGCAATGGAAACCGAGGAAAAGCCTTTGCCGGCCCCTTCGACGTTCCAGAGAAGCTTGGGCGGGCTCTTGTCCCAGTCTTTAATGATGCCCTTCTCAGAAGAGAGCCCGGTGCGGTCTGGGCCACGCCACTGGGGCCAGTCTTTGGCGTGGAGAAGAGGGGAACTGAGAAGGAGGGCGGCGACGCTGAACGTTTTCATGAGCCAATTTTACCCCAAAGGAGGGAGGGGAGACGATGAAAAAGTGGGAGAGGAGCGCCGATTTTTGGAGGCCCTCAATTCGAGGTCGCGATCTTCAAGAGTTGGTCGGAAATCCGTGTGATTTTTTCTCTCCAGGCAAGTTTTTTGAGCCAGTGGTTGGGGATTCCTTTCTCGCCGTAGAAGGCCCCGGCGAGGGCGTGGAGGGTGTTGTTTTCGTTTGGGTGGGACCTTTTTTCGGAGCGGAGAGAAGTGTAGTAGCGAGTGGAGTTCTTGCCGGATATGGAGGGGTTTTAGAGTTGCCAGTGGGGAATCTCGCCAAACAGATCGGATTATGGTTGGTGAAATCGGTAATTCCCGACATCCGCACCAGGGGGGAACTTCCGGGCGAAAATGGCATCGCTTCGCAGGATGGTTGCGAGGTGATTTTTTGCGAGTGTCGGGTGGTTTTCCGGGCTTCCGGCCTTTCCCGTCCGGCCCAGTTTCTTCATCTTGGCCTCTACGTCTGCTTCCAGTTTTTTCCAATGAGTCCAGGTCACGTTCTCATTGTAAACCAGATCATCGACGGGGTAGCCCTCCATCGCCAGAACGGTGCCGAAGTATCCTTCGTCGCTCGCTACGATCTTCTTGAAGCTCTCGGTGTAATCATTCCTCACCACCATCTTCGCGGCTGCCCGGTCGAGGAGCCACCATTGTTGGTGAAAGCGCCAGCATCCTTCAGGGATTCCCTGGGTGCTTTGAAAGCGCAGCTTCGAGACCTCACTGGCCTTTTCGATGTCACGAAAGCCAAATTGGCAGCGCGGGTCGTGTTTGAGTTTTTGAAGCACCCGGGTCAGGGGTTGCACGGGAACACAGGATTCCGAGACCAAGGCGAAGTGAGTGATCGTATCATCCTCCAGACCCGCCTTGAGGAGAGCGAGTGAGGCCCGGACAAGGGAAACGTCACCCCATGCCGTTTCGATCTGCTCGGGGATTTGTGCTCCTTCCAAAAAGCCACCCTCCAACTCGGCGGGATTCTTCGGGTGACTGAAAATTCTGATGTCATCCGGCGACTGCGCGACCCACTCGCGCCAGATTTGCGGATGATGTACGTCTCCCCTCGTGAGAAAAAGAAGTCCGAGTTTCACAGGCTTCCCTTCGACCTCTGGCGCGAGGCATTCGGTCATCAGGCCCTCCAGCAGTTGGGGGCGGATCGTTTGCGCTCCGGTTTTCCCATACAGGGAGTACACGGTCCCGGTGAGATCTGATTGATCGCAGGATTGCCAGGCGAGATTCGGGAAGCAGGAGTAGGTGGGGATGCGATCCTGAAGGTCTGCGACATATTGATCGGAAGCAACGGCGTAGTGATTTGCGGGATAACGGGCTGCATCCATGGAGTGCATGATCTCATCGTAGGCTGATTCGTGGATGGCCCAGGCGTGGGCGTCGAGAGCCCGGGTGACGCGCACCACGCCTTCGCGGTGTGGAGTGGGTCGCTGGAGATGCTGGCAGCCGAAATAGAAGATCCCCCAACCGTCCGGCATCTCGATCCGGTTCACCAGTTCGAGGAAATTTGGATGAAGAATGGCATCGTCCTCCAGCAGCAGGAGCGCTTTGGCTCGCTTTTGTTTCGCCCTCCGAATGGCCATGCGAATGGTGAGCGCGAGGGCATAGCGGCCCTTGTTGGCGTAGCCGCGTGGATTCCGCACGAAGCGCGCATCGACTGCGGGGAAGCGCTCAATGCTCACCCCGACCTGATCCAGGTTCCACTCCAGTTCTGTCCGTCTGTCCTCCCGACGCCCCAAGTTGACGTAATACCTGAGAGGGAATGTTTCTTCAAAATTCATGATCTTTTAACTCTCCATGAGATCCAGAAACAGGCCGTCCTTATCCCCGAAGGTGTGCATCATGTGCAGGGCGAAAGCCAACTTCGTTTTTTCCTCGGGTTTTCCTCCCGCGAGATGCACCACTGCCGCTTCCATAGTGTCGAGAATCCCCGTTCCATCTTCGAATGGCCTCACCACCTCGCCGCGCTCGAACTCAATCATAGAAAGGCCCGCAGCCTCAATCACCCCGGCCAGTAAACCCTTCTGTTTGCCAAGGCTCTGAGAGTTCTGCCATTTGTTCCAATTCTCGATGAACCTCTCATAAACTTCGCTTTTCACTGCGAAAAATCCTGGATCCAATTCGCCGTCCGTCCTCCTGGAAACAAGAATATCCTCCTCGACGTTCTCAAAAAGGTGATCCCAGTTGCGCAGCGCGATCACGTCCTCGTGTGCCAGAATGATCCACGAATAGCGGGTCGCATGGTCTCTCAGTGAGGTCGCCATTTGTAGCCGGGCGTCTTTGGCCGCTTCCACCCGGGCAGCTTCATCTCGCAGGGGAGATGTCGGCACGAAGTCCAACTCATGAAGACCTTTCCGCTCCACCAGATAAAGTGGTTCAGGGAAATTTCGCCAGATCACGAGATCCCCGTTGAAAAGGGAGCGCAGTAAGGACGAGATCTGGGCTTTCCCCAGCTGGCGGGCCGTCCGGAATCCCGGTCGGTCCAATAGGAGGGAGGCAAAAAGAAATGGTTTTTCATTCATGGCGAAATTGATTGCAAGTGGTTGAAAGACAAAGCCTATGAACTCTTGGGGAGAAGAGTTGGTGAAATAATGTCAAAAAAGAGATTGCGCTCTGATGCGGATAAAGGTATGCGGTATGCGGTATGCGGTATGAACGACAAGAATAATTCGATTCCGCGAAACGGAACTCCTCTCTTCTTCCCTGAAGATCCTGAAAATGGGTTTACGTCTGGCCCAGCCGGACTGAGTCGGAGGAAGTTTTTGAAGAGATCCGGCGGGGCGACTGCTGCTACCACGCTTTCGTGGATCACATTGCAAAATGAAGCTCTAGCGGCTGTATCCCATGAAGGTCAGAATTCTGAGGGTTCTTGGCAAATTAAGGCCAAGAAATTCGGAAAATCAACATTCACTGTTACTAACGGGACGCCTCCAAACAACTATGCGACTCCAGTCGTATCTCTACCGGGGATCGATCAACCTCCTAATCTCCCAAACCCATTCAACCATGTTTATAATGGAGTTACTTATTCTATAAAGTTGATGTATTCGCTGTATATCGCCCACGACGATAGTCAGACCGACTCAAGCAAGACCTTCAAGGCGACCGCAACGAACGTCGGATTGGTATGCTTTAGAGAAGAAGTTTATTACCTGCATACTGGTTCTGGAATATATAAGAAGGCAGGACTTGCGTTAAGTAGTAGTGTGCTTTCAAGTCCGGCATTCACAGAGACACAGGTTAGTATGACGAAAGACATTGATAGTGATGGGTTGGTTACAACTCCTTCGCGTAGTGAAAACTTCCGAGCCGACGACAATTCCTTGTTTGTAAGCTGGCTGAAAAACGACGATGATGAGCTAACCGATCAGTTCGAAGTGACATACAATCACCCCCGAATTAATATCGGTTCCGAAGTTGATGAGGTTGATTTTATTACCCGCAGGAAGAAGCCGATTTAGGAATCGTCTTAAAAAATTGACAATCAACAAAATATCCATCAATCGTTAGTGTTGATAAGAGGTCTAAATGGTATTCGTAGATTATGAAAAATTTATTTAGGAATTTGCATGGTCGATGGCTGCTTGTGATTATAATGATTTCGACTTTCGTGATTATTTGGAAGGTGTGGCCTAAAGTCGACGACAGTCACTCTGGCGAGATGTTATCTGGTCCTTACAAGGTTAAGCACGAAACAGAATTCAAAAAGCACTCCCAGAGGGTCAATCGCTTAAGTCTAAGAGATAATTTTGAGCTTGAACTATCGGACCCAGTCGCAGTCCGCGAAATTCTTCCGCAAATCCTACAAGAAAATGTTTTTAGAGATTGGACGCTGTATAGTAAGTTTTTGAACAGTATGCGGGAGTACACACCAGAGCAGATTGGTTTTGTCTTAAATCAGTGGCCTGAAAAAGCTCCAACTGGCTTGGATGGAAAATTTATCGACGTGCCAGACGTTTCAGCAGTAAACAAGGCTGTTTGGACCCGGGTGGTCGGTGAATCACTCCCTGAAAAAGATCGCTTTGCCAAAGCACTCGAGATTGCTGAATATCTCAATGCTGATGGGTATTCCAGATACTATTGGCTTAAGCTTATCGTTTCTCAAACACCTAAGTTTTCTTTGGATCAAATTCAAAAGCTCAAGAGTCTTAATCTTTCAAAATCTGAAAAGCTGGCAATTGAATCAGTTTTAATAAATGGCTATGACAACTTGGACGAAAGTTTGTTTGGTCTCGAAATCCATGAGTTGTTAAATAACTGAAAATAGATAGATGTTCGATCAATATGTCGCTGACCGAAATCAAAGATTTATTATTCTTACCCGTTCGTTAGATAACGTATCGTCATCTTTGCATCGGCACATCTCAAAACTTGGAAGAGTCGAGATCGTTGCTGACCAGCCTCCTTCGGTGGAGTATGATTGGGAAGTCGCATGGGTACCCGACAAAGAGACTTTGGGATACGAGCATCTAATGAGTCATCCGAGAACTTCCCGTTGATTACTTCGTGGTCGCGAGCCTTCGTTCACCTCTCAAGGACTTTGCGGAAAGGCGAGGCGGTGTGGTTCGTTGAGGACGATGTCGCGGGTGATGCTGAGAGTTTTCGCCAGTTGGTCAGTGAGACCGCAGCGGTTGGGGCAGACCTCTCGGCACTGGAGTTTGAGTCAGCAGCTGAAAATCCCGAGTGGATTTGGTTCGCGACGGCGGAGGGATTTTTCGAGCATCCGTGGCGGAGTTTCAATCCACTTTGCCGTTTGAGTGAAAGGTTGATTCGTAAAATTTTGGAGTTCCGGGAGCATCATGGACGCATGACTTTTCACGAAGTGCTTTTCGCGTCGATCGCCGCTGAAAATGGGATGTCCACTCTCAACTGGCGGAAGGATATCCGCTTCAAACACCTCGTCGCTAATTTCCGATACCGCCCAATAATCAATCACCCGGTTCAGGGTGTGTGCCATCCGGTCAAGGATTTGAAACTGGTGGAACTTCTTTGTGAAGCACCTGCCCCGGAGTTCCCCCGCATGGGGGTGGCAAAGCTGGCTGATTACAGCATTCTTTCGGAAGATTACGTTTTCCTTTCACGGCTCTGTCGCAGCATGGGGTTTCAGAAAATCGTAGAGTTTGGCCCAGGTGATTCGACCTTGGCCTTCCGTGATGCCGATTGTGAGGTGATTTCCTATGAGCATGAGCAGAAGTGGCTGGAGAAAGCACAGGCGATGATCGCGGATGACCCTTTGGTGAGTCTCCGCTTGTGTGAGCGGTACGAACTCCCTCAACACGAGCACAATGACGGGCGTGTCGATCTCGTTTTTGTCGATGGTCCGACGCAAATCGAAGGGGATGAAATGGCTCGCCTAAAGCCTTGTGAGTGGGCGATGGAAAAGCAGGGTGTTTTTCTACTTCATGACGCAAAGCGGGAATCGGAAACCACCATTCTGCAGATCTTTAGAGATCGCGGTTTGGAAGCACTGGAAATTCCAACCGAGAAGGGCATGACCCTTGTTTTTGAGGAAGAGCGGCACTCGAAATTTCTAGAGTTGGGGTCTATGGCACATGCCAATTGGCCTCGTGGGGAGTGCGTGGCTTGGGAGCTTTTGGTCAAGAATTCCCAGCCAGTGAAGGTGCTGGCACTTGGAGGAGGCGAAGAGAAAAAGATGATTGCTGATGTGAGGGAATTGTTCCCACACCCTGAAAGCTCATTCCACCGGGTGGTCAGGCCTGACGGCGAATCATCTGCGGATCTTCCCACTGATGGAGTTGAAATTTACGAAGGTGAGTCTGTTGAGGTCCTAAGTTGGATGATTGCGGCGGAAGGGTATTGGGAGTCCTTTGATTTCGTCATGATCGATCAGGAAATCCCGGCATTTGATTTGCTCTCACAAGCCTGTCAGTCTTGGTCCCTTCTCAAAAGCGGAGGGATGTTGGGGTTTTCTGGGATTTCTCACGACTGCTAGGAATTTGCTTTTGGCGGGAGGGCCTTGAAGCCGCCCTTGGACCGGAGCTGCGGGGGGAGAAAGGGGGTTGACTCCTGTTGGGAAAAAACTATACAGAGTTTTTCAGAGTTTTTCCCTTGACGGAATCCCGGAAAGGGTAGAATAATCCAAAATATTGGTTTAGTTCAATATCGAGATTTTTTATTAAAGACCATAGATATCATGAAAGAAAAAGAAAACGACGACGCTGATAAAGGCCTAACTTTTGGAGGCAGTAATGTTACTCGAAGGAGGTTTTTAAAGCGCTCCGGGGGGGGGCAACCAGCGCTTCCCTTATTGCATGGACCTTAGCATCGCAGACAGCGCAGGCTATTCCCCCAGAATCAGAATCAGAATCAGAATCAGAATCAGAATCAGGTCCCTGGGTCTTGGGTTCAGTTACAACAGCTTAAACTAAGATAAACCTAAAAATATTATGTCGACTATAGTAAGCACTGAGATGAGCCAGGAAAGAGATGCCTTGGGAAATGTGATGACAGATTCCAATGGGCTTCCAACCCATGAAGCTTGGGGAGTTGCTGAGATTCCTGATGAAAATCCAGATCTATCCTCAGTCAAAATCGAATTTTGGGCCTATGGGAGAAAGCCTGGCGTTGCAGATATCTCTACTTTAAAAGGGTGGATCAAGGGGACCCTAACAGCCCCCCTGGCAGTGTTTTCGATGCCACAAAATCAAGTGGGAAAAATCGGGGTCTTATAAACGTTATTCAGGAAACAACTGGTCCCCTTAGTATTTGGGCAAACTACTGGGCAGTTATCGAATTGAAATCTTGGACTGAGTATGCAAATTCGGCGGACCTTGAGATGGATTGTTATTTACAAAAGGTAAGAACGCAAGGGGCTACAGAAGCCAATGGCGGTGCTGTAATATCCACCACAAATTGGCAACGCAAGGTGCTGAAACTCAAGGTGAAAAAGATAACTTCAAAATAGCACGTAGAATTATTTTGAAGCGAACTCATCAATCCGGTAGTAAAAATAGTTTTTGGGGCATTGGGATGGTTGCATGGCTTTCAATCTTACTGCTTCTGATGCTCATTATTGGTTTAATCTTGAAATCAGGTGATACTAAACCTAGTTTAGGCGATATAAATAATCTCTCATCTAGAGAGGAAAAATCGTCAAATTTAGGTTCGTATCGCTCGAGAACTACTTCCTTGGATTCCAATCGCCCAATAGAGAACTCTAGAAAGGATCTTGATATATTCTATAGTTCTCTGAATGGTGGTAATCCCCCAAGGATCAGATTGGCTAATGAACTTGGAATAATTACGACGGCTGCGGCAGAACAGGTGGGCTTGGCGGAGTTAGAAAAATCGGCTCTTCAGGCTTTACTTAATAAAGCCATGTCTCAGAATTTCGATGGGATTGCGCAGCGCGCTCATTTCGAAGGCGAAAAACGAGAAGGAGACCACTTCATTGATTCTTATTCCGTTCCTGCATCTGAGGACAGAGGATTAGGGATTAGAAGTGAACTTGCAGCAGGGATGATTGATCTTCTTGGTCGGAAGAGGGCGGAGGAGTTGGGAAATCTCTTTAACCCTTCCCTTATCAGTAGTGGAATGGGTAAGTACGATGTTAAAATCGATTTTCGAAGTCCAATTAATGATTCAGATCAAGAATATGTTGAATATTCTTATACCGATCCTGAGACAGGCGGAATTGCCGAAACATCAGAGGTGAACGCTAGGGTTTTTAAGCAGCGTTTTGGAGATTCTTTTACGAAGCAGAAACAGTAGTATCCCTCTCCATTTTTAGTGGCGCATTTAGTTCGGCCTTAAGTTCATTTGAACGGTGCTGTCGTGTGACAGCGGATCTTCGTTATTTGGCTGGGTCAATGGGCAAGCGTCCTCTTGATGTCTCTTTGCCCAGCGAATCGAGTGCTCCGAAAAGGATCCCGGCCCAAAGGACCGCGATGGAAAACCTGTGGCCTCCGTTTTGTGCGCCATACCAAATAGCTCCTGACAAAGGCCCAAGGTTCTCTCATTGGCGCGAAAGGCGAACCCCAAAGATAGCTTTGGGCGGTAGCCCCGAAGCTATCGGTTGTTGAACGAGCCCGGGGGTGTTCGGCTGAGCGTGGTGCTCAGGCTCTTTGCGTTTTGCATTTACGGCTCTCCCTCAGTGAGTTACGGGCGATCTGAAGGGGCTGGAGGCTTTGTTTGTGCTCGGCGGGGGCTGCGGGGGGTGGAGCGGCCTTTTCCGGGTTCGAAGTACGAGGAGCGCTGAAGTTGGCCGATTATTTCGCTTTGGGCCTTGTTTTTGGGCGCACGTTCTTTGGCCATTGCGGGGGGCGATGAACGACGATTGTTGATGAAAGTGGAGGTCATCTTGGTGGGCCTCTCGGTCTGGAGAGGTTGCGGAGGAAGGTGAGTTCGCCTTGGCAGTGGGGGCAGCAGGTGAAGGGTTCGGGCGGCGGGAGGTCGGGGGGACTTCATGCGCTTGGCCGAGGAGGAAACGCAGCACTTGGCGGTTCTTTTTGGCGGCTCCGGCGGCGAGGCCGTAGTGGCGCACTCGCATGAAGCCTTTTGGCAAAATGTGAAGACACCAGCGTCCAATGAATTCGAGGACGTCGAGCTTAAGGACGGAGGTTTTCTTGGTGGTGCTGTCGGTTCCATTTGAGGCGGATCTTGCCGTTCGGATCGTAGCCAAGGATTCGTTCGGCACTGAAGGCGCTACGTTGGACGTAACGGGCAAGGTATCGGAGGGCGGTTTTTCCACTACCGACGGGTTGAAGTTGGACGTTCCATTGGGTTTTTGGATTGAGGGCGCGGTGTTGGTCCGGGGTGAGTTTTTGGAAGAGGTCCGGGTGCTCTGCTTTTAGAGTGCTGTGGATGAGGCTGCGGAAGCGGGCGGCGAGGGGGCGGAAGTGAACTAGAAATTGTTCGGGCTTTTTAGGGCGATGGAGGGTTTTGTTTTTTGGATCGAGGGTGATGGCGGGGACGATGATGTGGACGTGGGGATGGTGTTGGGCTTGGCGGCCCCAGGTGTGTAAGACGGAGGTGAGGTGGAGAACGAGGTGCTCGTTTTTGAGTTTGGTGCGGGTGACGTCGCGGAGGGCGGCGGCGCTGCATTTGAGGAGAAGGTTGTAAAGAATTTTGGGTTGGTGGAGGCAGAGGGAGCGAAGTTCCGATGGGATGGTAAAGGTGACCATGAAGTACGGAACTCCTAGTAGTTTGGCTTCTTGTTTGGCGGTCCATTCTTGTTGGTCGCGCGCTCCGCATTGGGTGCAGTTCCGATGGTTGCAGGAGTGGTAGGCGTAGTGTTTTTTATGGCATCCCTTGCATTGATAAAGTTGACCGCCGAGTTCGGGCGTCCGGCACGCGAGGACGCGCCGAACGGCCCGATAATGGACGCCGGTGATTTGGCTGCGATGAGCCTGGGCGTATGAAGCCCAGTGCTCACGCAGGATGTCTGCGAGGGCAAGGGCCACCTTGGTTTAGGAGGTGGCTTGGGCTAGCGCGGAGTGGGCAATGGTAGGGTGGCGAGGGCGTCGCGCGCTTTGGTCTCGCTGCGTTCGGTGAGGTGGAGGTAGACGAGGGTGGGCCGCATTTCACGTTGTCAGACAATGTGCGCAAGCTGTTGAACCTGCAATGAAAGCCTTCCGCCAAGATCTGCTCTGGTGTTCGTCGTCGTCCCACTTCAAAGCGTTTCGGTGATCGGACTAGCGTAAGCGAAAGGCGACCCCTCTTTTTGCGGCTGGGGCGGGGTCGCGAAGATCGGGCGTGTCTGATGGTCAGGAGGCTTTCCTGACTCGCCGGGCTGTGGCGATGGCTGACGGGGTCAGCTCAGCGGCGCGGCC